>Ga0247765_1001122_pt1 | contig 14846 bp, 14 predicted proteins | sample UWRJL106311C6_FD_179949 | JGI IMG/M metagenome (GOLD analysis project Ga0247765, IMG submission 179949) | Plant litter microbial communities from Arlington Agricultural Research Station in Wisconsin, United States - UWRJ-L106-311C-6 | ecosystem: Environmental > Terrestrial > Plant litter >... | reverse complement strand
CGCGTCCCCCTTGCAAGTCGCCGCGTCCCCTCTCCGGATCGCCGCGTCCCTGGGGCAACGTCGATCTGCCCTGGGGCAAGTCGAAGATGCCCCGTGCAGGATTCAAAATGCCCCGGGGCAGGTCGTGTCCTACTTCCATGTTGGTGGTGGGGAGGCGTAAGTGAAGCTTGCTGATCAGAGAGGGGCCCGAATGCAACGGCAGCGCTGCATTCGGGCGGCGTAGTCGGGCTTTCGTCACTCGGTAAAGCGCTCCTCGCAGTTATATGGAAAGGCGCTCCCGCTACAATTTGTCTGGACTCCGCAGGAATACGTCGTGCCGCCCCTTACTCCATCCAACTCAAGGCTCCGCACCGTCTCCTTCGACAGCACCAGCTTCTTCGTCTTCTTCTTCATTGAGGTCTCCCCCCTAGGCTGAACGCCGGAGACTTGCCCCCGGCCAGCGCATTCTAGCTCATCCTCAAGCTCTCCATTCCCCTCTGATAGACTCTCTCCCGGCGCGGCTAGGTTTGGCCGCCGAACGCTGGGCACCGCACCCGGTCCGCCGCGCCGATCCTCGATCTATGCGGAGCACCTGCGGAGGTGCCTTGGGATGCCGGATCTCCCGATCCTTGACGACGCTGGCAAGCTGCACGTCTTTGCTCCTCTCCTGGTGAAGGCGATCTCGATCTATCCCGAGGATCGCGGGAAGCAGGAGGAGTTGATTGCCTCCAACTACATTGGACTCTTGCTGAAGAGTTCAGACTCCCAGAGGCTAATTTCTGAGGCCGCTAGAGATATCCCCTGGCTCGTGCCTGCCCTTTATCGATCGCCAACCCCAGCCGACCTTTACGAGACAGCAGGACGGGATGGAGCGCTGTCTTGGGCGGCAGGGGAGATTATTCTCACTCTGCTTACAGCAGCGATCCATTATCCGGATCTTCGGATCAACATCACTAAGGCTATAGACGGGCTTTCTCGATACTACTCTGGCACGCCAACCTATACCGGTGGAGAGGCCAAAGCCTCGAAGCGAACGCTCTGGGGGTCATGGCGGCGATTTCGCACGGTCGCTCACCTAAGCGCCGTACAGCAACTCTGGATTCATGACCACTATGACAGCCCGTTAGAATTCGAACACTGGTCCATGGCCATGGACAATCTTGAAGAGTATCTAACCATCTCCGAAGGAATTCGCCGAGAAGCCGTCCTTCGCCGCTTCGTGCCGGAAGAAATCACCTGGCGCGTACCGCCCGGCTTCAAGTTTGGGCAGTATGAACTTGACTTAGGAGACTTCAGCCCAGAACTTCTCGCGATCCTACGTGCTTACCGCCCCGAGCACTCTAGCGAGCTATGAAAACGTGATCACTGCAAGCTGTGCGCCGCAGTGATGCTGCATAGCACCCGTGCACCGACACTGCGGGGAATGGTGCGCAGCGCTGCTGCGCCGATACGGCGCAGATGCGCGGCCTAGCAATGGCCGCTAGTCTTGTCGACAGCTTGGGCCGACGGTGGACTAGACCGAGAGCCCGGGTGATGCGGATTGGGTACTGGATTCAACGGCTATTGTAGGCCGCGCGGGACCCGTCCGTCAATGCGAGCACTTCGGAAGGACGGGTTCACGATGCACCACTACTACCGCAGTCCCATACCTCGCCACCGCTTCCTGACCGGTCTCCTGCGGCGCTGCTGACCTCGCCGATGGATACCGGCCGGCGGTCGGGCTGACAACGAGGTCAAGGGGTCCGATCCCCCTTGTCCCTCGCCAGCTCCTTCCGGGCGGCGGCGACCAGCGTTTCCCGTATCCAGCTCGATAGATCTCCTGATCCCTTGCGCTGGGAGCAGGCATCGGCGGCTTGCCGGATCATTTCGTCATGCTCGGGTGCCACCCGTACGCGGAGCATGACTGAGTACGTGCGGTCGGCTTTCGGTCGTCCTCGTTCCATGCAGGCATGGTAGCTCCGATGGTGCCACAAGTCAACAAAGAAACCTCTTGACATGCGGCACCAATGGTGCCACAATAAATCCAGTCAAGAGAACGCGCCATGCCCTCCACCTTCCCCACTACAACCGCCCCGGTCCCGTGCCAGAAGTGCGCGGGTCCGACGATTGGATGGGGCAAGGACAAGCACGGCAACCCCCGCCGGTTCTGCAAGGCCTGCAAGGCTTCCTTCGGCATCATTCCTGCCCGCCCGCTGGGTGCCATGCGGTTGGATCTCCAGACTGCTACGACCATCGTTTCCCTTCTCGCCGAGGGTTCCTCGATCCGCTCTGCGGAAAGGGTCACCGGCACGCACCGCGACACCATCTGCCGCTTGCTGGTCCTCGTGGGTGGCAAGTGCGAGGCTCTCCTCGGTCGCCTGGTCCGTGACGTCAAGGTGTCCGACGTCCAGGCCGACGAGCTGTGGAGCTACGTGGCGATGAAGGAGAAGACGAAGGTGCGGAAGCAGATCACGGATTCCGAGATCGGCGACGCCTACACCTTCCTTGCGGTGGAGCGGGATTCCAAGCTCCTCCTTGCGCACCACGTCGGGCGCCGTACTTCGGAAGATGCCAACATCTTCGCGGCGAAGCTTTCGACGGCGGTGAGCGCCGACCGCTTCCAGCTCAGCACGGACGGCTTCGATGGATACCCTGCCGCCCTTGAGGCTCACCTTGGCGGACAGATCGACTATGCCCAGCTCATCAAGAGCTACTCGGGCAACGGACTGGACAGCGAACGGCGGTACTCTCCGCCGTCCATAATAGCCACTGAGAAGCGGGTCGTCTCCGGCAACCCGGAGGAGTCCAAGGTTTGCACGAGCCACGTCGAAAGGTTGAACCTTCATGTGCGCATGATGAGCCGCCGGTTTACGCGGCTCACCACTGGCTTCTCGAAGAAACGGGACAACCTGCGGGCGGCAGTCTCCTTGTTCGCGGCTTCATACAACCTGTGCTGGTCTCACCGGACTCTGAAGGGCTGCACTCCGGCCATGGTCGCGGGGATCACCCGGAAGCCTTGGAAGGTGGCGGAGCTGCTGACGGCCTAATAGTATTAGCTGCAAACGGACGCAATAGGAGGGCACGATGGACGTACTTGAGATGAACCTGATGAAAGGAACGACGTTTTACAACTGCCCATTCTGCGGCAAAAGAACGCGTGTGGACCTGTCCAAGGTTGAAGTCGGACAGCCAGTGGATCTATGCGGCTGTGGTGGCGGAACTTTCACTCCTGATCATAGATACGCCCCGTACTGTAAGCCTCCCGGAGTCCCCAAGAGCAGCCAATGAGGCGCATGCTTTCTCGAAAAGCGCTAGTCCCTGCCGTAGATCAGACCCGATCCGCTGAAGTTCTAGCAGAGCGTCTCCATCGCAGACAAATTCGAGCTTTTCTTCCACGGAATTCCTCCTCACTCATTAAAAGAAGTTTGGGGCATTTTGTCGCGGTCGTCAAGTTGCAGAGCGGCAAAAAGGGCCGGTCCCTCTCCGAACCGGCCCCCGTCCTGCTACAGCGCCTCCCGGCAGTGCCTCTCTACGATCCCCTCCGGAGGCGGTGGCGGATCGCCGCGGAGGAGCACAGCGGCAAGCTCAGACGCCAGCGCCTTGCACTGCGCCGCCCTGCGGAACGTCGCCACGATCCGCCGCTCTGGCAGGTAGACCAAGCTGTAGAGGTGCGTAGAGCCGTGCGGGATCGGTCCCTCTGGGGAGCCACGGTAGAGGCCGAACGGCGGCGCCACCCATCCGCGCACCTGCGGCTCGGCGCCGTCCTCCAGGCGCACGAGAAAGGCTCCGTGGCGCCATGCGAGAGGCAGAGGAAGCCCCGCCTTCGCCCTGACCTTGAGATAGGAGTCAGCCGCCGCCGCAAGCCACGATCCCGCGCTACGGTGGCCTTCCGCCTCTGCCGCCCGATTCCAGCGGAGCGCCTGCTCCTGCGAGCCTCTGACGGTGAAGCTGGCCGTCTTCACTCCTCCCCCTTCCATGCCTGCTCGACTTCCCGCAGCATGAAGGAGTCGGGCTTGAGCCGCATGTGGAGGTTCTTCATCTCCTGGAGATCGGGGCCGATCACTTCATCCGGGAGACACGTCCACCAGTTGAGATCCAAGGCGGCAAACTGCTCCGCCGCGTGCTTGCAGGACGCTTGCAGGTCCAAGTCGAGAAGCTTCCCTTGGGTGGGTAGGTGAATCAAGGTGAACCCGCGACCGGAGGCGCAGGGGTAGACCGCGAACGGACCCGCGACGACTCCAGAGACGGCGAGGGCTGTACGACGGTCCACAAGCCGCGAGCCTCCAGCACGGCGAAGGTGCGGCGCTTCCACGTGAGAGGCGTAGGTATGCGCGCCATGGCCTACTCCTCGCCTTCCGTGTATGGCTTCGCGAGAGCGGCTTCCAGGGCATCGGCGGTTGCCTTCACCCGACGAACGAGCCGCCCGCAAGCGACCGAGATTCGGTCTTCCCGCTCGGTCAGGGCAGAGGCGACCCGCTCTTGGTCCATCTGTGCGAGGGTGCCTTGCAGGTGGCGCAGATCGGCGACCACGGCGCGGGCCTGCTGGACGAACGCGCCTTGCGGCTCCGCAGGCCAGTAGCGGATCGACTCCAGGGCCATCGAGTAGAGGAGCTGGCCGATATGCCGGAGGGCCGCGTTGTCCTGTGGATCGGTGAAATAGGCGAGCGTCGTCTCTCTCAGCCCTTCGTGGCGCTCGTAGAGCTCCGGGTCGAGAATCGGGGGAACGGCGGCGGGTGAAGCGGGACCGCTGGGCGGTGTACCATCGGATGAGCTGGGCATGGGGCTGGTGTCTCCGTGTCCGGTCAGGCTCCGGCCGGAGGGTCTAGACTCTTGCCGGGGCCGTCTGTCAGGGGTGTGGAGAGAGCCGTATGCTCTCCCCTACGGGGAGACACGGTAGACCAAGCCAGCAAGGATTTCCTGCCCGCGTACCACCAACATTGAGTTAGGACACCACCCCGGGGCAGATTGAAGATGCCCCAGGGCACGTTGAAGATGCCCCGGGGACCATCGAGGTTGCCCCAGGGGCACATTGAATATGCAGTGGGGAAAATTGAATGTGCAGCGGGGCAGATTGAACATGCCCCAGGCACGGCCCTGACCTGGGTCCGCGGCGGGAAGTGGGCCCAAGGGCTCTCAAGTCGTTTTGTTAGACGCTCTTACCCAGGAATGCCTCAAACCGGACCGCTCATGGAGCAGGCTGCGGCCGAGGAATACTTTCTTGGCGAGGCCAAATGGCCCGAATGTTGAAGGCGATGTTACCTCGGCGGACCTCGCTCCAGTCCAGGGAGGGGAGCAGGCCGGAGGCAAACCCATTCTGTGTTCAGCCGGGATGTTTTCAACGAACGTTTCCGGCTCCGTCATCGGGCTTGCGCTCACCAGTCAGAAACCAACCGCTGGTCTTCTTCTGGCCTTTCGAGATCGGATCCGCTCCTTCCTGTCTTCCGAGGCTTCTGAGGAACTCCAGGAAAGTCCTGAATGAGATCGTCGGCATGTAGCGGCCTACAGCCCACACATCCGTCCTCACCGAGGAGAACGCGAATGGAATTCGAAGTCAATGCCGAGGCAATCAGAAATTTCAATGAAAAGTCAGAATCTCTGCTCTTGGAGCTTCGCCCTCATCCGCAAAGCATGAGCACCGCTCAGCAGCGCCCCTTCAAACCTGAAGTATTTTTGTCGGGCACGCTGACCGAAAAAGATTTCCGAGCAGATCCGACCGGTAACCTCATGGATTCAGACCAGTTCCCGATAGCGGAGTACTTCGTGTGGAAAGGCAAGGAAGTGGGCCTCTTCGAAGAAAGCTTTCAGATGCTCCAGCAACTCGCCGAGAATTTGGGAAGAATTAAGCCGTTTCGCGACAGGGTTGGGGACAAGTATCTGCGAAAAATTTTCATGGAATGGGCTAAGGGTCGCTACACGGGAGCAGCACATTCAACAGAACTAGTGGCTTACCTAGTCGCTAGATGCAAGGAAGATGTTACTGAGCAGGAGGTGTGGACTCCGATCGCCTATCTAAGTATTGAGGCCGAGTTTCGGATCGGACAAGTTACGTTCAGACCGATATCCGAGAAAATAGTTGACAGATGGGAAAATTCATGGCTCGCTGGCGGTCGCGCAAGTGCCGACGACATAAGAAGGAGAATGAGAGGAATACGGAAGGAGGTGCAAGGAAAGGCAGCTGCGGTCGTGAAGCTCATCGCTGAACCTGCTTATGCCACGGAATTGGCACTGGCGCATACAGAGGAGTCCGTCAATCTTCTTCTATTCTTTAGCAGGGGTGCGCTTTCGCCGAAATGGGTCTCCTATTATCGACCACTGGGGCGGGAAAACGTTGAAACGGTCCAACATTATTCTTTCCGCCCTGGCAAGGATATACCAATAATAAACAAGCGTATTTTCGGAGTTATACCCGAGCCGTGGCTACTCTCTATCGGCGAGATCGAACACATAAAACCGTTAGGCCTAAATCAAATGGACGCCCTCCTAGATCAAGGCAATAACAGCACCTTCCGCCAGGAGCTCCGGGATGCCCTGTTTATGTACTCTCGATGCGCCGTCGCAAAGGAGCCAGCCGATAAATTGGTATATGTACTAGTCTGCCTAGAATCGCTGCTATTGAGAGATCGGTCAGAGTTCATAACTCAGAACATCTCCGAGAGGCTGGCAGTAGTATTAGGGAGAAGCCTCGAGGAGAGGAAACGGATAATCGCTAATGTGAAAGAAGCATACGATTTGCGCTCCCGCTTACTTCATCACGGAAAACCACTCAAGGACTTAAAAAGTCTCAAAGAGTTTATGGTCAGTGCTTGGACATTTTTATTCAAAATAATCAAGAATTGGCAACGATACCCTTCAAAGATCGATCTTATTAATGAGATAGATGACCTTAAACTAAGCCCCAAGTCGTAGCTGTTAAGGCAACGCCACCAGCTCCCCCGACTGAATGTGCCACAGATCGGCGTACGTGCCGCCGCGGGCCAACAGATCGTCGTGGTGCCCTTCTTCTACAACCTGGCCGTCGCGCAGCACCAGGATGCGGTCGGCGTGGCGGATGGTGGAGAGACGGTGGGCGATGATCAGGGCGGTCCGGCCGGCCGTCAGAGTCCGCAGGTTTTCCTGGATCGCCCGCTCCGTCTCCGTGTCCACCGAGCTGGTCGCTTCGTCCAGGATCAGGATGGGCGCGTCCTTGACGATGGCGCGGGCGATCGAGAGGCGCTGGCGCTGGCCTCCGGAGAGCTGGATGCCGCGCTCGCCGACGGGGGTGTCATAGCCCTGGGGGAGGGAGGCGACGAAGTCGTGGAGCTGCGCGAGCTTGGCGGCGCGGACGACGTCTTCGAGCGGCACGTCGTCGTCGCGGTAGGCGATGTTCTCGCGGATGGAGCCGTGGAAGAGATAGACCTCCTGGCTGACCAGGGCGATGTTGTGCCGCAGGTCGGCCAGGGCGAGGTTGCGGAGGTCGATGCCGTCCAGGCGCAAGGCGCCGCGGGTGGGATCGTAGAAGCGGAGGATAAGCTTGATGATCGTCGACTTGCCGGCGCCGGTGGGGCCGGCGACGCCGATCGTCTCGCCCGGGGCGATGCGGAAGTCCATGCCGTGGAGCACGGGCTCCTCGCCGCGGCCTCTGGCATAGCGGAAGTCGACGTGGTCGAACGAGATCTCGCCCCTGGCGCGACCGATCGGCACCGGATGCTCCGGGCTCTGGATGGCCGGCGGCGTGTCCACGAGGCCGAAGATGCGCCGTGAGCTCGCCTTCGCCCTCTCGAAGTCGTCGAGAGTGGAGCCGAGACGGGTCAGCGGCCAGAGGAGGCGCTCGGTCATCATGGCGAAGAGGACGAGCTCGCCCACGGAGATGATCTTCGAGCCGTTCAGGATCCAGTAGCTCCCGAACAGGAGCACGCCGGCGAAGCCCACGACGATCGCCATGCGGATCAGCGGGATGTAGATCGCCGAGAGGCGGATCGCCGCGAAGTTCGCCTGCCGGTATTCGTCGGAGACGCGGCGCACGCGCTCGGTCTCGAAGGCTTCGGCGGTGAAGCTCTTGATCACCTGGATACCCGAGATGTTGTTCTCCAGCCGGCTGGCGAGGCCGCCGACGCCCTGGCGCACCCGGCGGTAGCGCGGCGCGATCCGGCGCTGGTAATAGAAGCCGCTCCAGACGATCACCGGGATCGGCGCCATGCCGATCAGGGAGAGCTGCCAGGAGGTCGGAATCATCACCGAGATCGAAAAGATGATCAGGACCGCGACCTGGAGCAGCTCGTTGAAACCGGTGTTCAGGAACCGTTCGAGCTGGTTCACGTCGTCGTTGAGCATGGAGAGGATCTCGCCCAGCCGGTGCTCTTCGAAGAAGGCGATCTCGCGCGACTGCACCCGGTTGTAGGTATCGATCCGCAGGTCGTGCTGGACGGTCTGCGCGAGACGCATGAAGCCCGACTGGTAGAGCCATTGGAAGAGGCTCTCGAGAAAGAAGATGGCCACCGAGAGGCCGGAGAGGACGATGGCCATGCTCCACGGGTCGCGGGTGCCGGCGAGCGACGCGATCCAGCGCGGCGGCGCGCCGCGCAGCGAGTCGATGACCCAGCCGACGAGGAGCGGCGGCATGAGGTCGAGGACCTTGTTGGTGACGCTCGCGGCGGTGGTGGCGAAGAAGCGCCAACGGTAGGCCTGGAGGTACTGGAAGAGGCGCGCCATGGGGCGTTCCTCTTCGGGCAGAGCCGAGCCGGGCAGCTCGTTCATCGGCCGAACATCCTCTCGTTGAAGGCGCGCGTGCCGCCGCGGGGCACGGACAGGGTCTGCCAGCGCTCCGCGGCGAGGTGCTTGGCGAGGAAGACGATCTGGCCCACGTGATAGGCGGTGTGGGTGAGGGCGCGGTCGAGGGCGCGCACGACGGTGTGGGGCTCGGCGCGGATCGCCACGGTCTTCGTCAGATCGTCCTCGGTCAGGCTGTCGAGGGCGGCGAAGAGGTGACGGAAGCCCTCTTCCCAGACGGCCAGGAGGCCGGCCCGGGTCGTCTCCTTCGTCTCGAACTCACTGTCCCGGTCGCGGTCCGGCTTCTCGCCGTCGCTGGTCAGGAAGTCGGTGAAGCGGGAGCGCAGATTGCCTCCCATGTGCTGAAGGAGAAAAGCGAGACTGTTGGACTCCGGGTCCAACACAACGAAGAGGTCCTCGTCGCGCACCTGGGCGACGGCGCGGTCGGCGAGGGCCTTGAGCTTGCGGAGCTGGTCGGGGAGATCTTTCAGGTAGAGTGCTGACGACGTTTCAGTCATGGGACGGCAACTTTATCATTCGAGGTTGGCTATGAAGATCGCCAAGGTACTGGGCGGCATCCTCCTCGCGCTGCTCGCTCTCTACGGCTTCGGCCGCTTCTTCGTCTCCCAGATGGGAACGCCGCGAGCGCCCGAGCTGGCAGGCGTGATCTCCGCCGCGCCGGCGGGCTATTCCATCGTGGATCACGGCGAGCTGGCGCCCGCCGCAGCAGCGGACACCCTGCAAGCCCTGATCCTGGCGCGGCCGCCGGGCAGCAAGGTCGGCATCAAATTCCGGCGCGTTGATGGAGTCGAGGGAGAGATCTACTGGCTGGCGGACACCGGCACAGAGACCCTGGAGGAGCGCGCGGCGGGCGCTTCCGGCACCCGCGTGCAGACGATCTGGCACGGCCACGTCCTCGACCGGCTCCGTTGGGCGCGCCTGCACGGGGGCGACCTTTCCGCGCCCGGCCTCCCGGAGCCGGAAAGGAAAAACCTGTACCACTGACCCCTCCTGCGCAGGAGATCTGACCGGGACGCTATAATTCAGCCTTATACGGCCCGTCGCTCAGGAGGTCTCGTCGTATGCGTGTGCTGTTTTTCAAGGATCCAGCCGCTCGGGCTCTCCTGGAGGAGCCGTTGCGGAAGCGCGGCCACGAGATCCTGAGCGCGGCGGACCTGCCGGCGGCGCAGGCGGTCCTCGGCCCTCACCCGAGCCCTCTCCTGATCCTCGTCGAGCCCGGACCGGGCGAAGCGGAGGAGGTCTGCCGCCAGGCCGGCGCGCTGCCGCCGGGCGGGCGCAACGTCATCCTGGCGGTGACCGGAGACGGCAGCCCGGCGCGTCTGCGCGAGCTGGTGGCGGCGGGGGCCGACGACTGGCTGATCCCTCCTTTCGACCCCGAGCTCCTCGATGTCCGCTTCGCCCTGGTGGAGCGCTGGCTCGACGAGGCGGCGGCCGACGCGCGGACCGAGGAGGCCTTGGAGCTCACCCAGTTCCTCATGGACGGCGCCGCCGAAGCCGCCTTCTGGGCCACGCCCGACGGCCGCATGTTCTATGTCAACGAAGCCGCCTGTGCTTCCCTGGAGCAGCCGCGGGAGGAGCTGCTGCGGCGGAGCGTCCACGATATCCTGCGCCAGGAAGACGCGGCGCTCTTCGGCACCCTGGTGCAGGCGGTGCGCGACCGGCGCGAGCCGATCACCTTCGAGACGGTGCACGTCTCCCGGTCGGGCCGTCATTTTCCGGTCGAGGTCACTTTCCACTTCCTGGAGTACGGCGGCCGTGAATCCTATTGCGCCTTCGCCCGCGATATCACCGAGCGCAAACGGGCGGAAGAGGCGCTCCGCGAATCCGAAGAGCGCTACCGCAGCCTCTTCGACGGCGTCCCCATCGGCCTCTACCGCACCACTCCGGACGGCCGGCTGCTCGATGCCAACGCCGCCCTGGTCAAAGTCCTCGGCTATCCCAGCCGCGAAGCGCTCATCAAGGTCAACGTCCGCGACCTCTACTTCGATCCCGCCGACCGCCACGGCTGGCAGGTCGCGCTGGAAAACGAGAACGCCTCCTCGGCGCAGACCTTCGAGGCGCGCCTGCGGCGCTACCAGGGCTCGGTGATCTGGGCGCGCTTCAGCTTGCAGACGTTCCGCGACGAAGCAGGGCAGATCCGGCGCTATGAGGGGGTCCTCGAGGACATCACCGACCGCCGGCAGGCCGAGGAGGCGCTGCGCGCCAGCGAGGAGCGCTTCCGCGCCCTGGTGCAGAACGCCTCCGATCTCATCGCCATCCTCGAAGAGAGCGGATCGGTGCGCTACGAGAGCCCCTCCCACCGGCGCGTCCTCGGCCACGCGGCGGACGAGCTGGTCGGCAAGAGCTTCCTCGAGCTGGTGCATCCGGAAGACCGGCCCCTCATCTCCGCCGCCCTCCGCGCGCTGATCGACCGGCCGGGAGAGATCGTCACGCTCGAATACCGCCGCCGCCACCGCGACGGCACCTGGACCTACGTCGAATCGACGGCCTCGAACCTCCTCGCCCATCCCGCCGTGGCCGGCATCGTGCTCAATTCCCACGACATCACCGACCGCAAGAAGGCCGAGGAGCGCCTCCTCCACGATGCTCTCCACGACGAGCTCACCGGCCTGCCCAACCGCGCTCTCTTCATGGACCGGCTGAAAGTTTCGATGGAGCGCTCCCGGCGTGAGCCCGCCCGCCTCACCATCGTCCTCTTCCTGGACATCGACCGTTTCAAGATCATCAACGACAGCCTCGGCCACCTGGTGGGCGACGAGCTGCTGGTGAAGATCTCCCAGTCGCTGACCGAGGTGCTGCGGCCGACCGACACCATCGCGCGGGTGGGCGGCGACGAGTTCTTCATCCTTCTGGACGGCGCCCGCGACGCCGCCGACGCGGAGCAGATCGCCGCCCGCATTCACGAGCGGCTGACGACGCCGATCAACCTCGACGGCCACGAGATCTTCCTCACCGCCAGCATCGGCATCGCCGTGCACAACGACGACTACGAGCGGCCCGAGGACCTGCTCCGGGACGCTGATACGGCCATGTACCGGGCCAAGAGCATGGGCCCGGCCTGCCACGTCTTGTTCAACCGCGGCATGCACCAGTTCGTCATGGCCCGCCTGCAGCTCGAGACCGACCTGCGCCGGGCCCTGGAGCGCGGCCAGCTCCATGTCTATTACCAGCCCTTCATCGACCTGCGGACGGGCGAGGTGAGCGGTTTCGAGGCGCTGATCCGCTGGGAGCATCCGCGGCACGGCATGATCCTCCCCGACGAGTTCCTCTCCGTCGCCGAGGAGACGGGCCTCATCGTGCCCATCGGCCGCTTCGTCCTGGAGGAATCCTGCCGCTGCATCCGCCGGGTGCAGAGCCGGCATCCCGGGCACCGCCGCCTGCGCCTGTCGGTGAACCTGTCGAACAAGCAGTTCTTCCAGGCCGACCTCTTTGATCAGGTGCGCCGCGCGCTCCTCTCCTCGGGGCTCGACGCGGACTGCCTCGGCCTGGAGATCACCGAGGGCGTGATCATCCAGCACGCCGAGTCGGCCAACACCCGCTTCTCCCGCCTGAAGTCGCTCGGCGTCCAGCTCTATATGGACGACTTCGGCAAGGGCTACTCGTCGCTCAACTATCTGCACCGCTTCCCCATGGACATCCTGAAGATCGACCGCTCCTTCGTCTCGCGCGTCGAGGAGGCGGAGGGGAACCTGGCGATCCTGGAGACCATCGTGACCCTCGCCCACAATCTCGGCATGGAAGTGGTGGCCGAGGGGATCCAGACCGCGGGACAGGTGAGAAAGCTGCGCTCGCTGGGCTGCGAGTACGGCCAGGGATACCTGTTCTCGAAGCCGGTTCCGGAAGCTGAAATGGAAGATCTGCTCGCCGGCGCCGTGGCGGGAGAACCCAGCCGCTCCGCGGACTAGCCCCGACGAATCGTCAAATCGCGGGAATGCGCGACGGTCTCTGTCCGTTTTCGAGAACGTGAGCGTCTCTGCCTCCACGATTTTTCTGCTTTCGCCCGCCAGCCTGAACGGCGAGCGCGCCCGCCAGCTCCTCGATCCCGGAGCGCGCTTCGCCACGGCGCAGCAGTACCGCAGCTCCGAGGGCGTGCCCATCGGCGAGGCCTTCTCCTTCCTCAGCTCTCTCTACTTCCGCGGCAAGATCACCTACGCCCGGCATTTTTCCGCCCCGCCGGCGGAGCTGCCGGCGGCGGGCGCCTGGGTGATCGCTCCGGGGTTCGGGCTCGTCCCTCCGGACTGGCGGATCACCGTGGAGCGCATGAAAAAACTGCGCCGCACTCCGGTGGACCTCGCAAGCCCCGCCTATTGCCGGCCGCTCAAGGCGGCAGCGGAAGCGCTGCGGGACGCGCTCCCCGTCGATGCCCGGGTGGTTCTGCTGGGCAGCATCGCCACGGGCAAGTACGTTGATGTCCTGGCGCCGGTGTTCGAGGACCGCCTGCGGTTCCCGAGCTCCTTCGTGGGGGCCGGCGACATGAAACGGGGCGCTCTCCTGCTGCGCGCCGTCCGCGCGGGAGAGGAGCTCGAGTACACCACCCTCGACACGCCGCGCAGCCGGCGCCGCGCCTGATCTTCTTGGTACGAGCCTTGCAGTAGATCTATCTCGACACGAAGCCCCGGCAAGAAGCCCTCCAAGACATGGTAGCGACTCCTCACCGGGGAAGGACTCAGACGTTTAGAGACATACGACGGCTCATAAAAGGAGATCCCCATGATTCGAGCGAATTGGAAGTCTTCGTTGGTCCTGGCGGCGCTGCTCGCCGTCACAGCCACGACCGGTTGCCGCGTGAAGCAGACCCAGGAAGGCAAAGCCCCCGAGGTCGATGTCAAGGGCGGCCAGGTTCCGAAATATGACGTCGACGCGGCCGACGTGGAAGTGACCACCAAGAAGAAGGAAATCACGGTCCCCGACGTCAACGTGACGATGCCGGAAGACCAGAACAACGCCAACACCGACCGCAAGCCGCCGCAATAGGCGCCGCGAGACCGGCCGTTGACACCAGGGCGGGGAGCGATCCCCGCCCTTCGTGTTTCTGCGCAGGCCTTCAGGAGGCACGTTGCAAAATCTGAGAGGCTTTGGTTAAATGAAGGCTGAAATCGAAAGAGCGCGGGGCCCTCCGGCCTCTCTCCAGGTAAGCCGCAGCTTTCCAATGAGGGAAGACGTTTCGACGTGGCACTCTCCAGCGACGCCTTGCCCACAGCTTCCGGTGGCACCACGGTCCGCGCGCGGACCCGCGAGCGCCGTGCACCGGGCCCCGCCGCGGAGCGGGGGATCACCCTCGAGGTGGTGGACGGCCCGATGGACGGCACGGTCCTCTCCGGAGAGATCGAGCGCATCCGCATCGGCCGCCTCCCCCACAACGATCTCGAGCTGCACTCGGACCGCTCCGTCTCCGGCGAGCACGCCTCGCTCGCCCGAACCGCCGACGGCCGCCTCTGGCGCCTGGAGGACGTGCGGAGCACCAACGGCACCTGGATCGAAGACAGCCGGCTCGCCGGCGCGCAGGACCTGCCTCTCGACACCGTCTTCATGGTCGCGCACAGCGTCGTCCGCCTGAGCGCGGGGACCGGTGACACCAGCTTCGCTCCCAGCGCGCAGACGATCCGCGAGGAGACGGCGCGGCTCGCGGCTCTCTTCGCGCCGGAGACGGCGGAGGGCTACGGCGCCGCGGTCGGCCTCGCCACCGCCGAGCAGCGGCCGTTCATCGCCGACCGCCACTTCTTCCTCGGCCTCGCGGTGATGAACCCGGAGGCGCCGATCCTGGCGCGCGGCCGCGGACCGGTCACCGGGCAGTTCCTCTCCGAGGTCCTGCGGCGCAACGACTACTGGACCGGCCCCCGGGCCTGGATCGACCGGCGGCTGCGCGGCTCGACGATGGACATCCCGGCGCTCTTCGAGGACGACCTGTTGGTGACGCCGCGCCTGCTGCGCCTCCTGCTCAAGGCCGAAGAGGAGGCCCGCCAGGCGGGCGCGGCGACGATCCGGCCGGCCGATGTCTTCCGGGCGTTCCTCACCGGTCCGGAGAACCGGCCCCGCGAGCTGCTGCTCCGCGCCGGGATCGCGACGGAGACCCTCCTCGCCCTGCTCGCCGCCGCCGGACCGGCGGAACGGCCGCCGGAGCA
>Ga0247765_1001121_pt1 | contig 14862 bp, 18 predicted proteins | sample UWRJL106311C6_FD_179949 | JGI IMG/M metagenome (GOLD analysis project Ga0247765, IMG submission 179949) | Plant litter microbial communities from Arlington Agricultural Research Station in Wisconsin, United States - UWRJ-L106-311C-6 | ecosystem: Environmental > Terrestrial > Plant litter >... | reverse complement strand
AAGAAAAAAAAAAAAAAGAGAGAGAGAGAAGAAAAGAAAGAAGAAAAGGAAAGGGAAGAGGGAGGAAAGAAAAAAACTCACAAAAACCCAAACGCAAACAGCACAAACAACAGAACTTTTTGGCGCCTCTGAAACCGCACCTTGAAAATCACCGGCATCGGGAGCAGATAAATCAGAAAATCCACAATAATGTGCATGTACGTGTTGGCCCACCACACGTTTTTGTGATGGCAATATGACGTCTGCATTAGTTCAAAGTCCCAAAATGCTCGGAGCGGAATACACGCCGTGGCGACCATGGCGATTACGAGAATGTTGTAAATCATGACAAGCGCCAAGAGCGCGTAGGCGGCGCGACGGACTCCGGGGAATTTCCAAATGCGAATGTATAGGAGCATGATGGAGGCTTGGGAGGTCCAGAGGCTGAGTTCGTAAAAGAGGATGCAATACCATCCGGCCTGGTCTCCATGTTAGATGTGTTCTCATAAGTTGGAAGCTATGTATGTAGGTACCTTTGACATGGCCTGGAGATCCTCAAATGAGATCGACCACCAATGCGTGCCATGGCCGAGTGTTGCTTCTAGAAGGACTATGAGTATCCCTTTTTATCTAACTCACGGTGGGGATACGATACACATACCGTGGATGAACCCAGCACACATTCCCATGGAAAAGATCTAGATTCAGACAGTCAGTGTTCACATCACATCGCATAGACACCCCGCTGTGATGAGAGAGAGAGAGAGAGACAGAGAAAATACCAGAGAAGTCAAAATCAACCAATCCTCCCACCCCAAAACATTAACCACAATGCGTCGAGCATAGAACCTCAGTCCCACAAAGACGGCCCCAATCACGGCGGTGAGCACGGCGCACACGATGATGTCGACTTGGTAGGATCGGTCCGTTCCGCCGGGGATGCCAAGCGGGCCGGGACCCGACCCAGGAGGAGGCGGGATGAATATTGGGGGCCCTGTGGAGTTGTTTTCTGCCATTGTGTGCGTTTTTTTTAATTGCTCGATGTCAAAAGTCAAAGTCGGATGTTGACCATCGAGAGAGTATGGAAGGAGATCGATCGGCAATGACGATCAAGTTTGATCGTGGAGAAACGGAAAAAGAAAAACCGAACCCGGTCTGGTCCTTTTCCAGAAACCTGGGCAGGGTACCTATACTACAACTAGGTTGGTCGGCAGGTAGGCAAACATGAAATGGGCCCGTTTTTGGATCGTTTCTTGTCAACGCTAGCCTCAAAATGTGCCTGAGCTCGGACTGGCGGTGACGATCTAGTTTGCCAACATCGGCTCCACCTGCGTACCAAAGTTCACCAAGTCGTCATGACTTATTCTAATTGGCCGGTGGGACGGCAGAGCTGTGGAGTTGGGAACCTTGGGGGTTTTGGTTCAGTTGCCCCACGATGGTTGGATGGGCAAGCTTGGCTAACAGGTTCCGTCCAGTTCCGCTATGGAATTCTGTTAGTGTAGTTGGGTAGGTAAGGGTGTAGCCAAGAAGATTGACGGCAGGTAGCGTGACGGGCCGGGAGATTGCGCGCAACAAAAGCTCGGTGATCCAAAATGTGGACACTAACGCAATGGGGATACAAGTTGAAGACCGATGGAATCGACATTGTCCATTTCCAGTCCCTTTCCAGTCCCTCCAGCCCCCGCCAACAATGGTGTCTCCCGGCTCCACTTTCAGGGCTCATTGTTCACGCTCTTCGGTCAATCGAAAAAAGCCAAATCCTCTTGAGTGAGTTCCCCCGGTTGACTGCCAAGACTGCCCACGTGTTGCCAGACCCGATATTCTTCGGTGTAAAAGTTGGTTGATGCGTCGTCCAAAACAGCCCCGTTGGGATCCCGCGGTGGGGTATTCGTATCCGTTGCAACAGCATCAACAACCATGGCCAAGTTATTCTCGGACCGCTGCTGCTGCTGCTGCTGCTGATCAACTAGAGGGCTCACCGGACCTTGTCCCCTATCTCTACCTGACGCCCAACGGGAATACAGCCGTCGAATTCCCACCTGAAGAACCCTCGGATCAAGGGCGCCTGGAAAAGCATCCATGCCCATGTCGCGAACGATATCCGGGCCTTGGACTCTTGCAAACTCGAGAAACGAACTCAAGTCTTCGGAGATGGCCTGGTCAATAAACGGCGAGTCGGGTTTTCGATCTGATGGGAAGATGACATCCCAGACGGCATACCACTGTTCTTCCGGGGAGTGTTTTGGGTTGGGTCTTTTGGAGAGCGTCCTCTTTTGCGCTTCGGAAAGCCACCAACTCTCAAAGCTTCGCGGGTTGCACTGAGGTGACTGACTGCTGCGACGGTGCGTCTCCAACCCGGATTTGCTTTCGAATTCAGCACCGCATCGGTCGCAGTAGCATATCTTGGCGTGGACTCTCTTGAGGTGGTCCTTGACATATTTGACTCCCGTAAGTTTGTACCCGAAACAGTCTCTCCAGACTTGGCAGTCTTTTTTCCAGTACGGACACGCAAAGAGGACTTGCACTGGTCGTTGTCGTCGTCGGGGTGTTTCGGCGTCAATCTCGGGGACAGGCTCGTCTTCGGCCTCGGCTTCCTTACTTGCTCCTCCTTCTCCTCCCCTCTGGCCTGATGGCGGCGGGTTCTGGCTAACGCTGTAACCCCCAGCTGTATTCCCAATGCTGGAGGAAGCCTCAGATTGGTTTCCAGCCTGTTGACTGGTTTGGCCCGTCGGGGATTGTCGCCACTGATGCCATCTCGATAACAGATCATCTAGTAACCGGTTGGCGCCAAGAGGATCATCCAGTGGGGGGAGAGTTCTAGCGAGGAGTTCGCCAATCAAGTTCCGACCGACTTCTTCAACTTCCTCTTCCTCACCCGCCTGTGACCCCGAGCCGGGGCTGGAAATGGTCGTGATTGGAGTGTCCACATCCATGCTGCCGCTCCCAGTTGGCGATGCCACACTCGACAGGTCCGAGTAGGATGCATCACTGTCTGTTGTCGTCGTTGACGCCGGGCTCTCCGGGTTCTCAAGAGGACCCGTGTCCATCATGGTGACATTGGTGCTGGCAACGACGGGTAGTAGTGGTGATAATGGTTCAGCTGGCACTGGTGCTGGTGCTGGCGCTGGCGCTGGAAGTGCTGTAAATCTGGGCCGTTTACATGTAGACGGCACAAATCTTTTGACATCCTCAAGACAGAACTGCTCTTCGACAAAGCAGTCGGAGCACCACCAGCGATGACACTTGACGCATCCTTCTTCTGTTCCTGTAAGTGACATGGGGCCATCGCCGCAATGACACTGTCTCCGTATCAGTTTTTGTTCATTTTTACTTACGATGCGTCGCAAGCGGTGGAGATCAGAAAACAACAAAACTCACACAAAACCAAATATACGATACGACATGGCGGCCCTTATATCGCCCACGGCCTGTTGCGAATGACATGAGCGACCAAATCCCAAAGGGCTGAAAAGAAAAAAAAGTTATAGGTAACACTAAAAAGTTCCAATCAAGTTTTTTTTTGTCATTTGGAACCGGCACTCGGGGTGTTCCTGGTTGATTGAACTGGGCCGAAGCTACACAGCTGGTTAGAGCCACACAGCTGCATGATTGAAAATAGCGCTGGGCGCGGTTGCGCTCTCGTGGTTGGGGGAATGTGATTGGTTCCTTTTGTGGTATTAATGCTGGCCAATCACCGTAATTGCTGGCTGCTCCAACCAGAAGTCGTCCAGACATGATGCATGCATACCTTACATGTAGGTACTAAGTAGGTAGGTAGGTAGGTAGGCAACCTTGCTGTCCTGCAAAAGACTAATTCGTAGATGAGAAAAGGGTTGTTTCTTACCTACAGAAGCAATCACCAACCAAGAATTGTATCGCTAGCACTAAACAGATGTAAATAAAAGTCTGTTAATTATCCCGTAGGCAGGTTAGCAAATTCTTTTCGGCCGTTGTCGTTTACAAAAGTTCAAGTCCTTGTCGCCCGCTTGCACGAGTTGAGGGTAAGCATATAGGCAATACCAAGGCAACACTCGAGTACAATGCGGAGAACCTATCTGGTATTTTGGTATTTGGCCGAGTACGTAGTACTACTTGACTATCAGATCCACCACATCAGCAAAAGACTCATCACTCCCTCCCAGAGACACCCTCTCAACCCCCACATATGCCTCATGAAACGGCAACGACAGCGGAACCGTCCAGCCATCCATGGGACTCTCCAGGACTTTTATGTATTCCGGTGTTGCCGCCCGGACCTGATGCAAAAGCGGCCAGTCTACACTATTGCGCGATTCATCGACCTCGGCGTGTCTCGAGATTGACGAGAAAGGAACCAGTCCGAGCATGAGGGGGCCACTACCGCTGCCACCACCAGTAATAGTAGTAGTATCTTGCAAAGTCTTTTTCTCCTCCTCTTTTTCGTCTTCGTCTTCGCCCGTTTCATGTACTCTGTTTGTCGTACTCGCACTCGCACGGGTAAAGAGAATACAAAACCCCGCTGGTTTCCCCCTCGCGACTTTTCTCCGAAATTCAATAGCAAACCCCCGTCCAGGGCTATCCACGCCTCGATAGACCCGAATGCTATTATTAAAAGAGCAGTACCCGCCATGGTGTGGACGCCACGTGATACTGTCGGGGGGAAACAGAAACACTTGTCTTCTGAAAATAATATCCGACCCTCGGAGGGGAAAAGGGTCCAGCCCGATTACGGTTTCGCGTTTCCACCGAGTGAGCTGATATGGCCAGATATTCTCATTTCGGAACCGCTTGTCGGAGAGAGCAAGGTATTGGCATCGCGAGAAGAGGTGGTCGTTGCATTCGATGATGGTCAGAATCATGTAGTTCCGTGCGGAGCGACCCTTGTAATGGCAGAGCAGAACGGGAAATCGCGCTTGCCGCGCCTGTGCAAAGTTGGGCGTGTCCCAGTGGTGTTTGATGAATCGCGTCACGGGCAGGAACGGGAGATCGAGTCGGATGATGCCGTTGCCGCCGCCGCCAACGCGTATGGGAATGGCCGCCCAAATGTCCGGGTTGCGGTAAAAGGATTTGGCACACTCCGACGGCACAATCGAGTGCGAGTCCCGAAAGTCTCGAGGGGACGAGGCGAGAAGACCTGACAGTTGCATGTCGTGTAGTCGTTGGGCGGGGGGCTTCCATGCGGGCGGGTTGTAGGCGGAAAGGTCGTCGTCTGTCAGTTCCTCGAGCGGGGGGTAGTCGACAATGGTGCCCCAGGCAAACAGGCTGTGGTCGTCGGGACAGGATTGCATAATGGCCTCTTGTAAGCGCTGGAACGCCTTGCGTCCCTCGCCGTAGATGAGCGGGAGATTAATGTCGAAAATGCCCAGCAGGCAGTAGGCGATATCTTCGGTTCGGGAAGTGTTGCGAGACGAAGCCCACGACATTCGCTGAGCCACGCTGGCACGCTGCAAGTCTTCGCCATTGAGGTAGCTTTTGTCGATTCCCGTAATGACGTGAATCGTGTCGACAAGCTCGGTTTTCGTACCGAGGTTGCTCCAGTCCTCGGCGTGAAAGCTGGCCACGCGGGGTGCTAGAAGCTCCTGGAGGGTCCAACCGCGAGTAAACCACCGACTTTGGTGTATCTGGTGCACCGTATCCTGCTGGTTGGCTGACTTTTCCACGTCGGAGAGATAAATGTAGCAGATCTGCGCGTTCTTGTACCATCGATACATGGAGTTGATGGCCTCGGACAGCTCAGAGCTACTTGACTTGTCGATGCAGCACCTGCTTCGGCAGTCAAATTGAGAACATCGAAATACAAGAGAGAAAAAATCCTACGTATCAACCCATACCCAATCATGACCATCAGCCACGGCCTGTGCTCGACAATATTCAATCTTCTTCCACCCTTTCATGCGCTGCACCTCGGTGCTGGAGACGGTTTGCCATTTTGAAAACGTCACTTCGTCGGCCCCCCAGGTGTGGGAGAGGATAGCATACGGCGGGATTTCGTCGTCGATGAAAAACTCGGTCATCTCCCAGAGGGTGGAGTGAAGAAGTCGCATTTTGATGTGCCTTGCCTGGCTTGAGCTTACGAATACCGGTTTGGTTGGGTTGGAGCGGGGAAGAGTCGGTATTGTTATACTGCGAGACTGAGCGGGTGGTATGCACCGTTGCGGGGTTTTCCGTCCTACGTATCGTCTTTGGTGTTCAAGAACTTGGATGCCTGAGGCAGAAACTAACACCTGATCCGTCTCAACTAGAATCTTTCTCTCACAGGTGGCAGTAGGCTGTAGTGGTGTTTTTTTTTCTTTCCGGGATAAGGTCAACTTTTTTTTTTCTTGAAACCTTGCCGTGTTTTGCTTTCTAGCAGAGTCCGTAGCCTAGTCCTCCATAGAGTCCCAGTCCAGTTCTCATTTCATCATTCATCATTCATCATTATATACCAGTCTAATCGCGAGGTTCTTTTCCCCTTGCCTTTTCTCTCCAAGATTCCAGACTTGTAAAAATCCCGCCATCAACCCAGTAAATCAAAACAATTTAACAAAACCTTTGACGTTGAAGGCAAAACCATCACGCCCCATTCTCTTTAAGCAAAAACTCCACCTTCGCCACGACCTCCAGCCTTAATGCCTCTTTTTCCCGCATCTCGGCCAGTATTTCCTCTCTGTACATCCAGCCCAAAGCTAGCGTCGCTCCGGGTCCCATACCTATCAAAGCCATCACGCCCATTCCCAAGAGATTTATCCACGAAACTTTTATGACGTGCTGTCGCTTCGCTTGTCCATATACGTACCCCAACCAAAGCAACATCGGTCCAAGCACAAATAGTTCATCAAATCGGAGGAACTGTGCGGAGAATTTACCAAAATCCGGAAGGGCATCTCCTGCGGGACTGAGGGAAGAAGGGAGGAATATCCCCGCGAGGGTTCCCGAACCGTCCCCCTTGGAATTGGCATTAGCATTGGCATTGGCATTGGCGGCATTGGTCCAGATGGTAAATTGCCATGCGGCAGCACTGAGAAACGTCGTGGTGGCCATACATATGCGAGTGAAAAGGAGATTTCGCGCAAGCTGGTCGGGTACCGAGATGGCTGTTGCTGGAGCAGAGCGAGTTGGCGATGAACCCCTAGAGATGGATTTCTGTTTCGGTTTCCGCTGCGGTACGAGGGAGAGAAGATGTCGTAGGAGGGAGACGTAGACGGGATAGAGCTGCCAGATGAAGAGCCAGGTTTGACGATCCGGAAGGTTTGGCCAGAAGAGCATGGCATAGGTAGGGATGTAGTAGCCAAGAAGGAGGGCCGGGGTGAGTGAAGCGGGCGAGGAGGGTGAGCTGGGTAGAGAGTCGGCTTGGGGAGTGGGTGAGTATGTTAGGGAGAGGAAGCAGTAGAGCGGGCAGAGGACGCCGAGGCCGAGGAGTTGGCCGAGGAGAGCAACAGCGGTGGGGCTAATGGGTGTCAGTGTGAGTTCAAGCACGAGTATGTGAGAAACATGGGTCGAGATGTAGCATCAAAAGGGCAAACTTACTGCTGAAGATACCATGGCTTCTCACCCTTCCGCATCGACTCGAGACACCACACGGCAATGATGATGCCGCCGTCGGAGAGGAAGGAAATGGCCTGGCTGCGTGAAGCTGCATCATACCCGTAGACAGCGGGCATGAAGAACATGTTTGCGATGGTAATCCTATCTCGAGTCAGCACCGGAGGAAAACTCAAGATATGCAAAGAAGGAGTCATACACTTCATCCAACCCATGTGAGCCATAGAAGCTGCTCAGAATCGGCACACGATATCTCCCCTCTCCCCAGACAATCTCACCGCCACCAACAATAACCTTGGCGAATGGCAACGCAGGTCGAGTATCCATCAGATGGGGGGCAATCATGGCCAAGACAATGAATGGCAACCCCAAAAGCCATCTCCGTCCGAATCCATTTTTGTCGTTGAGCGATGCCTGGAGTCGTTCTATCAAGGCACCAGCCACTGAGAGTGTCCGACTCAGGACCCGTCCTGAGAAGGAGGATGCAGGTGCGGAGTCTGCCATGTTGACCTGTGCAGTTTCTCACCACTGGAGAGCATGCAGCTTGCTGTCAACATGGGGAAGGGAAATGCAAATGCAAATGCAGCCACCGACTGGACTGGAGACTGGAGACTAGCGGGCCGAAAAAGAAATCGGAGGGGGCGAAAGCACTTTTAGCCATTTTTCATTCCCGTGCCCGAACCCTGCTTTTTTTTTTCTCACCTTCGTTTCCTGTCTCACTTTTTCCGCCCCGCGCCAAAATGCGTGGTTCGCTGGGCAGCATCAGGCAGGCAGGTTGAAGTGACATGGCGCAGGGTCGCAGGGTCCATGGTTCGGTAGGTTCTGACGTGGCGCGAGCGAATTGGTGACGCGCGGTTACTTGGTGCGAGAGAGATTATTTTGTCGTGCTTATCGCCAATGGGTTCCATGGGGGGGTTTATCCCTGGGGCTTTTCTGCATCGTGGGCCAATGATGAGGTGCTAAAAATTTTCGCCCAGAGAGAGGCACAACGTGGCACCGTCGCGGGCCAAATTGGGGGTGAAACTGCATGCAGCGCGGTTTATGCACGTGCACGGTTCACGAACTGGTCTTTGAGGGATGATAAGATAACTTGGAAATTTGAGCTTGGTGATGACGCAAATGGTCCTTTTTTTGGTGGATCGAGAACCGTTCCGAGTTTCTGGGATGGTGGAGCGAGTGGAGCACTGGGGATGTCGATGGCATGGCTGCATCGACCGTTGAGCGCACATGGCAAGAAAGGTCGACCACCACGGCTTATCAAGATCAAGGCATCTACAAACCAGTTTATGGACGCGTCAATTGAAGGATGTACTTGCAACAAGTATGTAGGTGCCTAGATAATCTGGCACAATGGCTGCCAAACTTCCTGCAAAAGAGGCGGCTATGAGACTTCGTCACACGGTCTCAGCCCCTCCAGGGGGAGGCAAAATTGCAGTGCAGCCCCCAAGGTCGTTCGCACACGCAGCTTCATTTTGTCAACGGCTAGGATAACTGCCAAGAACTCACCAACTCCACAAGCGCCGTCAAAAATGCCAAAAAAAAGGGCGCAAGGCTCTCTATATCTCAACCCCTCCAGAGGGGACAAAATTGCAGTGATTGCTGAATCCCGATTTAATATCGACTGTCGATTTTAAATATCGACAGCTCAAATAGTTGCCAAGAACTCACCAAACTCCACAAGCGGTGTCAAAAGTCAAAAGAGGGCGTAAGGCTTGCTGCGTCGCAACCTCTCCAGCGGGGACGAAATTGCAGTGTTAAGGCCCCTGAATGTTACCGTTATCTACAGCTTCATTCTCTCAACGACTCGAATAACTGCCGAGAACTCGTCAAACCTTGAAGTGAGGGCCAAAGTCGCAGTAAGCCAAAGTATACGATGATATGCTCTCTGTTTCGGCTATCTGAGCAGCGATTCCGAACATTGAAGTCGGTCTGGTCTATCAGAATCTGATGCACTGCACGGTTTTTTTTGAGTATTGACGGTCTGCCTCATGCCACCCCCCTCCGTATCACTGCTCATTGCCCCGAACTAGCTGAGTCCTTTCTCTGATTCCCCTCGTGATTTGAACACTAGATTGAATCCGGATGCACGAAACTTGCACTTGGACGGCCGTGGGAATCTTGGGTTATTCTATAGGTAGGTATGGCGCTGCTACACCTCCCGTGAAATCCGACTCTATTGCAGGATGCATGTATCACTTGTGTGAGTCGGTTGTGGTGGATGATTTCGATGGCCTTGCTGCTGTTGAGCAAAAGGAGTGGGATCGGCTCGTGGAGACGATGGGACAACACCATGTTTTTGCCAACACGGTGTGTGGGAGGGGAAGAGAAATCACAAACAATTGGAGACGGCCAGCAATACTGCTAGTGCTTGATTCCAGTCTGGTTGACACAGGGGTGAGCGACTTTAGTATTGATGACAGCATGTGTGTCGTGCGAGAAGAATGTAGCTCTAGTTTGTCCCGACCATCTGCCAAACATTCGCACATAACGATGCTCCTTTATTCGGTCCTCTCGCCCGCTGAAACTGGCAACCCTCCTCCACCAAATCTCGGACCTCAGATCTCCCGCTTGCACTCGAATTTTCAGATATGCCTCTCCTCCCCGTCTATGCATGAAATATTCCCGATACTGCACCGAGCCCGCCATCCTTGGTACGCTCGCCACAAAGGGACCATGTATGATATGTCCTTCTGTCTCGGTTGCTGGAAATGATGAGTTTATCGCCCAGGTACCCGCATAGGCCATGGCGTGTTTTCCAACCAGAGCCCAGTCGGCATCGGCGTCGGTTTCGCCGGGTGGCCAGTGGAGGTGCGCGGGCCGCCAGACGGGTTGGGTCGAAGCCATATTGACGGACATATGACCCCAGGGAGTATAGACGAGAAGGCCGTTGGGTTTGTCGCCCCATTGGATGGGGATTTCGATGCCGTTGCGGTAGATTCTGGGAGGGGGTTAGTCTGGAAGAGAGAGTTTGGTGGCGGTTTTGGATCGTGACGCACAGGGTGTTGTTTATGAGGGAGTAGCTCCCTGCCAGAGTGGTGATGAGATTCTTTGACATCATTTTCGGGAGAGATGAATTGTCCAATCCAAGTTGTGACCGGATCCTCTGAGTATCCTCGAGATTAAGTACCTATTTATGAAGGGCCCCATTTATCGATCTGGGAAGAAGGTTACCGCCAACCGGGGCTTCTGACTTAGTTAGGTGGGTAGACAGAGCGCAGCGTATTGCCAATTCCAGAAGAATAGAATCCATTTCCGTGTCTCTAGAGTATTACATGTGCCCAGACGCAAGCCGTCGGGATTCGGGACCATTGTCTGCATGGTTCTTCAATATCCATCTTCCATACAACCCAGCTAAGCAAATCAGAACTGACAGAAAACGGCCTGGGGCTGATACCGTATACCACGGGGTCATCATGCGCTGTACCCCACCACGATAAACTCGCCTTCAAATCCTTGTTTAACGCAGGTCCCGAGACCATGCCGTTAATTGCCATCGTGCTGCACCTGTCGGGCCGTACAGCTTCATCGGGAAGCTGGAGGATGCTACCACGGACTCGGACTCGAACTTGGAAATAGCCTGTGGATAATCATCTAGCGTTGCCATAATATGCAGAGGCCTTGACAGTGCTTGTTGAGGAGTACCGAGATGGACTCCCGGCTACTGATGATTGGTCCAGAGTTACGGACGTGGTTACACGCTAGATGGTTACGAACAGACTTTAGCTCCGATTGAGTCGAAAGCCACCAAAGTATATTCTAATGTTTAGGATAGGGGCAAGTCCCCCTTTCTTTTTTTTTTGCGCTTTGCCGATCCCACGTATGTTATATGCCGACGTAAAACATAGAATCAAATTGCATATGTACCAGTGCACTGCTCTATTTTTCATGAAAGGTTGCCTCCCATTTTAATTGACCCAGAAAAAACAGAACCAACAGGATAATCCGTCTCAAGACTGTGCGTCAAAGCCTTGGCTAACCCGTTGGGCCATGGGCGTTAGACAAGCTTCCAAAGGTCCACCACGTGATGCGGCATGGGCAATGGGCAATGGGCCAACCGTGTTGGCATGAAACCAGACGGCATGGGTTCTGGAAGCATAGGGGAAACTTAAATCCTCTCAGTCCTTTTGAGATCCTGCCTGAGGGATTGATGAGGTATGGCGCTTGGCAGTTCATCGTGATGACGACCACTTGACCTTGACTGTATGTGTAAATTTGCCATCCCTCCCTATTTTCCTCCTTTTGCAACCCATGGCCGATGAAGCTTGCACTTGATGTTGACTCAGTAAAAGCCACCAGACTCCCACGTTCACATTGGATAAATATTGTGCTACAGTTTTGATGTTGCAGGACAGGCTGCACGAAGTGACCTATACGGAATCTGGGGTACAGAACACATACCAGACTGCAGGACAAGAGCAGCACGTGGTCGCTCCAGTCTCCAACAGAAAACACATTCTAGAAATTAAAGCCGCAGTTTTCCATCTCTTCTTCAACCCGACCCAAGTTTTCCCTCCTTCCCTTCCAGCCGAGTTGGTTGCCTCCCAACCGCTAGTCTCCTACACCCCCAGATATCGCGTCGCTTCGCCAGGGTCAAGTCACAATAGCAAAACCACCTTCCACTTTGGGACCCGCGTGTCTTGTGCCTTGTGCCTTCCATGTCAACTCGTGCCCTCACACTCACTCGGTTCGACCTATCAACGAGACTGCACGTTGCGATTCGTCGTTGTGTCTTTGCAACAACAACGAAAATCTGCAAAGACCCTAATGTGGATCTCTAACGCCAATTGTTGTAGATGCGATGGTGAGATCGCATCGCATCGTGAATGCGGCGGTGCATTAAAGCATAGGATGGTTTACAGAGGGCAAGTAGAGTGGTGTGGCGGCCGCTCCCTACCTACCCAAGAGGCGTGATGATACTAGGAAACCTTTTCTCGGCGTCATGTTCAGTATCCTTGGATATCTGTTATGAACCTTGCCACTTGTCCGCCCATGGATGGCATGTACAGAGCGCCGTGGAAGGATATTTAATGCAAGAATTCTAGAGAATTTCCAACACTGAAAGCTGGAGGTATGCTGGCGTTAAGTTATCCCGTACTACCACTGAAGCACGGAATTCCTCTGAGCGGCTACTCGTGCGGCTATTCTTTTTCCCCGTTCGGACACTTAAAAGCCGAGCGCCCTGTTGGGGTATCGGTAATAAGGTTATAAAGGAGGGGCTTTTTGTAATGGACATGGACGCAGGGACATGGCGAAGAGGCACAGAATGAATCCTTTCCACACCCAGAAATTGGCGCTGCAACGCTGAAACCCAAAGGGTCGTCTACACTAGGCTGCGGCTTGCATTCCTACCAACACTACACTAAATTCGCTTCCAAATGCGGGTAAAGCTTAATGCGGACTGACCAGGGTTACACAGGGGGATACCCCAAACAGCCAGAGAACCAACAGGGTGCGGGCCGAAGATAGTGTCTGGCGGACGGCCAAGATTGAAGGTGAGCAGTCATGTTGCACACAAAGTGGACGGCAGGGTGTGCTGTGCTGTGCTGTGCCACTTTCTGCCTGACTGCCAGTAATCACAAACCGCAAAACCACTATCCGTCGCCGTTTCAGTGCTCTCTTTCACATAACTGTCGTCCCGTCGTGTCAAGGTACCTTACATACCGTTCCTACATGTAGAAATGCGATTCTGACAAAGTCCGAGGCCATGTCATGATTAGGATTGCCGTATTATTGCATTGCATCAAAACTGTTTATTCCGAGCAACCTACGACGGTCGGCGAGGCTACACTTGCCTTCTGAACACAAACTGGTGATGATGGTGTGTATTCGCTATGAGAATAAGGTAGCCCAATGCTGGAGGTATCCTCAGTGCGGCGCAGTGGCGCAAACAGAAATTGTTCCCCTTCCCCCCGGCCCTTTTGATCACCAACAGGCCGCCGAGAGACCCAATCAGGAGTAGGAGCCGATCTTTTTTTCGAGCGAGAGTGTGCGTTTCCCCGCTCAAGACCTTTATGCCATGTCTCGATCAGTCCCTCCTCTCAATGCTGCTAGGGAGGGCACTGGGTTATGTGTGTGGCCGGGTATGGTTCCGGGCTAGGGCCCATTAACACCTTCCTATATCGAACAAAACGAGGAAGCAACAGACACACATAACCCCATGGCCCCATTATACTAGACTCGCTACTGGACGGCGTATGTGTCACCAACAAAGACATCACACGCCCTGTTCATGTTTTTTTCTCACGTTTCATCATGGGCCTAGCCGAGCGGCGGCGGCCGCTAAGGCGTATGTCTTTTTGCTCCCGGGCGGAGAGGAAATATAGCAAAAACGCACGCGATTATGGGACCCCTGAGAAAATGTATAAAGGGGATGTTAGGGTCGCACATTTGGTGGTACAGAGCACACAGCAGCAGACATCAGACAACTGCAGATCAAATCCACCCTTACACCACAATCAAGTCTACCTCTACCTGCCAAAGATTACAACACTTCCAAACAACAACAAACATGAAGAACGTTTTCATCACTCTTGGCCTCCTGGCCGTCGCTGCCACCGCCGCCCCGGCTCTGGCCCCTGCAGCTGGTCTCGAAACCCGCGCCGAGACCGACGGACGCGGTGGCTACAACAACGTTGAGGCCAGCGGTCGTGGAGGCTACAACAAGCGCGAGCCCCAAATCGAAGTTGACGGCCGTGGTGGCTACAATAAGGTGGAGGCCAGCGGGCGTGGAGGTTATAACAAGCGCGAACCCCAAATCGAGGTTGATGGCCGTGGCGGCTACAACAAGGTCGAGGCGAGCGGTCGTGGCGGCTACAATAAGCGGGAGCCTCAGGTCGAGGTTGATGGACGTGGTGGTTACAACAACGTCGAGGCCAGTGGCCGTGGAGGTTACAACAAGCGGGAGCCCCAAGTCGAGGTAGACGGCCGTGGCGGCTATAACAAGGTTGAGGCGAGCGGCCGTGGCGGCTACAATAAGCGCGAGCCCCAAGTTGAGGTGGATGGACGTGGTGGCTACAACAACGTTGAGGCCAGCGGTCGTGGAGGTTACAACAAGCGCGAGCCTCAGGTCGAGGTGGACGGCCGTGGTGGCTACAACAACGTCGAGGCCAGCGGTCGCGGAGGCTATAACAAGCGAGAACCCCAAGTTGAGGTGGATGGCCGTGGTGGTTACAACAACGTCGAGGCCAGCGGCCGCGGAGGCTACAACTAAACGTTCACTCACCACTACAGCCTACCTTACCTAACCCACAGCCCATAACCCACACCGTGTACTGAAAAGATTACGTGTAACATCGGCAAGGCTACATGTGCCACTGCATCACCAAAAGGTCATGGGACGGACGGACGGGGGTTTGGCAAAGGGGGTGACATGTTGGGGGAGTA
>Ga0247765_1001118_pt1 | contig 14940 bp, 8 predicted proteins | sample UWRJL106311C6_FD_179949 | JGI IMG/M metagenome (GOLD analysis project Ga0247765, IMG submission 179949) | Plant litter microbial communities from Arlington Agricultural Research Station in Wisconsin, United States - UWRJ-L106-311C-6 | ecosystem: Environmental > Terrestrial > Plant litter >... | reverse complement strand
GTTTCTTCTTTTTTTTTTTTTTTTTTTTTTTGGATCCCTTACACAAACTAACTATTACTGTCTGGTAAACCCAGTCCTAGTTTGGAGCCAAGTGCCAAGAACATCAGCGATTGGCTAGATAAGTGGGCCTAAGCCATTGATTCAGTTCCAACCGCTGTGGTTGCATCGCCTCGTGACCGCATCTCAGCACTAACATCTAAGATAGTGCAAATTGAGGAAATGCAACCACGCACACCGTATCCACCTAAATTTCTCTCAGGGGCAGTAAGGGCCACGGAGAGGGGGAAGGCCTGACGCGGTGGGTAGGGGGTCAAATCTTAGCCACCGCGTCGCCCTCCCGGCACTCTACCGGGTCTCTTTAGTTTTGTTTTTTTAGCTGAATTTCTTCACCCAGTACACATTTTAACAGAGGAATTTTCCTTTATCTCTTTAGTAAGGGCACCACAATAGCCAAACCACCAGCTAAGACCCACAACCAATAAGAGCAGGCGGGCCACAGGGCCCCGCATAACTAGGGCACAGCTCTTAGCGAACAAGCCACTGCCCCTCAGATCAGAGCTAAGGCGAGTAGCATAACGTAGCAACTAGGCCACCCCCCTGTAGCGCACAACGCGTGGTTTGCTTTCTAGGGCAAACACAGAAGTGTACATAGGACCCAACTTAGCACGTCCCAACAGGTCACCAGGCCTATATAGTAGGCAGGCAGCCGCTATCGCGGCGCCCCCCCGGACGCTAAATGGTAACAAACAAGCAAACATCCACCTAAGTTTCTCACACCGCCGTGGCTAGTGCGTGGGCGGTCCCTGGAACTCACTGAATGTTGAAACCAACAGCCGCATTAGCGGGTCCCCTGCCAAAGTGAAGCGCATATAATGGTTGTCTTGCGGACTGGAACCCGCCGGGGTCCATTCAAGCCGTCGCTGAATGAATGACCTCTATTTTCGAGTCCTGAATGTTTTTTCCAACGCCATGAACAGTTCCATCAGCCATGGAAACGGCCAAGTTGCCGGGTGGGTATCAGGCCCCAACTCGAGAGGCACGATTGGCATAATCTGGTCATCCTTCATCACCATCTTCCTCTGCACATGGACGGCCATCTGCCTCAACATCCCCCACACGGATGACACCCAACTCAAGATTCTCTACCGGAAAGCAAAATGGATGTTTTGGGCCATTGTCGGCCCGGAGCTTGTCCTCGCCGTCGCCATCGGCCAGTTCGCCTCAGCAAGACGCTCCGTCAAACGGTTCCACAACCTTGGCATACACAACTGGACACTCCGCCACGGCTTCTTCGCCGACATGGGCGGCATACTGCTTCAGACCAAGGACTTCGCCCCCTTCCTTGTCAACAGCCGGCAGCTCGCCTACCTTGTTGAGAAGAAATACCTCGAGTGCCCCAAGATCACAGAGGACGAGATCTGGGACAAGTCCAAGGCCGACACCGTGTCCAAGATCCTGACCCTGTTGCAGGCTAGCTGGCTCATGATTAGCCTCCTCGGCCGCGCCGTCCTAAAGCTTCCAACGTCAACCCTGGAACTCTCGGCGGGCGCTATCGTCCTCTGCACCATTGGCACCTCGCTCTGTTGGCTGCGCAAGCCCTGCGACGTGAAGAAGGGGATCCTGATCGCGACCGAGGCCACAACCGCTCAGATCCTGATCGACGCCGGCGCCGAGGCCGCCAACCCGTATCGCGACACACCGCTCGACTTTGTCGCCAAAGAGTCCATGACGTTTGGATGCGATGTCATGGCTTTCTTCGGCTTGCGCAGCGACAACAACCCGGAGCGGCCCCTCCGGCAGTTCCCCAACGACCGGTTCCCCGATATCAGTACGTTTGAAAAGTTTTCTCTCTTCTGCATCACCTCGGCCTTTGGGGGCTTCCATCTGATCGGGTGGAACTTTATCTTTCCCACCCGATCGGAGCTGCTTCTCTGGCGCATATCGAGCTCTATAGTGACGGGCGTGACTGTGTTCTTCTGGCTGGTCGAGACGATTGCTGCGCGCCACCGTTTTGGCAGGTGGGAGAAGTACCTAGTATGGCTGCGTCTGAAAACACCACTCCCAGAGCAAGCGCTCACTTCGGTTGATTCAGCTTCAGATCTTGAGGGTGGCGTAAATCGGAGACACACCATACGCCGGATGGACGAATTTGAGAAGTTGCAAAAGAAAGCAAAGCCAATCTTGATATGGGAGGTTGGGTTAATTATCCCAATAGTAATGCTGTATGCAGTTGCTCGGGCTTATATGGTATTTGAAGCGTTTGCAAGCTTGCGAAAGCTGCCCGTCGGGGTCTTTCAAACAGTTGGTATTGTTGATTCCATCCCGCACTGGGGATAAAACTGGAATAAATTAGGCAAGTATCAAAACAAGCAACCCCCGTCTAAGCCCAAGGTGCACAATTGTACGAAAAGGCCTCGCCATCAGGTGGGCGGCGTGTTGTTTACTAAGAGAGGAAGGGCACGCATACCTCGCACCAATTGAGAAGGGACACCTGACGCGACTCCAGCTCCAGGGGCGTGACTTCTCCATGCGGTTAGATCACAAATGGGCTCCTCGCTCCGGATACTACTGCTTACTTGGTATATAGTGGTCGAGACTTGCGGAACCGAGGGACCGAAACACTCTCCTCGGTCCTTCGGTACTGGGTTACGTGCTCACTGGGCCGAGGGACCGAACGGCTCTTCGGTCCCCCGAGCCACGTGACTGTAGGGTCATAACAGGAGGGTCACTTTGCGGGTATGCGTCGTGCGAGGCAACACCAAGCTGGCTAATGGTCTTGAAGGCAAACCGAACTTCGTGGCGTGAGATAGTACGCGATATCCTAGTTTAATCTGTAGCATAGTATATAGTATCCTGGCTCTAAAACTGGGGACGGTATTTAATATACCAAATTACTTTACGGTTATAACGGACCTAATTAAATGTGATACTTTATTAGATAGCTTCCTTATAGCGCTTATTAGCATCGCGGGTTATATTTGTTATACGTTTCTTTTCTATTGTCACGGTACGGTGATGCTGCCTGCCTGTGGCTACGCAGCTAGATGTAGAAGGACTACGGTGCAGTGCCCTAACTGCACAACGTTCCACTTTTTGTGGTGTTTACGCATTGCGTCCTTTGGTGCCGTGACATCTATCGATTTTTTTCGGGTTTTTAGATATTATAACCTTGGTAGGTAGAGGGATTTAAGCTTTAGATTATTACGGTAGTTGGAATTTAATTACTTACACAAGATTACTCTATATTATAGTCACGGTAGGTGCCCTAGATGCCCTACGGCCGTGGTATGATTAGTCATCCCTTGGGCTGACCCACTGGTTGAGGTGCTGTTGTTGCCAGCGCTGTGCCCTGGGCCCCACTGGGCCCTACCTACGCAGATAGATCTTTGGCATCGCTGCTCCGCAGCGATTCCTCTCCTTCGTTCTTCTTCACCTTGTAATTTTATATGATGATTTGCCACGTCTTCGATCCTACGATCGTTTTGGTGCCATCGCCGTGACAATGGACTAATAAACACTCCTAAGCAGAGGGAGAGATAAATTGTCCATAAAGTTCTGGGTGGTGGCTATTACGGATCAAATGTCCCACTTCTAGGCCCCTGCCCACACATAGGGACCATTTTTGGGCTCCTCGGTTCAAACTGCCTTTTTACCAGGCTGTGCTGTTCAATGGGCAGATATTAGCCGAAGCTGAGCCGGGGCTGATCTAGACTGATCTAGACTGATCAGTGATCACACGTGACAATGCGGATGAGTGACCATCGATTTTAGGGTGGTATAACACCTAGGTTGCAAAACCTAGAAGCGCAGCTGCTGTTGCGGCAATACCCGTAAGGACGGCGAGTACCGAGAATGAGAGCACAGCCGGGAGAAAGAACTTGGGCTTTGCTCCGTTTCAATCCGCATGCGTGGGCTGCGCGGCCAGGCTTGGCGAGTCTGGGTAGGAAGCCCAGGCCGACAAGAATAGAAACTATTTACCGCGACAAAAGAGTGGCAAAAAGCTAAGCCCAAGCCATATCTTGTTGACTGTTGAAAAGCGGGGGAATGCCGCGTACCTATAGTGGGTTGTGGGATTGTTGAAGACACTGTTGGGATCTCGACAGCGGGCGGCGTAGAGATTGGTGTTGGCGACAGAACAGGTAGCATTTGTGTTCGGGGCTTCCTCGGGGCTCACCCATGGGTTCCACTTTCAGGGTGTAGCTGGGTGAGCCGGATGAGCCACAGAAGTCATGGTAAAAAGGGAGCTCCACTTAATCTGCCACCGAGGTATATGTCAGAAACGCTGCACCACTGTTGTGATCACTACTAGAGCGATCAAAAGATGAGGTTGTAATTTCTGTTCTCCGGCTCCCGTCTCTGGCGAAGCCAGAGAGAGCTATCTTTTGTGTTTCTACGTGCATAAACTAGATCGCCACGCTTACTAGCCAGGGCTACGATTCACTGCGTGGATCGTATCCCCCTTTTTGCCATGTATTACCTGGGAACATGTTTAAGTTTGAGTCGATCCTTTTTTACGGGACCTACGCTGTAAATGAAAAAGGGAATCTGGGACGTGAAAGGGGGATAACCCCTACCTAGGCACCCCATTGCCAGCTGCCAAGCCAGTAGACAAGCCCCAACGCCAGCCGCCGGCCGCAAGAAGCCATCTTCATCTAGCATCGGAAATCCAAGGGGATCAATGCTTAAATAAGGGGCAATAGGATAGTTGGATGTTCTCGGTGTATGCTCAATATTAAACATTCTGATACCTCCACTACAGGTCAAGCTTGATCTCAGCCCCCCAACTTCCTTGTACGTTTGGTGGCCTCGTGTACCTCCTTCTTGTGGCGCTTCACACCATCCTTGCGAGCAAAGGTCTGGAGGCACATGTCGCACTGGGCACTGATAGCGGGGTACAGGGTGCTCTTAGCCCATACTTTGTGCTCGGACCAAACGTGACGGCCCTTCCCCTTCTGATCCTTAGCATCAGCCCAATCACAGTCCTCTTTGGGACAGCATCGGTGAGTGGCGGCATGTTTCCTGAGAGAGAGAGAGAGAGAAGTTGAGCAACATCGGTCACTAGGTAGCCGGACAAGTAAGTAGGTAAGCAATGAAACTCACCTCATCTCGTCAGCATCGGGTTCTTGATAGTCACAATCCTTCCACGTGCACCGTACGCGAGCTTTAGATTTTCTTCCGAGCGAGGCGAGTCCTGGAACTGCCGCTCTTCCGCACCCACCACTGTTACGAACCGTGTGTTCGGCAGTCTCAATGGGGTCAGGTGTGTCTGAGAGGGGCAATGGCAACATGTCAGCACCTCAAGGTTGCTGCATGGGCGCGCCGTCGACCGAAAGGGCGCTGGGGCCGCAAGGTTGGGTAAGCAGCGCTGGGTTGATGGTTGTTGGGTTGGTCTCCCAGCCGCCACCAGCACTTGTGTCTGTCGACGAAATCGAAATAGACATGATTGGGTCTGAATAAGAGATGAAGCATCCTTCAGAGGAGCTGATCTCGGCGGGAGTCTCGTCATTGTTGTCAAAAACCCAACTCGGAGAACAAGCCATGGCCAAAAACGGTGGTGGGCTGCTGGAGGCTCCCGCGAGTTGCGAAGGAGGGGGGGGGGGAACTGCGGATGGGAATGTAAGTAGGTAGAGTGAAGAACTTACTGCGAAGAGAGAACCATGCCTCAAATACGTCGAGAGGCAGCGTGACGGAGATGGGGGGCCTTGCTGCATGGAGAGTGGATGCAACTCGCATGCTGCGGTGCATGCCATACGACGCAAAAAAAGGGATGCGCCTTTGCTTCGCTACGTGGCCCAATCAGATGTGTGCGGCCACCCGGACGCGATACAGAATCGAGCGGTTCATCGTCTCTTCGCAGCACGACACTGGTTTCTAACTCTCAGTCAGTTAACACAGGGCCCCCCACTTGTGTCAGCGAAAATCGACTCTCAGGGTCAACCTCAAAATGGGCGCGCCCCCAAAAATGGCATCACTGACTGAGATTGGCAAAAAGGACCTTAAACGCTTCGTTGTGCAGTCTGCATTACTTTGGCTGATCGACCCTGTTCGAGGGGAACCGACGAGAACCTTGCTCGACGAGAACCCCGAGGGTGACACTTCAAGCGGGCCGAGGCTCAAGCAGAAGTTCCTCGACTCATTCGCTCTTATCTGCTCAACGTCGAGCTCGGGAGCGGAAACAGCCTCGGCCGTCTGCTTGGAACAAGACGTCCCAGCCGGAGCCATCTTGCGTGTGGCACGCAACCGCGGCTTGGCGCCCAAGGACCGGACTGGACTTGAATCGGTATTGCAGATACTTCAAGAAACTGCCAGAAATAGTGTGTACCCTGAGAAGCTTTAATTTTCCCCGATATCCTCAGAGTTTTTGCTCTGACGCTGCTTGCTTGCGATGCAGAAATTTTAGGGTCGCGAGCCGAGTCCCAGATTCTTAGCCTGGTTGTTGAACTCGACAGAGGCCGGATCTTGTCGATTTCCGCCAAGATGGAGAAGCACGGCATCAGAGACTTTCTACGAGAGGCGCACTCTAGGCTTCTTGCCCGCCAAGTGAAGCTCGAGCCATGGACAATCCGGGAGCTGAGCCTTTGGCTGGATAGTTACCCTGTAAAGGCCGCATCTCGGCAGACGTGCTGGAGCCCCGAGACCATGACCAAGCTCATTGACTGGGCGTCGCAAGCCAGGTGGATCTACCAAAAGCAGCTAAAATTGCTCTTGGACCTTGCTGATACGGAAAGGCCACGCTGGGTAGACAGTCTGCACAAGATGGCTCGCTACCGCTCTGCCGTCAAGTCCATGGTAAAGCTCGCAGCGAAGCAGCCCGACGTCTTTGCAGGCATACGCATCCAAGAGGTCCAGGCTCCCAGTTCTCGCCCATTCTCTGTCTCCAACGATAAAGCTCCCCTTCTAACAACTATCGAGAACCTCCTTGGGAGGGAGGGCTCGGACGTGACAATGGAGCAGCTGAAAAAGCACTTGGGCAGCCAGGATGTGGAAAAGCAGCTGCGCAAGGCATGCCACTTGAGCCTGACGTTACACGCAGAAATGCAGCTTGTCGTTTTCTACGAAGGCAATGCGAGTTTGGCTCCCCGAATGCGGTTCATGGGGACGAGCAAGAAGGCTTGCTTTCACTGCCACGAGTATCTGCTCCAGCATCCACTCGGGCTTCAAGTTTCGGCTTGTCACCAAAAGATTTACCCGTCATGGATGCCGCCGCCGTACTACGCAATCCATGGAAAATTCCAGAAAAACCCCCCATTTGTCAAAGTCAGCAAAAAGCTCGAGCAGTTGACGAAGCAGGAGCTCAAGACGGCGCTGACCGCTCCCCGGCGGCCTAAGAATCAAGATTCGACTGCCGGCCCCTCCTTGACTAGAACGGCAACGGCACCGACGGAACTGGGATCATGAAAGCTGGCGCAAAACACGGCTCAACCTGCAATAGGTACCCCATTAACAGTACGTAGAATGTTGATTAGTCACTTGTACATCAATGTCGGGGGCCTCGCTGCATGCTTGTAGCCTCGATCTCATTTGTGAATTTGCTGCATGTTGAGGCCGACACGGGGCAGAGGCGCCGCAATGTTGGTGTCTTCACGCTGCGGGAGGCCTTGCACATGTGGGTGGCCGTGTACATCTTTCATGGCGGGTGCCTCTTCGGCAATCCTCAATACCTGGCGAGGTAGTGCGACATTGGTATTTTATTTATTGCCCTGTAAACCGCTTCTCGCCTTCCAGCCATCGCCACAAGCCATCGTCACAAGCCATCGCCACAAGCCATCGTCACAAGCCATCGTCACAAGCCATAGTCATATTACTTATTGGCCTACATATTACATGTAACATACGGCAGAGAGAGGCAACAATGACGGACGCAAACATGGCCATGGGAGATCACCGGGACCTCCTGGACATCATCGACAGTCTCCGCTCGCAGGGAGTCAGCCACTATGTCGACCTCCCTGAAATCATCGTCTGCGGAGACCAGTCTGCGGGCAAGAGTTCGGTCCTCGAGGCTATCTCCCGCATGCCGTTCCCCACTAAGGACGGTCTCTGCACCCGTTTCGCCACCGAGCTAGTTCTTCGCCGGGGCCCCCATGCAACCACCTCAGTGTCTATCACCCCGGGCGAGAGCCGATTTGGAGAGAGCAAGGAACACCTCGAGAGCTGGCAACCCAAGGCGAGTATCGACACAGAAGGCCTGGGCGCGGTGACGAAGGAGGCCGAGCTCGTCATGGCCGATCCGACCGCCGCCGCCGCCGCCGCCGCCGTCGCCAGCCCAGTAGCCGAGTTCTTCGACGACATCCTCCGCATCGAGCTCACCGGGCCGGAGCTGCCGCACCTCACCATGGTGGATCTCCCTGGCCTCTTCCGGACGGGAAACAAGGAGCAGTCCGACGCCGACGTCGACATCGTCCGTGGCATGGTGGAGAAGTACATGGCGAGGCCGCGGAGCATCATCCTCACCGTGGTGTCGGCCAAGTATGAGTACGTCCTGCAGGACGTCACCAGGATGGCCAAGCATGCCGACCCGCAAGGGCTGCGCACCATGGGCCTCATCACCAAGCCCGACACGCTGGATGTCGGCTCTGGCTCCGAGAGCTACTTTGTTCGTCTGGCTCAGAACACCGAGCAGGAGCTTCGTCTCGGCTGGCACGTCCTGAAAAACCGAAATTTCGAGGAGCGTCACGTCAGCTCGGCCGAGCGCGACGCCATCGAGAGCGAATTCTTCTCCAAGGGCTTGTGGGGTTCCATTGACTCCTCCCACTGCGGAGTGGCGGCGTTGAGGACCAGGCTCAGCGCCGTCCTAAAGGACCAGATTCTCGCCCAGCTCCCGAGCCTTGTCCAGGATGTGCAGGATTGCATTCGCGACTGCGATGTCAGGCTGAAACAGCTCGGCCCGGTGCGAGAAACCCGGCAGCAGCAGATGAAATATCTGCTCGACGTCAGCGAGGATTACACGTCCCTGGCGACGCAAGCGGTGGAGGGCACATATAGCTCGCACCGTTTTTTCGGCAACCGGAAGGAGATCGACAAGTTCTGTAGAAGGTTGAGGGCCGTCGTGCAGAACCGACTCGGCGAATTCGCCCATGAGATGTGGCTCAACGGTCAGAGTGAGTACATTGTCGATTCGGAGAGTGAGGATCACGACGACGGCGGCCGCGGAATCCGAGACTCGCCTCGCATCTCCCGGTCAGAATATGTAGAGCACGTTGTGAGTCGCCTCAAGTTCAGCAAGGGTCGAGAGCTCCCAGGCCTCTTCAACCCGCTCATTGTCAACGACCTCTTCATCGGGCAGAGCGAGCCTTGGGGGAAGATGACGAGGCTCCTCGTCGAGGACCTCCTGGAAGCCGCGCATCAGACAACCCACGAGATTGTCGAGCACATCACGGCGAGGGACGTTGCCGAAGGGGTTTTTGCGATTGTTCGCCAGGGGGTCGAGGGACTGAAGGCCGAGCTGGACGCTCAGGTCGACCAGCTGCTTGAATCTGTTGTGAAGCATACCATCACGTACAATCCCCAGCTTACCGAGAACGTTCAGCGGATACAGCAAGACCGGTACAAGCACAATTTCAGAAAACTGATCCGCAAAACGTTTGGGCTGCGTACTTTTGATGATCCGGACAGAAAGATCAGCTTAAATCCACTCGAACTCTTAGACCTAGCAGGAGAAGGATTCGAGACCGACATGGAGCGGTTCGGAAGCGCATTAGCGGTGGACTACATGGAAGCTTACTACAAGGTAAGTTAGTATCATTTCATTTCATTTATTTTCCTTCAAGTCCAAGGTTGTCGACTGAGTAATACCTACCTACCTACCTACCTACCTAGCTAGCTAGGTAGCTACATGGCGCTGACAGATTCACCCCTCGCCGTTCAATATAGGTAGCGCTGAGCAGGTTCATCGATGACGTGAGCGTCCTGGCGATTGAAAACTGCCTCATTAGCAAACTCTCGACGCTTTTTAGAGCGAGCAATTTTCCCGAGATGAGCGACCAGGCCTTGGCCCACCTCGCAGGAGAAACCTCGGAATCGTCGCTGGAGAGAAGACGTCTCGAAGCGAAACGGGAGACGCTCAAGACGGGACTACAGAGCTTGCACAAGCGCAGAAATCTCGTCAACCTCCCCAAGCAAGATTGGGAGTTGGGGGAAGAAGAGTCAGAAAACATGTCCGTCACGTCCGTCACGTCCGCCATGACACAGAGCGTGTATGGAAGTATCGGTAGCCGCTGAATAGCGCCAAAGGCAGCTCGCTCCTTCAACCATGATTCCGGACGAGAGCCCTCTCTCATTCTTCTTCATGCAGGGATATCCGATACTACCACAAGTTGATGAATACCTACCTGCCTTGGTCGCCTCAAGCTGAATTTTCATGGAGATGCGGACGACAGCGGGACACCTTGTGTACCTCCCTAGGTACCTACCTAGCAGGAGATTTGATTTTTTTTTCTTCTCTTTTTCTCCGTGGTGACCAGGTAAAATTGCAACATGGATTTACACAATTTCGAACTTTGTATTTTACTCATGTTAGTGGGGTAGAATCCTCTGTGGTTATGTTGGCTCGCATCATGATCTACACTTGCGATCCGTTGGTTGCAGTCGGCGATATCTCAGGCAATGGTGCATCCCCTCTCCTCTTTAACCTCTACTTCGATTTCCATCTCCCCATCCTCCTCCCGTCAATCACAAAAGTATCTACCTACCTACCCAACCGAGTCAAGGAAGAGCCGCCTCTCGGTTTAGCCGGTTACAGAAAATGAATAAGACACGCAAAACTCGGCAGCCTCTTTGAAACAAAGCTGGCAAAACAAACCACTAAAATTCTTCACCTTAAAATGGAGGCTACAAAAAAGGCTCGATGGTTAGCGTATTCCCCTACGTTCAAGGAGCTCTTAATTACCTAGGTGGTAGCCATATTGATTACGTACCTAGATGAGGCGGCAGTTTCAGTCCCGCCCTACTGGAGATACTTCAATGCCGTGAATGCAAAAGTAGTGTTATTATTGTTACTGCCGTAAAGAAGGAAACTATCTGTAGAGCCAGGCCCTGACCGACGTGTATATATATATATCTATGTCACCCCGATTTCCCGACTGCCCGGACCTCGGGGAGCTTGCATGTTGTCCCGACTTCCCTGTGCTCCGGGACCGCCCTGACTGGTAGGTCGCCCCTCCCGAGCCCTTCTTCCTTCGGGACCCTCTTGATTGGTCCCCTTTTTGTACCCCACTTGGTGTCTGGGGAATGGGCCTGTTATTGGGTTGTGACACACAAAAACAGGGCTCTCTGGCTTCCCCAGAAAAGCTAGGAGAAGGAAACGATTATAACCCTTATCTTTCCAATTGCTCTGGCAGTGATCACAAACAGTAGTACAGGTTTTCCGACACATACTCCTTCAAAATGCAATTTAACTAGAGCTTCTCTGCCGCGACCGCCCCAATCTCTCCAGCGACCACTCCATCCACGTATAACCCTAACCCGACAACGGCATTGAAATTACCGCGTTTCCCATACAAAACGGGCCCCGTCAATACAAGTACCAGGACAGCGTACTGCCGTCGCCATCAATCGGCACAGGTACACTGCGCGTCCTACTCACCCCATTGCAATCGCCTCGTTTCCCAAACAAAATAGCACCTTGCTGATGCGGTTGACGGGTCGGAAAATGCTACGCGCTACGCAGCGATTGTGGTGCACTTGATTGACTGTGGTGCACTTGATTGACTGTGGTGCGCTTGATTGACCTGTGGTCTTGTTACGCTGCGCAGCTGAACGATATGTCATTGAAATTTCAGGATTTACCATCGGGTTAGGGTTATGTGGTAAAGTTTGGGTCGCTGTAAAGTTTGGGGTGGTCGCTGTAAAGTTTGGGGTGGTCGCTGTAAAGTTTGGGGTGGTCGCGGCAGAGAAGCTCTTTAACTAGGCGTGGAGGCGATTAGCAGGGATGTGGCGTCACCGGGGCGCAATAACTAGGTATGCTTTACCTCGGACAACAGCTCCATTGTTTTACCCTAAAGTTGCCCTTAGCAATTTCTATATTTGTGTGTGATCCTGAGCCGCTCCTGAGCTAGGCTGGTGGGCTCTGGGTGAGTTAGTGCGGCCCAATTTTGGACCCTCGATTAAAGTTGCCATTCGGAGATTCCGATACGTCCCTCGGTTTATGCTAACCATGCCGTATAGGGTGCAGCTACTTTAGCGGTGGAGTTAGTTGCAAGATAGGATTCTGCTGGTATGAATTGCAGCCTAGACGTATGACTGTATGTAGCAAGGCGAAGTACGGAAAGGGGCGGAGGAAGGGATATCCTTGGTTCCTCATTGCTCTCTCGATGATTTCCCCGCCACATATTAAAAAGTGTAATTATTGTGTGTACTATCCAAGGGCATGTACTGGTATATTCTGAGGCATCCCATCATGTACTGGCATACTGTGGGACATCCAACCGGTGCTGGTATATCATGTACCATCCCAAAATTCGAGCTGGGGGTATTGTGTACCATCTCAGGGCATGTACTAGTATATTCTGGGCCAAAATCGGGACCGAGGCGTTTACGCCCGGCCGTCGGTAACCCGAGCGAGACAATCTTTGCATTGAAAGCATGGCTCTGGTAGACTGAGGCGTTTAACTACATCCAGCTCTCCAGCTCTCCAGCTCCCCAGTTGCCAAAGACGTCAAGACAGTAGTTACAATGAGTTAGGGCGCAGTGTGCGCAGAGCTAGAGTCTTGGCGCTTTTGCTCATTTCCTTCATTTCGGTCGCGTTTGCGCCCGTAGTTAGTCTTTCCTTAGACAAGCAGGGCCAGACAAGACACGATATTTCGGACAGAACACCAGGTACATTTTGACTAGACTTTGGTCTCAAGGCTACATATAATTGACCACCCTTTTGCGTGCCTATCAGTCATCTTGCTACATTTCGAGGAGCACATCCATCTTCGTCCTCGCTCCTCGGAGCCGGACGGCTCCAGAGTACGTCACTGGGCCACCACTGCGTTAAGCCATCATTCATCACGACTACAGCTCTGAGCAGAGGGAGGGGGGAGGGGGCTGCATTAGAAAGTCCCCAACTTTAAGACCTCCTGCTAGGTATCTATGCTATGTTTGTAGGCACAATCATCAGCCTCCACCTATCGACCCCATCTTTCATCCCCTTATTGTTCCATACGAGTCCCCTCCTCCTCCTCCTCCTCCTCCTCCTCCTCCTCCTCCTCACTATCTCCATCGCTGTCTTCATTACTATCTTCATCACTATCGTCGAACTTTGGTTTCCGGTCTGCGCGAGCCCTGGCACGCTCCGCCGCTGCATGTACCCGACGAGCTACCTCAGCACTTTCCTCGGGGGTAAGCTTCAACGGCGTATCGAAGCCGTTGTCGGCAATCCATGAGTCAATGACGGTCATGTCTACCGTCCCAAAATGCGTTGCCAGGGCGATCAACATACTCTGGCGCATGTAATTGCCTGGTGTCGGGAATGGCTTTTTCTGATAGTACTTCGCCCATACCTCCTCCCATCCCTTGCGTTTGATATCCTTGATTCGAATCAATGACATCAGAAAATGAAAGTACATGAAGCGGGACACCGGCCGTTTCTCGTTGCGGAAGGTAAGCTCCTTTTGGTGGAGGTCCCTGCCGTAGTATGGGCCCATATCCAGATATCGCGAGTTCTGAATGTCGCTCGAGATAACCTCCACCTGCCAACGCACAATTGGCGACTCTTTTCTGTCCACCGGGACAATGACGATGTGGTACGTATCGAACCACTTCTTAATTTGGGTTGACAGTAAAAGCGCATTGCCCGCCCGCCGAAGGGATGGGGAACGGTCCCCGAATAGAATCTCTCCGATTTCATCGCTGTCGAGAAAAAACGGCACAACGTGTGCCACCTTCACCGCCGAACTTTTCATCCAGTCACCACAGACGTGGCACCAGATCGAATCCTCCTCGGTGCCCCGACCGTCATAGTAGGCCAGGGCATCTTGGCGCCAGGCCGAGGGTCGTTTCTTGGCCTTTTCCAGGCCATCCGACTTCTTGTAGAGCGCCAAAAGGCAGTCGGACAGACCGCCGCTTACGGGGTCCAAGAATCTGATGACGCCGGGATCGTCCAAACGTGCTTTCTTGGCGCTGTGTCTCCAGAGTTCGTCTCCAGCAGAGAGATAGCGGCGATCGGTGTCTTGCAGCCGCTTTGCTGCGATTTTGGGAAGGATTAGATTTCCGTCGCGTTCTTGGATGATGATTTGGCGTTCGAGAAGAAGCTCTTCTTTCTTCTTCTTCGCAACTTCAATACCCAGCATTGCGAGTTCGAGGCTCGCTTGCGCATCCGGTTCGACTCGGTCTTCGTCAGGGTCGCGCTCGGGCTCCACCTTGCGAGAGAGCTTGTCGAATTCTTCTTGGAGCCCGTTCGAAATACATCGGAGCTTTTCGCGGCTGGCTCTAACGGCAGCCAGGGAGGACGGAAGTATTGCCGGCGATGGCCGGTTTTGCTTTGGCGAAATGTCTCGATCCATGATGCTGCTGAAAAGGCCAGAAATGGTAATTCTGGTAGAATTGAGGTAGTATAAAAAGTTGGCCGTGGAAGACCTTAAGGAGCAGCGGACGTGCAGTTGCAAAGTGACTTAATTTTGGTAGGAAAAGTGGTGGGCAGCACTGGCTATTTACGTACACAAGGAAGCTCCCTGTGGGTGGGGAGCCACACGGAGCGCACCTGACTACTAGCTCCTGTGCTCTACCAGAGCACGGTCCAGTTGGCGCCTTGGCGCCTTGGCTGGTGGAAGGCCTAAAGCTAGTATGATATCTAGCGCGCGCAAAATCAGTGCCTGAATGGGCCGCTTGGTCCACGTGGAGTAAGTTAAATATGGGTATAATAAAGCTAGATTTCAAGGATGTAGAAGGCCCAAGTCTTGTGGATGATGCTGTGGAATTCTGCGTTCAGAGTGATCGGAGCAGCCAGTACGCGGGGGG
>Ga0247765_1001116_pt1 | contig 14982 bp, 17 predicted proteins | sample UWRJL106311C6_FD_179949 | JGI IMG/M metagenome (GOLD analysis project Ga0247765, IMG submission 179949) | Plant litter microbial communities from Arlington Agricultural Research Station in Wisconsin, United States - UWRJ-L106-311C-6 | ecosystem: Environmental > Terrestrial > Plant litter >... | reverse complement strand
ATAGATGCGTTATCCAGATGGGATCGGAAAATGGAGAAGGACAGGGACCCCCGGGTAAAGGGTTACGATTCATCTGGATCAGACCCCTCCAGTCCAGTCGTGGAACCCTTTTCTTTTTTTTTTTTTGTTTATATAGCTGGCGAGGACTGCTCCGTCCCCCCGGGACCGAACTGTTCTGGGCGTTCCTCGTTTCCACGAATTTTTCTCTGTTTGGGCATTTAATTCTCTCTCTCGCATTCCCTCAAGTCACCTCCTTCACGGCACAAAAAAGATGGGTCTTCTCCAGGTCGCAGCTACGGCTCTCGCGCTCGCCAATGTGGCGGTAGCATCTCCCGTAAAGACGGAGACTCGGGCGGCGGCGGCCAAGTACTGCGACAAGGATGTGTGCTACTCGGAGTGGGTCAGCCCCGAGAAGATTGCGTACCGCATCGCCATCCCCGACACTGCCACGGCTGGAAACTTTGATATCCTCCTCCAGATCTCGGCTCCCAAGGCCGTCGGCTGGGCTGGTCTCGCTTGGGGTGGCGTCATGACCAACAACCCCTTGGCTGTGGCCTGGGCGAGCGGCAGCACTGGTATTGTATCGAGCCGTAGGGCAAGGTGGGTTTTTCTCCCCCAAGAAAAGAGAAAGAAGAGGAAAAGAAAAAAAAAACACTAACAATCAAAAGCTCCCGCACTTACCCTGCCCCCTCCACCGACGTGACATACACGGTCCTTCCCGGCTCTGGAGCCAACGCCACACACTGGACCGTGACGGCTCTGGCCAAGGGCGCCAGCGCCTGGGGAACCACCAAGCTGGACCCTGCGGCTACGGCCGTCAGCTTTGCCTACGCCCAGTCAGCGGGTGCTCCGACCGAGCCTACCAACCCTGCGAGCCGTTTCGCCATTCACCAGAGCCGTGGCAAGTTCACCCACGACCTTGCGGCCGCCAAGATTGCCAACTTTGCTGCCACGGTTGAAAAGCTGTCCAAGCCGGCTGCTTAAGCCTAAGTTTTTATCAGTGGTAATAGAGAGACGAGACGAAATGAAACGGCAGCGGTACTAGAGAGATGCTTGACGTGGCTTTTCAGTCTTGGGGAGAGAGTATGTATGTAAATAGCACTTTGGAATCAAAAACGTACATGGTCTCAATTGGTTTCTCTTTTTCTGGGAAATCTGAATCTGATGTGGAAATGAGATACAAGTGCCGAATTCTCCACCATGAATCACACTGTTCAGTGTTTCTATTTTGCCATACAATTGACTTCCAGGTTGGCAAGCGATTTTGAAACAAAACCACAGTGAGAAATAAAAACAAACCTGAATGAGCAAACAAATGAATCAAACATGAAACAATTGAACTCCACCAAACAACATCGAATACCTCAACCTCTTTCACAGAAACAGGAAAAAAAGGGGGGGATTACCCCAAGCTCACCCTGCCGCTCCTTCCGTTCCGCCTCCGAAACCCTTCGGACAAAGCTTGGACAAGCCACAGATAGAGCTCCCTCTTTAACTTGGAGTAATCTGATTGGTGTGTTTAGTGTGATTGGGCGATGCGGACCCGTGGCCGAGGAAAAAAAGTGTATTCAACCGGGCAGCCGAAGATAAACAAGGTAACCCACACTCACAGCGGACTTGTCTAATCGAATGGATCATTTCCCTTGGGGATGGATAAGGAAGCTACCCCAATACTGACAAACAGTTGGGGTTTTTTATAAGAATGGAGAGAAATCCCATTCCTATCATGATGAATGCTATTTTCTAGTTTCAGTAGCGTGTTCCCTTCCGTCCTTTTTTTTTCTTTCTTCCATCTTCGGTCCTGCCCAATCAGTCCAGTCCATATCGGCAAGAACAAACGCAAGGCAAAGAAAAAGAAATCAAAATGTATCTCCCCACCCTCACCGTCCTCACCACCCTCCTTTCCCTCGCCGCCTCTCATGGCTTGGTACAAAAACCCGCAACCCGCACTCCCGGAGCCGCCACCGCCGCCGCGTGCGGGAATACCATGGCGACATTCTACCGCGCCGACAACACCTCGTACCCTGAAGCTCTTTTGCGTGCCAACCCGCGCGGTCTCACTGACGGATACGATGCTGCGAAATGTAACCTGTGGTTATGCAAGGGGTATCAATTCTCCGACAACACTGCGAACGTCCAGAGTTATAAACCAGGAGATGTAATTGACATGGAAGTGTGGATTCGGATTGCCCACAGGGGATACGCTAATGTCAGCGTGGTGGATACCAAGAGCAACACTGTCGTGGGGAACCCTCTGTTGGTTTGGGAAAAGGATTATGCGGCGACCACGACACCGCCGGTGGATCAGGTCAAGTTTAGTGTTAAAGTCCCGGAGCTGGGTGGGAAATGTACCGTCGCGGGGGATTGTGTGAGTTTTTTTTTTTTCCCTCCCTTTCTCACCAGGAACCCCCTCTCCCCCCTCCCCTCCCCTCCCTCCTTTGTGCCCATGGGAACCTTGCGAGATATGGTAAAAACGAGGTGTCAGGGTTAACAAAGTATAATAGGTCATTCAGTGGTACTGGCTTGGCGCCGGCCAGACCTACGAGTCTTGCATCGACTTTACCGTCCCGGCGGCGGGTGGACATACCCATGGTCGTCGAATGTCAGCCAAGGAGAGGAGGCGGCTGTGATGAGTTGGGATGGGATAGCACAGATTTGTCATATTCAAATCATTCTAGAGAAGGATGAGTCCATGAAGGCAGTAGGTACCTAGGTACCTGTTATTCTTGAGCATAGGATAGACGCACAAAAAAAAACGCGTGCTTTATATCACAATTCAAAGTTAATGAACATGAAGTCTCAAACATGCCCCCTACCTCCAAACCGCGAGCCATAAAAAAAACAAGGCATGCATGCACTGGCACCCTCTCGTCTCAGATGCTCATGTCTCTGAGAAAGTACCACAGTCCGTCCCGGGAAGACGGAAGGGGATAGTGTACCCAGCTGGGAAACGGGTGGTATATTCTGTGCATGATGAGAAATTCCCGGGGGGGGGAGGATGCAACGGAGTTTTGACCCGAAAGTTAGCTTGATGTGATGAGGTTAATGGGCTAAGGTTGAAAGCGGTTTAATGGATGGGGGATATCGTTGTCTAGATTAGGGGGCGAGGGCCAATACGAGGAGGATATAGCCAAGTACCTAGACAGGTCCGTTATCCTGTTGTCACATTAACCTCTATCTATCAATCACATGTACATCTATGACGGCTGTCGATGACGCAGGGGCGTCGCACAACCCACACCCAATCATCTCCTCCCCCCACAACCTACAAGTTATAAACTTTGATCGAGTAGTCTAATACTAAAAACATTTACAAGCGGGTATAGTCCAGTGGCACGACGGCCAAGCCTCCCCGCGAGTATTCTTATTCCTAAGGGGGCTGGCAGACCGGGAGTTCGATTCCCCGTACCTGCAAACATATTTTTTTTTTAGGATATCAACTCCTATTTGTTCAGTTAGTCTTTCAACCATACATGGCTTGTAAGAGTGACATATCCAGAAAGCCTCCCTATTCACATAATCGTAACTAGACCAAACCGGTCCAGCAGGTCTCACCCGCTCAGCTACATGTGCACCTCCCCACCCATCACTGGTCCCCAGAGAGCAACGTCACTTCATCACTGAGAAACTGCCAAAATGGACCTCTTCTCTGAATCAAATCAACATATGTCCCCTCTTCCACCACCCCTCCTCGTTCAATCAACACCACGCGATCTGCCGCCTTCATCGTCCCAGTATGGTGTGCCGCCGCCACGATAGTCCTCCCCTGCGCGGCTCTCTCCAGCGCTTTCCTTACCAGCTCTTCGCTCTCTGTGTCAAGGGCACTTGTAGCTTCGTCGAGCAACAGTACCTCGGGTTCTCGCAACAACGCCCTCGCGATAGCAATACGCTGCCTCTGTCCACCGCTTAGCGCCGTCCCCCGCGGGCCACATTCAGTGAGGTACCCATCCGGAAGAGAGGCAATGAAGTCGTGGATGTTGGCTTCGCGACAAGCCGCCGTAATTTGCTCATCGGAAACAGACGGCGAGTCAGCCACACCCAGAATGAGGTTGTCGCGGATAGTGCCTTGGTAGAGCACGGTCTCCTGGCCCACCAGGGCAAGTCTCTGGCGGTATTTGTTGATATCCAAGGAAGTCAGCGGTTGACCGTCAATTAAAGCCTTGCCGGACGTGACATCGTAGAACCGCTCAAGGAGGGAGAGAACTGTGGACTTGCCGCAGCCCGATCGACCGACCAGACAGACATTCTCCCCCCTTTTCACTGCGAGATTGAAGTTCTGGAGAATGGGCACCTCCGGTCGGGACGGATAGCAAAAAGATACGTTCTGAAACTCGATGGCCGTTTCCTCGTCGGTGATTGCCGAATGAGACCCCGTATCTCCACCAGTGGTGCTATTGATTGTGGGCCGGGAATCCATCAGGTAAAAGAAACGATTCAGAGCCATCTTTGCCTTCCCAACATCTAACCCGGTCCTAGTCAGCAAGGGGCAAGATTAACAGGATCACAGAGAGTGTCTAGGTCGTACATACCAGCAAAGTATCCAAACGCAAACCCTGCCGCCTGTCCGCCAAAGACGGCTGCCATATAGATGATGAAATAGTCCCCAACACTCAGCTCGCCGTCAGCCAAGAGCTTCCCGCCATACCAAAACATGAACGCAATCACTAATCAGATATGATTATCAGCAATACCGCGCAACGCCTAGAGGACTACCGAAAAGTAACTTACCAAGCAGATCCGCGCTCTCCATAAGCGCATACACCCCAAAATACCCCACCGCTGCCTTCTCTGACCTTAGCACCGCTTTCTCCAGCCTCTCGCCATATCCACTCACAACCCTTTCTTCCAACCCTAGGGCCTGCACCGTCCTCACCGCTTCAACCGCCTCCCCCACAAACCTCGCACTTTCCAGGAAAAACCTTTGACATCTCGCACCCGCCGTATTATCCATGCGCATCCTCCATGCTCCCGTGACCACATACAGCGGGAGACAAATCAGCGTCGAAACCAACCCTAGCTTCCAGTACACCACGCATGACATGACGATGCAGCCAAGAATGTTCAGCACGTGGTAGCTGATAATCGGAATGCTGCCCCCCAGGAGGTTCTCCACGTTGTCAGCGTCCACAGCTAGCAAAGTCATGAGCGCCCCAGACGCGTGGCCTGGAATCTGGAAGAAGGCGCTGTCCTGCTTGAGGATGGCGCGTAGCGAGTCGGGACGGTACCCACGAGCGGCGATGACGGCGACGGTGCCAAAGAGGTAGTAGACCAGCCAGTAGAGTGCCATTTCGGCAACGGCGAGGATGAAGAAGAGAAGGGCGTAGTGGTTAGCGGTTGAAGAGAAGGAGGAAGGGGAGTCCCGGAGCTGGAAGACGGTGATGAGCTTGGAGTAGAGGAAGGCGGTGAGGGGGAAAGAGGCGGCGATGCCAACGGCGCCGAGGAGGCCGGCTGAGGTGGGGAGGACGGCCTTGCGGTATGTGGAGAGTAGGCGGGCAAGGTTGAAGAGAAGGCCGTGGCGGTGTGTGATGGACTCGGAGTGGAGGGACAGTTCGGCGTTGCTAGCTGCTGAAGTCAAAGCGGAGGGTTTTCCAGCTCTGCTGGGGGTCACAACGTTGGTGGATGCGGGGATTGGTGAGCTGGCAGGCCTTGCGTTGTCAGTTTCTAATGTGGTAGCGGGGACTGGCTTGGTGCGAGCGAGGACATGTTGAGCTCGGACGAGGCGTGCATAGAGGCCATCCAGTTGCATCAAGCCGTGGTGGGTTCCTTCTTCGACGATGTGACCTTTGTCCATGACGGCTATGTGATCGGCGTGGCGCACAGTTGGGAGGCTATGCGAGATCTGTAGAGTTGTCCTGTTCTGGGATGCCGCGTTAATGGCTCCTTGAACAGCTTCTTCCGCCTCTGGATCTAGGGAGGAGGTAATCTCGTCTAGGAGAAGTATCTTTGGATTCGACACAATGGCGCGAGCAAGGGCAATACGTTGCTTCTGGCCACCGCTCAGCTGGTCCCCACGGTCGCCGACGCGTGTACTGTATCCGTCAGGGAGGCGGGCGATGAAATTGTGTGCGTCAGCTTTTGTTGCTGCTTCCACGATGAGGCGGTGTTTGTCCTCGCCGCTCAGTCCATCACAAGAGCCGCCGTGGTATCCGTTGAGTATGTTCTGGGCAATTGTGTCGTTGAATAGCATGGGCTCCTGCTGCACCAAGCCGAGTGCGTTGCGCCAGGATGAGGCCGAATACTGCTCCATGTCTGTCCCATCGAGGGCGATGGTTCCTTGCTGCACGGCATACCACCGCTCTAGGAGGGCCACGAGTGTGCTCTTGCCGCTACCACTTGTTCCAACGATGGCCGTGATCTTGCCTGCGGGAATGTCGAGGCTCACGTTCTCGAGAACGGGGACCGAGGGTCGACTTGGGTATGCAAACGACACATCGCGCAGTTCAATGCATCCGACGACAGACAAGGGCAACAGCTCGGTCGACATTAGGGGCTTTTCGTCCGAGACGCTGACCCCATTTGATCCGCTTGATGACTCGGACTCCCCCCGCTCGATCAGGGCGAGGACACGCTGGGCTGAGACTCCCGCTCTGATGAGATCCGGAATAATCGGCGCGGCCATGCCGAAACTCTGGCTGGCAAGGATGCAGCAAAACATGACGCTTTTGTCCGTCAGCAACCCGAAACTCAAAAAAACAAAGGTGCGCCTACATTAAGACGGTGCCCCCATCTGGTATCTCGCCCGCAATCACCAGCTTGACGCCATAGAACAAGCACAAAGCATAGACGGCATGCATGCTTGCAAAGACGTTGCCAACGATGGTGGCCCAGATGAGGCCGCGAATCCACGAACTCCTCATGGCCTTCTTGACATAAATCTCGAAGTGCGCCACGATCTTGTCGGCGGCACCCAGGGCTGTAATGTTGGCGATGCTGCCGAGTGCCTCCTCCACCAACGTCGATGCCTCGGAGTAGATGGCTTTGAGCTTGGCCTCAATCTTGGTGTCGATTCCCGCCAGGGGTGTGACCACCATGAACGCCCAGGGCACCGCTGTCATGCAGGCCAGCGAGAGTTTCCAATTCTTAGACAGCGCGATAGCGAAGGAGGCGAGCAGCATACTGGTGGCTTGGAAAACGACGCCACTCTTCTCGCCGAGCCCAAGCTCGAGTTGGTTAACGTCGCTGGTGAGATCGGTCGAGATATACGCGGCTGACCGGCAGTCAAAGTAGGAGATAGGTTGGTGCATAACTGTTTCAACGTACCCGAGTCGCACTTGTCGTGCAATCCTTGAAGCCGTCACGTTGTAGATCAAGGAACCCAAGTAAAGGACCTTCAAGAAAAAGTTAGCGCTGGACGCGTTGAAGGGGCTCTTTCCAGGTAGCACAAAACGTACAGCGAATCTCGCAATGAAAATATATACCAGGTACAGCGCATTCTTGTTGACGGCATCCTTGAAGCGGTCTGGCGTTGACCTTCCTAATCCCCAGTCGTTGAAGTCGTTGACGAAAGCGCCAAACACGATGGTCATAATGGGGAGTGCGACGCCTGCCGCGAGAAACGCCGCGGTCCCAACAGCGCGGAGTATCGCAACGGATGGCGCAGCCTTCGTCCAGAGCTTCAAGTAGGACGTGACTGCCGACTCGTTTCCCATTGAAATTTTTTTTGCTAGAGTTGTTTGTGAGTTTTTTATTTGGTATGACGTAGGTGCGCACTAACGGTCAGAAATTTCGGGGCCTGTGTTATAACGGCAGGAACAAACGATGGTTGATGTTCATGATAGTGGGGTGACAAAGTCGGCCCATCTCCCTCTTACGAATGCCAAGACTTCTCAACACGGCGACCACAACACCACCTTCGCACATACCTCAATACCCACCAGGATAAGTGAGGTAGCTGGATTTTCTCAGCAAGAAACCGTAAAACCAGTGTCCCCTCGAAACCGAAAATTGGGGCGAGGATCACTGTCGAGCCAAAGAACGGATAATTCATGTTCGCGTGGCTGTCGGCCAAACGCCTGGCCACCGCTAATTTACTCAAAGCTCGCCTGCTTGGAGGGCCTTATACGATAGGTACACCTGTAGGGCGCCCTCAACACTTTGTATGATGCCAAATGTGATGGCCACGAGAAAAACCAGCACCGCTATCCAAAATGTGTACCACTGCTCACCATTTCGCCGATCGTACCACCATTGGGGCAGCGTCTTGGGCCGCGAGTCATCATATGCCTCCTTGAGAATGATGAGCTGGTCTCGCCAGAAGGCAAAGCGTTCAAACCGCCGGTCCTCAGTCCGGATGCTCCCACACTGAGCTAACGCTGGGTCTAGCGGGTTGCCTTCAGAATCCTGCTGGGAACGAAGCCACCGTCTTGTCGCGCGGTCGTTCTGAGGAAATAACAGAGCTAGCGTGCGGATTGTCTCGTCGATGAAGTTGTCACTAAACGTGCTGTTCACAGCTCTTTTCCGCGGACACGAATCGGTAAGAATACAGTCATCAAGATTGGACAAGGTATTTTAGGTGGAAAGCACTCACTGCTTTTGCAGTATGAGAAAACTGGCGCATTGGAAAACGAAGACAGCCTGGTCATCATCAGTCAGGAGCAAATGGTCCGCCAAGTTGGTAGTCCACTTGATTTTGATGCCACCAATCCGGCTCAGGCTCCTAGCTGTGAAACCCTTCCCCAGCTTGACGTTTCCCGCATCGAGCGAGGTCTGGGCCGTGAACCTCTGTGCTAGACAATCCCTGAGGCTCCCTTCTCGCCATAGGATGGGTCTGCGTCCCGAAAAGACGAATTCCTGCTTGCCGCACTCCACCATGGCCAGAAGACTTGCGCACATGTCGATCGAGGTCTCAATCGCCTTTTGCTTGGTTCCCCGCTCTGTTGACGATAACTGGTCGAGGAGACGCGAACAGATGGCATCTCTAGGTTCGTCTTGCAAAATCCAACTCGCAATCTGAACGACATCAGAATGCGTCCTGGTGGAGATGTGTCTCCCTCCTTCGCGGGAAAAGTGCTGGCATTTCGACGAGTAGTAGGTGTCGAAGTAGTAGTCTGCGTTTGGTTGCCCTTTGTGACCATTATCAGTGGCACAATCCTCCTCCCAGAAAATGGCCTGGATTTGCTTTCTTATGGCGTGCGGAATGGGAAACAGTTGCAAAGATGTCTTTAATTCTTGTAGCTCCATATGTATCCGTAAGTTGAGCTGTGAAGACATCGGGACTGTGGGAAGGCTAAAATGGGATGTCGTTCCATCTTCTCTCTTGTGTTGGCCAGAAAAATGGACAATTGACTCCTGCTAAGGAGAAATTCTAGTCGGGCTCGTCCCGTTGGGCAGACTCCCGTGCACCCTCTGTCTAATGGAGGCCTCCGTCGGAGCCTTGTCTCCCCAAGTGCATTTAAGGGGTTGGCTTCCTTAATTAGCTGTGTCAGCCTGTGACGGCCACCTGCCGCATGTCCGCGGCGGTCCGCAAACCACACCCTCCCTCAGAAGCGAGGTACCTAACTGTAGCCGGAGATTCGCCGGTTCAATCCACCCAGCAGCAGCCTCTTGAATTGGTTTCTGCCCCCTCCCTATGCAGCTGTGCCTCGATGGCTGCGCACTCATCCTCTGGCTCGAACGCGACTGCCATCTCAAAGCGGGGTTAGGCGAGCAGAGAATTTTCCACCCATCTAAGGAAAGAGCGTGTTTGACCTGGTTTCGTCATCGAATGTCTTCCTGCACGCGAACCTCGACGGCCTAGCCCATCGATCATTCCGTCAATTGATACCATTTCCAACCTCGTCAACACATTGGTTTGTTTGATCCAATCCCATCCCTTGGGTCTTGTCCGTCGGCCAGATGAGTCGAACAGCGACCACGATGACGAGCGCCAGGCGAAAAGAGTCTTCGCTGCTCGGCGCGATGCCCCTGCCTCTCGGGAAGGCACCATCTTATCCTTATGCCAGAGAGTCGGATAAGGACTCGGTGGGAAGGTATCTCGGCTCGGTGCAGTTCAGCATTCTCAACGGCCGGCTCAGCTGCTGGGAGGCAACCGGCATCGCACGAAGCGAGTTTACTGACAAGCTCGGGGTGGAAATCACTCAATATCTCGATTGCAACAGCGAACTGACCGAGTCGGGCGTGCATTTCCACATCTCCCTTTACATGGTCGGCAAATCGCCATTACGTGCAAAACCCACCGTCATGTTCGTGTCGGGCGACGCCAAAGTACGGAAGGATGCCTTCAAGATCATCAACCAGAGCGGCATACTGGCATCCTACCCGGGCTTTGCTCTTGCGCATATTTCATTGGAGACAGAATACAGAGACTTTTGCCAACTCGCGGGGGGAGCGCAGGGCTCTTACTTCCCGAACACCTCCGGAGCTCAACAGGAGATTCAGCAGTGGACTGCAGCTTGTCAAGCAGACTCTGGTGTCACCAGTTCGGCGCCAACGAAAATCATGACTACCAGAGGTGGTAACAATAATGGCCGCCGTCTATACTTCGATAACCCCAGCAGCGGCGTTCCCGGGCAGAGAAGCATCGGGACTGCTGGCGGCATCGTGTCTTTCCACGACCGGTATTTCTTCCTCACGATTTTCCACGCAGCATCCTATGAGCCTACGCGGATAACGACAGAGGCTGCTCTCTCGATCCTAAACCAGGGGGTCGATGATGAGAAGAACAGCAGCGAAGAGTGTGAAATCATCGGCTTCGACGACCTCGACCTTGAGAGTGATAATTCTGCGGCTGATTTCGCTGAAGAGACAAGCAGAGGCAGTGCAACTCCGGAGTCTCCCAATTCGAGCCGCGATGATACAGGCTCCGCACCCTCCGTTGCCGAGGCTACCACACTTGATGAACCGGAATCCGCAATTCAAAAGGGTTCAGCGAAGATTGCCGAGCTGAGAACATCACAGGCAGACACTGCCACTATTCTAGCGGGTGAGGCTATTCTGTCCTCGTCAGAATTCGACTGCTTGCTCGTCGAGTTGGATCCATGGCTGTTTTCGGACGTGAAAGATAAGAGTTACGAGTCATCCATTCCTCTTGAGGATTACTCAGCTCATGTCGAAATGGACGCGCGGGATGCAACGGTCGTGAGCAACACGCCAGGAGGCAGAATACATGGCTCACTCTCTGGCACACCCTCTTTCGCTAGACTCCCGTTCTCAAGGAGATTCCATCTCTTATACACAGCTAGATTCAGTCCACCTCTTGTTGCAGGGGATTGCGGTAGTTGGGTCAGGGATGCGGTAACCGGGAAACTATTCGGCCATGTCATTGCAGGAAGTCCCACAACAGGACTGGTGTCAATAGTACCAGCCCACCAGACGTTCCCCTATCTTTTGTCGGAGTTGAAGGAGACAGCTGCCAAGAAACCTGCCCAGACCAGCAAAGGTCCGAGTTCATTGCACAGCACACACTCGCTGAAACCACAGACTGGCGAAGTCTCTGGGTTCAAATACATTCCACCCACCTCCGGCATCGAAAGAGTGGAGTGCGAGGACGGAGGACCATCATCCACTGATATTCCTCCCTTTTACGCTCCCTCGGTCTCGCCAGGTAGCTTTTCCGGCGGCGGCATCGGGGCTCTTTCTCCATCATTGACCTACAGTTCCCCTGGCGCTTCATGCTCCGAAGGGAGAGGCTCAATGCCCCCTATCGGTGCTAATCTCGCACCCATTCCCGAGTGGGCTACCGCGCCTGGAAGTCCGTGGGAATTCCTAGACATTGGCGGCATAGTCGGTACTCCGAGTGACTATTACCCAGTATCTCCGTTCAACTTTCTGCCTAGCAGCATTGGGGCATTTAAAAGCCCTGTCTTTGTTGGTGAGTCGCCGTAACCCTTAACAACATCCCTGCCCACACATCCTCCTAGCTTTGTAATCAGACTACTAACTGAACACCCCGTCAACTATAGATCCGTCTATCATTCACCCAGACATAGGTTCAGTGGGAGGTGTGACAATGCCTGGGTTTGAGCAGCAACACCACCAGCACACCCCCTCTGACTCCGGTTCTGTGGAGTCACCCACTTTTCCGGGTTCTCCGTGGCCAGGGCTCAGTGACGCCTCATCGCTTGCCTCTTCCTACCAGTCTTCCTTGGACACTAGTTGGAACTACGAGATGGCAAAGTGTCCCCATAGCGAATGCACTGGAAGACGTTTCAAAGACCTACCCGCTCATATGCTCACGCATCAGACGGAACGGCCGTTCAAGTGCCCAATTGTGGCGTGCGAGTATCACAGCAAGGGGTTTGCAAAACGGTAAGTCCTAGCTTCTCATTTCCCATGCTGGAGAACAGCGAGCACACTGACTTCTTCCCATTGTAGATTCGATCAAAACCGCCACACCTTAACCCATTACAAGGGCACAATGGTGTGTGGCTTCTGCTCGGGTTTGGATGGCGAGACAGAGAGGCGCTTCAATCGGGCTGATATGTTCAAACGCCACTTAACTGCCGTGCATGGCGTTACCCAAATGCCTCCTAATTTCCAGCAGACTATGGGAAGTAATGTATGGAGGGCCAGCAACAGTGCCAACAATACGCTCATTTCCCCAGCACCTGGGGCGACTGGCAAGTGTTCAATCTGCTTGCAGATATTCCCAGATGCGCAGGAGTTCTACGAACATATGGACGGTTGCGTGTTGCGTGTGATTGATCAGGAAATCGAAGCCAAGGCAAAGAGTGCGGTACCCGACAACAACGGTGATATGGCGATGTCGATAAGAAGCGCCGACAACAATGCGGATGTCGATGAAGACATCCACATGCAGGACGAGGACGAGGAATCCACAACAGCAAGCCGCCAAGTCAACCTGACCAACACCAGCGTGCAAAAGTATCATGGGCTTACCCATTCGCGTGGCGGCATCCCTCTAATCTCGAAAAACCGGGGCCGTAAAGCCCGCCGCGATTACCCTTCTTCCTGGGGGTTCGATAAAGGCCAAATGAACATGAGGAAACGTGTCATGGCGGTTTTTGATGGCCCAACAAGGCGTCTCACTGAAGGCGATATGAAACTCTCTACCGACCACGAGGTGCGCGTCAGACTGGCGGATGGAAAATCTTATGTCACCGATCTCGACATCCAGACGTTGAAGCGAGCTGAGGGCTTTAAGACCGCAACGGATGAAGAAAAAGCTCACTGGATACCAGACAGCCAAATAGAAGAACGGGATGTGGACGGTGCAAGAAAGTTGTTGGAGGACGACAAGGAAAGAGTAGACGACACGGGGGGGGTTGGGAACCGGCCATCAAGCCTGTGATTCTCTGTCTAGGTAGCAGGACTGCTAGGTAGTCTGGTGTCCTTCAAATCCAACAACCTGGTTGTGGTGTTAATACAGGTATACCACGAGAGATGCCGAAATTATCTTATGGACGGTCACCTGGTTGAACCTGGAAAGCTGAGTGTTTATCCCCTAGGCCAAGGCTCTGTCGCATATAGTTGGGTAGGTAGGTAGTTTTTTTTAATTAAAAGGTTTCTAAATCATCCACACTCAGGCTATCTCTAGGTGGCTGCCTACCAAGATAGGTTAGCATCAAAGCGGCTCATTAACCCACTTAATCCCATATCCCACGCCACTCAGCTTAAACAGCTGCGTAATCGGACAACGCCGCTCCACCTCTTTTACAACCTCTCCGTCTCTGTCCCGCCCTGAATATACGTCGACACATTCACCTCCAACACCACCCTCTCCCAGTTCGGATTTCCTTCTTCCCCGCCTACTAGGACCGCCGTCGGTAATAGTCCCTCGACTTTGATATCCCATTTTCCCAGGGTGATGCCATGGTCCCGGGCGACTATAGAGCCGGTAACCTGCTTGCACGAGCTGAGACTAGCGAGGCAATATTATACCGGGGACGGGGCAGAGTCTTTGCCTCGGAGCGTGGTATAAGTGTCAGTGGTGAAGGAGTAGGGTTTGTCATGTACGGAAATGGATTGGATAGTTCCCTGGCCGGTGCCTTGGATGCGGATGGGGATAGCTTGGGAGTTGGATCGGGAAAGGGAAAAGTGCCGGGACGGAAGCTGTTGGTTGGAGAGGACAAGGCGTGCGCATCGCCGGCGGAATATGGAGGCTGTGTTGCGAAACATTTTGGATGGAGATCTAAGAGTTTTGTCTTTGTTGGAGTTGAGTCGGTAAACTCGGCCTGGTCTGGCAATGGTAACTCGGTTAGCTTAACCGCACACTAGACCCCAAATCTTACAACAGAGATTTATATCTCGTCCAAAACTCAAACCTGCTGGGTTCACTACACCTCGCTTAGGTGGCTACTTGGGTCGCGTCATAGAAGCGCGAATGGCGGCATTGTCGATTTGTCTCACGTCTTTTTTTCATTTAACGCTGCGTGGTTCTACAGACTCAAGCCTAGTCTGGATCAGCTTTAACTTTTTTTTTTGGACAAAATACCCTACACGGCGCGGTGACAACGTCGCACGACATTTTGTTTGGGTTTACTCTTACGTTATGGGAGTCTGGTTATGTCCTTTTGCCGCCACATTTCCTCCCTCATATACTTTGTTTCTGCGCCTGCCAAATGTGCGAGTTTGCAGGTTGTCGCAGAATGCAATGTCTAGTGCCACTCAGAGACATAACTTGCTATCAGAGGTAGCTATAGGGTTTCTTGGGGGCAGGTCGTGAATGTTCAACTTGGAGGTTAGTATGTAGAATAAATTACGCGAATATTCGCAAAGTATTGATACCTAAGTGAAAAACAATACTATATATATATATCATCACTGTCATCGCGAGCTGCTCAACCACTCGTCGCACCTCGCTTTGCTCATATGAAGTTCGCGGCAGTGACTTAGGTAAGGTAGGTGAAGGTACCTAGATACACACAGAACTCATGAAAGCGCAGCGTAAATATAACCAGACACTAACAACAGCGTCTCACGAACCCGCGCCAACCGTTGAACCCCGTCAAAATATCATCAAGAACACACATACCAAAAAAAAAAAAAACAAAAAAAAAAAAAAAAAAAAAAAAACCAACCCCC
>Ga0247765_1001115_pt1 | contig 14993 bp, 14 predicted proteins | sample UWRJL106311C6_FD_179949 | JGI IMG/M metagenome (GOLD analysis project Ga0247765, IMG submission 179949) | Plant litter microbial communities from Arlington Agricultural Research Station in Wisconsin, United States - UWRJ-L106-311C-6 | ecosystem: Environmental > Terrestrial > Plant litter >... | reverse complement strand
TGGATGTGTATTGTGGGGGCGGTCGCGGGGGGGGGCGGGGTGGGGGGTGGTGGGGGGGGGGGGGGGGGGGGGGGGGGGGGGGGGGGGGGGGGGGGGAGCAAGGCTTTGGCGCATCCTCTGTTGGAAACGCCAGACATGGAAAGCTTGCGTTTGTTTGCGAGGATATGGGTATACTTGTAGCCACTTGCAGCCACGTCAGTCCCAGACATACGCAAGGTAGTAGGTGGTCACACTCGACAAGATCACGGGGGGGGATGACAGATGGAAAATAATTACCTCGCACGGCAAAAAGCTTCGCTGTAGGCGGAGGTGGTCCAGTTAGGGTTACTACCAACCCCCGTCGATGTTTTTGCGGTAGTAGACCTGTAGTAGGCGGTCCATCTGCAGGGACATACACCTGGGCTGAAGATGAAGCGCTCCTCTTCTGGAGCTAAGCTATTCCACCCGGGCGGTTGGCATGATGAGAAACCTCGATGGTTCTGATCCGAGACAGTGATGTAGTATGTTTGCTGGTTGCCTGGTCGACCAAAGGACGAGACGGAGGTGGTGAATATATTGAAACATTGCGGCGGCTGGACGAATGGTGTTTTCAGGGCAACGTTGGCGAATTTGCTCGTCAAAGAGGGTCGCTCTGTTGCTGAGGACTATCCTCTGTCGTCGTTAACAGCACACTGGTTGTATCAGTGACAGAAGACATGGCGTAAATCCGAATCTTGGACGATGCATCTTTTGTTACGCATGCCGGACGACAAAGGTTCCTACCTGTAGGTAGGTAGGTACCTTAGGTATGTTGGGTTCCAGTTTCACTGTGAAACCTGTTGGGGCTGAGTCGTCCTGTGTCCCTCTATTTTTGACCCATTTTCTCCGATAAACTGCCATCCTCATAAACATTTTAGCCAGGCCGACGTCTCATCAAACCAGGCCGGATCGCAGTTTACGGCGCTACCCGCAGGAGTACGCTGTGCGCTAAAGGGTACTAATTTTCTCCTCTACGGTTAGATTTATCATTCACTGCGGGTTCTCGGTTCCCGATAATGGTGACCTGGAGGAGACGGCGATTTCCCCCCCGTGAAAGATACCATATTTTGGTACTGGTATGTATCTCGTAAACGCGAACGCAGTCCCTAGGTTTCAAGAACAAAAAAACGCAGCATTCGCACTACATGTATGGAAACTTGGGCCAGGGTAAGGGATCGTCATTCTCCCCTGGCATGGTACAATGTTTTGGCAGTGTACCTAATGTACCACGGACCCCTGGCCATAAGGGCATAGTGATCCGGGCAGGAGGGTAGAGAGAACTGGAAGTTATCCAAGGCGTTAGATGTAAATACGCCGTGGAAACAGCGCAGTTGTCTTGAGACTGGTTTGTTCTGACACTATCAGACATCGGGCAACAAGTGTCCATTTTTTTTTATATCTTTGACCCTGAAAATTTGACCATGCGGTTCCTACTTTTGCCCTCATCTAGGGGTTGTTTTATCGGCTAAGTGCCCCGACCATAAACAGCGGAAGTAGACAAAGAAACAGGACTCGGCCCAGCCATTGGTAAAAAGTCGGGCATTATATCGGGCGCCGGGTGCGGCGAGAACGCTCAGCTCGTCGAGGCCATAGGGTATATGGCCTTTTTTTCTACGATAATGTCGCTGTTGGTGCTTTCCAACTTGGATGCCGATTTGCATCTCGTGCTGTGGGTTCCCGGTGTCGTCGTGCTTGCTGTCCCGATATTCTTGATGATTTGCTCGGCCCTGCTCAGTATATTGTTTTGATCGACTTGTTACCCGGGACACTTGCCGTCCCGTTTTGGTATCTCACGACGCAGGGACGGAAATAACTTAGGGGCAGGAAATATGTAGATTAAATACAGTGCATTTTCAAGTTAAGTACAACCGACTCTTGTACACTTTGCTTCATTCTTAGAGACGGGTATGTTTGATGCAAGAAAGTGATAGGCCGGCCAGTTCTCACAAGATCATCTTCAACCCACCGGCATCAATGAAAAAAACGCACTTATAACCGTCGGCAGCATAATGACCAGCTGACAAACAACAGCAGTATGCCACGTATGCCGCCACTGCATTCTCCATGTCGACATGTAGTCTGGTCCATAGCTCTGAAATCCCCGAAACTCGCCGGCCGGGACCAAAGGTGTTGTGCATAACCCGGAATTATTTCCCATGTCGAAGTACCATATCGTTGTCCACAGGTACAGCGCGCCAAACGTACAGGGGTAAGCATCCCAGCATCGCTCCCATGTCTTCGTTGCGTATTCCACAATGTCCATTATCCGGACTTTGTCTCCGAACAGGACTGACTTCTCTGGGGGTGTCTGAAGCGAGAGGAAGTCTCTGGTCTCGTCTTTTCCTTTGGCGATCATTTGTCGATAGAGCTCCATCTCTCTTTCAATCAGCTGCTTTTCCGATAGGATCGACCTTTCGTCTCCGTGTGTAAGAAACCAAGTCTTTCTTCTGCCGAGTTTGTGTGGCGGATTAGCTTCTGGTTGTTCATGCTGTGATTCGGTACCGTGATTCGGCAACACCCCCAAGAGCCTGTAAACCTCCTCAACAGCTTCCAACAAACCGCCGAGCTCCTTTCTCTCATCGTACTTTCCCTTCGTCTCTATCCTAGCGAGGTTCGGCTCTCCATTATTCCTTCCGGGTGTTTCCAAGCCGTCAATGTCATAGTTGAAGCCTGAAAACCTGGGGTCACGCAGTTTCCAGACTCTCTCTCGAAGTGGTATTTTCCTGGCCTTGGTCTCTTCTTCCCGTTCATACAGACCATAGCGCCAACGGAAAACGAGTGTCTCCCACAACAACAACGCCAACACCACATGCCGGCCGACCAAAGTTTGCGCATCTGCTCTCCGTCGACATTCCCGGTCAAGAAGCGGGGGATGACGCCACTTTCGAATCAAGGGTGGAAAGTCTCCAATTTCCGTTGTTGAAGGCAGCTCCCCACCTTGCTCCTCCATCCGGTCGTAGTAGAGCCACCGAGCCAGATCCTTCAACATGGCCTCGTCTTCCTCGACAACTTGGATGCGACCGTCAATAATCCTGCGGACGGCATTCCTGCACTTGCCCAGTGTCCAACTCTCGGCCGCGTTTCCATCGTCCAGAACGCTGTCTAGGGGTTCAAGCAGATGCCGCTGAGCCTCGAGATCGGCATGTTCCGAGTCGAGCTTGGGGGAGTAAACTGCCTCGAAGCCGTGCCAGAGCGAGGGAAGAACATAGACGATTCCGTATTCGACTGTTGTCGGTAATGCAATTCTAATATCGTCCATGCAACATCGGTGCGGTAGATCGAGGTGAAACGGGTAGTCCTGGAGGGTGTGGAAGAGGATGATGCCAGCTGCCAGTGACAGCATGCCAAGGGTATAAAGACTGCTGCGCAAGGCGCCGATCGAGGTCCACGCTACCGGGCCTAGGACGAGAAGATATACCGCGATGGGCTCTGCCCAGTTATTGAACGGCTCCATCTCGCGAATCCGAGCGAACATTCTCTTCGAGTACTGTGGAGTGCCATTTCTGTCTGGGAGCAAGTCAGCTGGAACAGATCAACAAGACTGATATTCCATGACAGACATTTAAAATTCCTCCGACACCGATGCCAAAGATAGCGCAACACCCACCACCAAAACACGCCGTCCAGAATCCATGGAACAAACGCCAGCCGCCCCGCACATTTCCACCCGGCCGGGTCCGTCCTACAGGGCGTCGTGCCCTGATGTTCCCATTCCCACGCCGACAGAAACACGAGCAGTGTCCAGAGGCCACTAACCACGCCCATGCCAACCCACATGAGATTGTCCGACGAGGTCCAGAACGCTCGTCCAAGTCGATAGCCGTGAGACCGGATGTGCACCTGCAAAAAGAGGAGCAGAACCATGCCCGCGAGGGCGGTACTGAGATGGACGGACTTTTTGAAGTCGCCGTCGGATTCTTCGGGGTCTTCGACTTCGGTCAAGGTTCCGGTTAGGTTGGCCGAGGTGGGGGTGACGGTGATGAGGTTGGCTTGGACTTCCTCTTTTAGGGGAGCGGCGGTGCCGCTTGGAATAGCGGAGAGAAACAAGATGGTAATTTGCAATAACACAGCCATGTTTAGTTGAGACATGATTAGTGAAACATGTTTGGGGATATTGCAGAGTCCACGAGATAGATTACAAAGTTGCCAGGCAACCAGGTTGCATGTATTTTTTCCTCTCGCAAGTTCTGGGTGTGCGGACATGCATCGACCCAATCTTTTACTCCATCACGAATCATGATACCAAGCCACCAAATGCAACACCAGGGGTTCTACGAACCGTCAACGAATGGGTTACTCGATTTGGTGGGAACCCGTCATCTGTTCCTCAGCTAGTCACCTAATCAGCTCAATATAGGTTCTAAACCGGTGGTGCGGCTAGCTTAACAATTGGCGGTTGGTTACAGCAGGGGGTGGTGTGATGCAAGCCACATCAGCCAATTTCTAGTTTTTGTAAGCTCGTCACGGACACATGCCGACAACACAACAGGATGGAGTTAAGTATCGCAGGGAGCATTACAGTGGTCTGATGGTTTTGGGAATCATAGGCATCCGAAACGTCGGAACAGCTGCAGCTGACACGGAGAATTTCCAGGAATTGATTCTGAGAGATTGCGAGGTACTTGGACACAGGATCCCTCTGGAATCACACAAGCCCAGATGAATAAATGCCTCCCTTTTCATTCTCCAACATACACCATGAAACCCCGGAATTGGCTACCTACATCCACCAATGGTCATTACGTACCAAGTCAGTTCCCCGAAACCCTTTCCTATGCATACCCATCAGAGCGATCCGATCAGAGGAACCGGGGTCCAGTTGATCGGAACCAGGGTCAACGCAACATGGTAAACGTCGCCATTGGCTCAATTACGAGCTCGGCCATGGCTGGGTCTAGAACATCGTCTTGGCATTTGGGCTGTCAAGGGTCTGACTCCCTTGTGAGGAACATGAAAGCTTCTCGAAAAGTTAAACATGTGCAAGATTGGAGCAGTTTAAGCACACGCTAACTGGAAAAAATAAGAGTGGATTTGACGAAAAGCACGATCAATTTTCTGTTTACTCATCACTGTCGTACGATCTGCCACACCGTCCCGCGCCCCTTTTCCCCAGCAGGCTGCAGAGCAGAGCCGGTCGGGCTCAGCCGCTGGTAATTACCGCATGCAAACGCATCTACTGCATAAACACTTGTTGCGCGGATTCTTTGGAGCATTATTTTTTTTTTAGTCATGCACCTCAAAGAATCCGGTCCCCAGATCTGAAGTTGTGGCGTCGCCTTTTCTGTATCGAGCTGCCAGGAACAACGACACCCCCCTGCCTGCTATGTGTGACCCAATGGGATGGGTCGCCAAGGAAGCCCCCACATCCCGAACCTTTGGAACGCCTCATGTCAGTTGTTATTGATCCCCGAGTCGCCGTCCGTGAAGAGCCGGCGATCTTCCTCCCTTCCCGGCATCCCGAACTTAAAAGGACTACCAAGCACAGATTAAGCACGATGCGAGCGAGCAGAACAACTAGTGAACACCGAAGGGGTTGAGATAACTACAACTTTGCCACACATTTTACTTTGACAACTCATCTTAACTGGCGACCCAAACTCGGCTAACTGGCGTGAGCACGTGCAGCCCGTAAGTTATAAACGTTTCCTTGCCCATCTCTTCAGGTAGTGCGGCTAACCTGTCTGGGCGGCGGTCAGCAAGAGTTTCCCTGCATCCCAAAAAAAGCCCCCGTCCTCCAAACGACAGAATGGAGGGCTGGGATGAGCCACATCCAGGACGACGTTTCCCTCTCCCAGCTTCAGCGGGACAAACTAGTAGTTCCAGTCGTTATATGCCATCGTGCCAGCCGGCGGCGTCATGTTCCACCATGGAATCTCGACAACCTTGTCAAGATCGGCCGTGGCCACTACTCAGACATCTCCGCGGTCGTCACCTCCGTCGTCGGTCACCAAGTCCAGGGGCTTTTGTGGGGACGGGGAGCCTTACTCCAAACGACGCACCATCGCTCCGCTGGCCGGGGTCTTCTGTGGAATCTGTTCCGTCGACGGTACGGATGGAGGCGGCTGCAGAAGGGGAATGGATAGAGATAGGAGCAATCTCGGGATCCATGAGTGAAGGCGAAGGGACCACTGTTGATTCCTCGGAGCCTTTTTCTTCCATCGACGTAAAACAATTCCGCAATGGGAGTGAGCGAGTAGTTCAATGGGAGTTTGGCGTTAAGGAGGGCGATAGGAGAGCGGCCTCGGCGGTTTGGGAATGTGCAAACCCTTACGATGATATCTACGGGTGGGAAGCTGAGTTTAAGAGAGGGCTGCATACGGGCTTTTCGGAATCGAATCGTCGAAAAAACTGTAAATTACCATTGCGGGGAAGCTTGTGGCGCCGGGTATTTAGATAGACGTCCTAATGAGCCCCGCGGCGTCAACAGTATTCTGGGGGTTTTAAGAGCACCACATTGGCCGTATCGTTTCACGTCAACCAGTGGTGTCACTGCCTTCACCTAGAAGGGCTAAAGACGAGCCGTACGGCAGGGAATCCGAGGTCGGATATCCCGACATCTCTCGGCCGGGGACTCGGTTGGTAGGTCGTGCTTTATCCCGTGTACTTGACCCTTCCTATCGACAGCGCGAGCCTTGTGCGGCGGGAAAGCGCTCGCGAACGTGATTCAGATCGCCTACCTTGTGGATGAATCTGTGAAGAAGTCGTTCTCGTAGAGGCAGTGTGTCATATGTTGACAGAGGTCGAGGTCGAGATTGCGGATGGGTACCACGGGGATCGACACGGCTTTGTCGGAGCCCACCGCACACAGGAGATCGGCGTGATCGTGGGAAGGAGCCCAGCCCAAAAAATATCAGTACCCGTCGACAGCTCGAGAGCTCAAATCAGCAATGTATTTACAGAGTTGGCATTGCAGGGTGACATCTGCGTCAATGGTGAGACACTCAACTCGGAATTATTGGTTGGTAGCTTAGCACAGGGCTGCTTGTTGGCAGGGGATTGGTTGAGATGCACCTCAGCAGCACACCCAGGCACGCCTCGTTTTGCGGTGCTGAGGCGGGATAACCTGATTGTCAGGCGATGCTAATAATAGGTAGGTGTGAAGCCTCGCCGACTTCAAGGGTTGCTTCAAACGAAGTTTTGTTAAACATCTCAAGCTCGCCTGTTGCCCTGTGCAATCAGGGTCACCAACTTCCGTATTGATAGGATATTGCATGGTCTTGGAAAGTTAGTGCATATCAGAGCAGGCAGGTGAATTCAAGTTGACGGTGACCCCGCGCTTCACAGCACCTGCCTAAGGCGTTTTGTCTAGAACGGCACTTCGACATCCTTTCCAGGGCTTGTATGGCCTGTGCATCCACTGACATCTCTTAATTTAGTTAAAGCCTGCTGAATGAATGAATCTGTATGGAGTACATTCACTCTCTTATCTAAGGCGTTGGTTGAGGCAGTTGGAATCTCCTGAATCAGCTGCTTGGGCCTCCAGTTTGGCGCTGGTATCAGCTCAACACTAAGAGACAAGAAATTCGACTGCTACATCTTCTCCCCGGCGAATTCGACTCTGAGACCATTGAGGTGAAGATGTTTGTTACTTCCCTTAGTACACCCCCCCCTTGCCCCCCCGCATACGAGGCCCTGTCGTACGTCTGGAGCCCGCGCGTGACAGACGACATTTCAAGCGCAGATGCAAGATACGGTCAAAGTCCTACAATTCCACTCTTCATCACGCTTATTGACCGTGACTTGGACGACGAGTTCACCTGCTGGATCCCTGTAACCCCAAAGCTTTTCTCCGCTCCTCGACACTTGCGACCCGCGTCTTCCAGTGAGCCGCAAACTCTGTGGGTGGACGCGTTATGTATCAACCGACATGATCTGCTCTAGCGGACGGATCTGATTCCAGTTTGGAGGATAAGAAAGATGGATTTGATACGGCGGGAGATTCGAGCAACCGAGTGCGACGGCGAAGGGGATAACAAAAGCCACAGCAAGTACGACAGCCGGACATGTACGCTGGCGAGGGGATGCTCTCCGGTGATAGGTCTCGAGGCGAATTCTCGGGATTTAAGTACGAACTAGGGCGTAGGGGACCGGAGTGTTAGGCCATAACGGCTCATCTGGCCCTGACAGCATTCGATCCAAGGATGTGATATCGCTCGCCTGACTTCTGGCCAGGACATCAAATCGATTGTGCACAGATCTGCGAGACAAGTTTTACGCCTCCTCTACGGGACGACGCCAAAAGCACAGCTGATCTACCCCTTGACTACACGAAATCCTTTAACATTATGTCGATCCAGATCACGGCCTCTCTAGTAAAACTTTAACCCCAACAAACGTCTCGTTTACAATTTTTTTAGCCGAGTAGCCCAAGCCACCTACAACGGGCGAGCCCGCGACCTCCATCACACGACTACGGCAACTTGGTGGGTGCTCTACCATCTTGGGGGGCATGGGTCGATCTGTTAGGTCTTTGGGAACATTGACCATCTCTACGTTGTATTATAAATTATCCTTCGCTGCGTAGGTACCTACTTGCAGGCAGGTAGGTATTGACATTGGACAACGGTAGATGAACCAGGCAGGGCGACCCTTTTTGCGCAACCCGTTGTGTATTCGGAACGGGAACGTCCAGTCGCCAGTCTTAGTAGGCCTGATCCCAATTTTTGTGTAGTTGTTGGCTATCGCAGCCACTTGATCACTGGGCATGATCGAATAATGTGCAGGGAAATGACTTTCATGTGTTGTTGGTCTAGGAGATATCGCAAACCGGGGCTTAATCACTGGAAATGATTGAGCTGTGAAGGGAAATGATCTTCACGAAAACGTGTAGCTTTGCTATCTTATCTCCTCTTCGGGCCCTGATTCGTGAGCATGGGTGGCCGCTGGATCGCTCCTGCCTAAGGCTTTCAGCATGCGGTTCGCGGACAGCTGAAATGCAGGTCGACCCAACGGGAAGGCACACTGGTGACTTTGGGCAGACTGACGAGCGGGGTTTCATCAAATCGTCTCCCCCATGACTCGCAGCTTCAATTGCGTACGAGCATTGCACTTTTCGTCAACATGGATCCGCTCACGGCCTTCTCTCTCTTTTGCAACATTATCACGACGGTGGAAGCCGCAGTCAAGACGGGGAAACAGCTCAAACAACTATATGACTCGCCCAACGGACTCGATGGGGACAAAGCGCTCCTTCTCAAAAACACTTCGCAGTTCAGAAAAATCGCCGCCGAGCTGAGCAGCAGCCGTCGCAAACTTCCCACCGGTGCTCAAGCTTCGCCTGTTTTTGTCGAGATAGCAAACGACTGCATCCGCGTGACCGACCAGATCGACGCCATCTTGTCCCAATGCCAGGTTGGTGGACTCGGTCCAAGACGCATCGCTGTCGTCAAAGCTTGGGTGCGTTCGCGCAAGAAAAGACCTGAGCTCGAGAGGTTGTTGTCGGAATTTCAATCAGCAACACAAACCCTCCAGACATCCATCGCCGTCGCCAGCCAGTAGGATTCCCGCCCAAACTTGTCTTCATAACTCCGAATTCCACTGACCTCGAGCACGATGTAGGGCCGACATTGAGACGCTCAAAGAGCAAGTGTACAAGCATGGATTGCAACAGTCCAAAATCGTCGAGACCCTTGGCGTGGTCCAGAGCGACTTGGATTCACAAAAGGACCTCCTTGCCAGCATTCAACGTGCGACCCAAGTTTTCGAAGAAGCCCAGGACTCCATTCGACATACGGCCATCCTCAGAGCGCTCAAGTCTTCGACCGCCGAACAACGCGAGGAAGAGATTAGAGAGCACCATCCCAAAACCTTCGACTGGATTCTTGGTCGCCACGACCCCAACGAGACACCCTGGGCCACTCATCGCAACCTCTTGCCAGTGAGTTCGACACGGGAACTGTCAACCCGCGCGGATTTCGTCCAATGGCTCAAAGCGGGGTCTGGAGTGTACCACATTGCCGGGAAGCCGGGATCAGGAAAGTCTACGCTCATGAAATTTCTGGCGAGTGAACCAGGGGTCCGCGACTATCTCGACGACTGGGCTCAGTCTGGAGGGAAGCAGCTCATTTTGTCCAAGTTTTTCTTCTGGAAATACGGATCGGACGATCAAAAGTCAGTACGCGGCCTCCTCCGAGGTCTCTTGTACGACATGTCCAAGGACAATCCGCACATCGCCAAAGCTCTCTTCCCCAAGCTCTGGGGCGATTCCAAGCACGGACGACTTCCAGCAGTCAATGAACTCACCATCAAGGGCTCGGATATCAAGGCAGCATTTGAGCGGCTGCGCACCAACCAGGACTTGCGCCAACAGTTTCGCGTGTGCCTCTTCATCGACGGCGTTGACGAGTTCGACGGAAAAGAGATGAGTCACTCTCGTCTTGCCAGGGAGATCCGGTCTTGGACGGAGGATCCCGACACTACCAGTTTCATCAAAGTCTGCTTGTCAAGCCGAGAGGAGCACCCCATCATGAGTGCCTTCCCCGCCTGTCAGCGAATTCATCTGCAAGACCTGACAAGCATCGACATTCTGGCCATGGTTCAGAGCACGCTCAAAGCCAACGAAACCTTCCTGGACCTGCAAAAGGGCCACGAACAGGCGGCAGATACCCTTGTATCCTCCATCGTCAGAGATGCCGAGGGTGTTTTTCTCTGGGTAGTTCTGTTGCTCAAGCTATTGGAGGATGAGCTGGCCTCTGGAATCAGCTCCATCGCGTCTCTGCAGAACATTGTGGGCTCCACACCCAGCGAATTGGAGGAGTTTCTTGGTCAGATATTGGGCTCCATTCACAACCATCACAAGTATGGAGCACACTTTGTCTTGGCCATGGCCTTGCGCATGGTGGGTGTCCACCTGAGCGAAGACGGTTCATTCGCCAAGGCCGAGCAAGCAACCTATGAGAAGAAGTTCAAGTACACCACAGGACTTTTAGCGTGCTGGAAACCGTTCCTCCCTGCTTTTGGCATTGGGATGGCTCTCGGTGAGTTTGAGAGGAACAACGCCAAAGTTTCTGACTGGTCTCCGACAAATCAGTGGATGAGCGAGGAAGAGTACCGAAGCGAGGCACTCAAAGCGGCTGTCAAGGTTAAGGCCTGGTGCAGAGGCCTTCTGGATGCGCCGGATGAAAAATCAGCCACAAACGCCGATCTCGAGGACCTCAATGTCTGGTTTGCCCACAGATCCATCCCCGACTTCCTAGCCTCGGTCATGCCCGAGCAAGCACGGAAGTTAGGCTTTGCCGATGACGAGATTGGTTCGGCGATTTTGGCGGTCACTCTTGCGCAGGTCATGTCAACCGAAGCCATTCACGCAGACGAGCGAGGGGCACACCAGGCGGCCCGTTGTGGTCATGTCCTCCGATTGCTCCGCCTGCGGCAGATACCCAAGTCTAGTCCTATCCCACGGCTGCTTGACGAGCTAGACATTGCCTTGTTTGAAGTGTATCGGCGGTGTATTGATCATTGGTGGCCCCCATTAGGTGAAGACGAGGACAAACAATCTCGGGTGAATCTAGAGCTACCAGTACCGTCGATAGCAATTCGAGGCGACCAGCAAATTCTCACACTCCCATCCCGATGGTCTTGGCAGTTTGGAGGGGAGGACGGTCGAGTGGATGCATCCCTGGCCCCCAAGCCCGGAGACGGTGTCAACGATGTCACTGACGACGACGATTTGATCGAGAATTTCTTCGGGCATCCTACTGTTCTCGTACATGTAAGTGTAAACCAAGTTCCTGCTGGCTGCAAGTTGCTGATATTTTTCGTTCTCTGAGGCATGCCACGTTGGGTTGATCGAGTACACGCAATGGAGGTTGCGCACGGACTCGGCGTTCAGAGCAGATAAAACGCATCTCTGGGCGGCTCTGTACGGAGTCATGAGCTACTTTTGGGTTCACTCCTCGTGGTCGTCTTGTCATAATTCGCTCCTTCGTCTACTCCTTGCTTCCGGAAGCCCGTTTGAGCTGCGCTTTCCCCCGTTCCGTGCTCCATACGACCCCCCCGAGCATTCCTTGCTATACACGGTAGGGCGCATACGCCGCGCCATTTCAGAAACCCAAAACGGGCAGCAAGCTTCCGACAGAGATCATAAAGACCATTGGATGTGGCCATTCATTCTCTCGAAGCTTCTACAGCTGATGACGCTCAGCACGCCAGCCGCAGCATCCTTGTGGGACATGTTGGAGATTTGGCTCGAGCACGGGGCCTTGCCACCTATGGAAGTTGTGCTCGAGAGGTTCGAAGAGGTTGGCAAACCTCAGGAGAAGCTGGACCAACTCTATTTTCGGATCGAATCTCCCAAAGTTTATACCGAGTCATACTCCCATGTTTATGATAGCATCAGCAACCGCGAGTCTATCGGCTTCATGTTCTTTCGAATGCCTGTATTGCAACCTGGCCCCGGATCTCCAGCCGTGGAGGTTTGGTACCTGCGAATCTGCAGCCAGGTCACTGAGGAGAGCATCACTACGCTTGCTCCCAAGCTGCAAACATCAGACAAGATCACGTTTGAAGAACTAGTCCGCTACCACAATCCACACAACGCCAAGGCTATCTTGGGATATGTCGAGAAAAGCAAAGCTCTTCTGAAGGAACACGGCGATGGTGGGACCCGCGTCCTGGCACGGGGCCTGGGGGATGTGCAGATTGGTATTTAGATATAGATCTCTATGCATGATGTTAAGTTTGCGCCGATGTGTCCTCACATATCTTCCATATCTCTATAGCCGAAGCTAAACCAGAGCTGATCTGGACTAATCAAAAGTAACTAAAAGTCACGTAATAATAAGTAGGGGTGTTCGTCGATTTTAGGGCCGTGAAACATTAATTTCCAGGGCTGTTTAAGTCCCTGTCACTTACTAACAAACTCAGAGTCACTGTGCGTGACATTGGGTGCCTGTTGTCAGTCACCGCTGTCAAAAGGGTAGTTATAGCCAACGACGTTCCATATACAACGTATCGCTTACGTTTAGAAGTCCAAGAGCAGCGAGAGGAGCCACACCCATGGCTCAAATACATCAAATGGCAGAGAGATGATGAGCAGAAAGATGGCAAGCTGAGGCAAGGAAATAGATAACAAGAGTAGACTCGAAGATCTCATACCCTTTTACCGTATGCTGTCAAGTTTCTGGTCCCTAAATCCGAATGCGAGGGTGGGCTGTTTGGGCAAGCAGATAAGATTGTAAATTACATAGATGGGCGAAAGCTGAAATTTAGACAGACGACGCAGAGTACCAGGTACCGACCATGGCACTTCACTCTAGCCACCGGATGAGGTCCAAAAGACGGGACACAAACTCTCTCTCTCTCCTCTGCCAGCCCTACTACCTACCTACTTAGGATGAATGAGCGGCCGGAGCGCATCGATAAGTTCCGTTTTCCCATAACGAACCACTCCGTCCGTCTCAACGTCGACCAGACCGCCCTGATTCTGCGCGTCATTTGCCTTGATCAAAAGCTCAGCCAAACTCGCCGGCATGACCCGCCCCAGCACATCTTCCCACTGCGGTCGAGGCACGACCGCCACTTCCACCTCCCGACCCGATAACTCCCCCAGCGCCGCTGCAACATCACCGGGACTGTACCGGCGCGGGCCCTCGGCATGCACAGTCTCCGCTCCGTTTACCGAGCCTCCCAAAGGCTGTAGCAAGAGCTCAGCCGCGATGAAACCGAGGTCTGGCGCCGAAATGGTGGGGACCAACCGATCAGCCGGGTCGAGAAAGCTCGGCAGGACGCCGGACTCGATGGCTGCCGGGATGATTCGCGCCCAGTTCTGCATGTGCTCAGCCGACCTCAGGAATATCTTGTGGCTGCCGCCGCCGCCGTCCAATCTGCGGAGACGTTCCTCGAAGGCGCGGCACATGGTGGGCATGCCGATATCGTGGGGGACGTGGGCGCCGTAGTCGGATATCGCGAGCACTCTCGCAGGCCGGGCCCTTTCGAGCGCGACGGCTATGCTCTCGATCAGGCCGCGCATCTCCACGGCCGGATCGTCGGCCTGAGGAGAGGGAGGGAGTATGACCTGGACGGCGTCTGATCCGCTAATCGCATCGGCAAGGGCTTCTGAGTCTGCTAGGTCGGCTATTACAGCCACCTCGCAGCCGATTCTAGTCAGGCGTGCTCCCTGCGAGCTTCCGTCACGCAGAATTGCCTTAACGTGGATACCGCCCGCATCGCACAAGGCCTGTACTGTAGCGTAGCCGACTTTCCCGGATGCGCCGACGATTGCGATGGTTTTGGGAGTGGCAGACATGGACATGGTTTTGGATTGATGGATGTGCGAATTCTGGTGCAGATCACTAGTAATTTATGAAGCAGATTATTGTTCAGAGTTTGCCAACTTTGGACAAAGGGTATCTTAAGGTGGTTTATCGCCTTCACGTTACCGCTCACCATGTTTTATACTCCCCACACTGCTCCACTACCACCGTCCTTTCACCGCGTAACTAGCCCGGAGTGCGGACTTGTTACATAGCCGAGCTACGGAAATAAGTATCGATGCTCGGCTCGCTCTTACAATCGGTCGGAGATATCGCCTTCTGCCAAGCAGCCTTGCTTACGCTACACTTACACAATACGGGTACTTACCACACCTACCTCTCTACCTAGGCAATAATAATATTACGATTCAGCTGGATGGCGCACTTTTAAAAGCATAAGATAATTCCAGATGGAGAATAGTTAGCGAGGCATTTTAATGAGAGTCCGACGAAGCCGAGTAGGACCTACACCTAACAGCATTCATAGCATACAGAGCCCGCCCTCTTATTCTGTGTACATGTACATACATCCGTGCTAGCTGTCTTACTAACCGGAGTTACGGGTATATATATCTTAGCGCGCCTTTAGTTTAACATTTACAGGTAAGCACAGGTAGTCACCCTGCTGCTTTTCCGCGGCCGAGCATGCAACCCTGCGGGTGCTCCACAACACCAGGGCCACGCCCGAACGAGATAGGGTCCCACTCAGCATAACGGCCAAAA
>Ga0247765_1001114_pt1 | contig 14994 bp, 23 predicted proteins | sample UWRJL106311C6_FD_179949 | JGI IMG/M metagenome (GOLD analysis project Ga0247765, IMG submission 179949) | Plant litter microbial communities from Arlington Agricultural Research Station in Wisconsin, United States - UWRJ-L106-311C-6 | ecosystem: Environmental > Terrestrial > Plant litter >... | reverse complement strand
AAAAAAGAAAAAAAAAAAAGATTGCGAAGGGGACGCTCACATCAAAGTAATACACTCTTGAATCGCATCCTCAGGCTCGACGCCGTTTCGCAGATATGCTCGGATAAGATCATGTTCCGAGTCCATATCGGCGAGGCTCGGTCTTTGTTTGGTGTCAGAGCGCGGACTGTCTTGGGCTCGTATCTTGACTTCTTCGCTGGCCAATCTGGTTTCCTGCATGTTAACCATCCGGTCAAGTCTTTGAGACGATAGGGGGGGGGCACACTTCATCAACCGACCAAAGCCGACCTTGTCCCCCTCTCCCGGCATCGCCTTATTAAACGGCCAAGCATGCATCACATAGACCAACCAGGGCAACGATCCTAGAATCCCAAACAGGGGCGTTATGGCCTCGGTGGTCTCGAGGTATTTCTCCACGTCCCCATCTTTGCCGAGAAACCCCCAGGCTTTGCCAAACGTAACACCGGTAGCGACGTCGAGGGTAAAGAACTGGGCGCGATGGCCAAACTCCATGGGCCGGAAGGATTTTGTTGCTGTCGAGATGTATTTCCGCTCGACGAGATCGAGAAACGCGTGAACTTGTCGGTCAACGCGAGCTTCCATGATGTTGAGTCCTTGGCCGGCCCACTGATATTTGGTCAATACCCGACCTCTCTATCAGGATACCTAGGATAGAATAAGGGAGGCACCTAAGGGGAAAGAAAAAATGGAATGCTCACAGCAGGCATTAACATCCCCTTTCTCTCCTTGCGACTCTCGTTATCTCGCATGGCAATACAGCTATACCGTTCCAAACTCCATCTCGAAAACTCAAACCACAGTCCCTTGGTATAATTCGCTTTTACCGAACATACGCGCCGGAACGTGTCCGGGTCAGAGTGCATTACGATATTAGGACTAACTCGCACTAATGGCCCATACTTTTCTGCGAGACTATAGGTATAAGCCGTGATGTCGCCCTTGATACAATGGTACGTGAGAACCAGCGGGGTGAGCGCATTGAGGAACGGGCCGGGGATATGACGTAGCCGGTAGTACTGGCGGGAAACTTGGACGGAAATAACGAGGAGGATGGTAAAGGCGATAGTACCCAGTATTCTCGATGGCGAGTATAGGTCAAGAGAGCTGAGAAGCTCACCGATATTAGCTGATTGAGCCATTTCGTTGGTGATTTCCCTCGTGTTGAGACGATGTTTCAAAGTGCGGGGAAGTTTTGGACTCTGGCAGTATTCTAGTGGTGTGGTGTGGTAGGTTGATACGAGCCGTCTGCCTTATCCCTTTTGAGCTTGGATATCGACGGGAAGAACACTCCAACTAAAACCAGCCTAGCGGGTGCAAGAATGGTGATGTGATTCGCCACGCGATTCTCGACGGCGCTTATTTTCGGATTGAATTATAACTGGTGATCGACGCTGCTTGGGAAGTTGGGATTGAGGATTTTTTATGGTAGAGGTTGTTATTTGCATGAAGCTTGATTAGCGACTCGTTCTGGCCCTCTTGATTTTCTACTCATAGCATCAAAATATCTTACTCAGCTAAATTTGAATGCTCAGATGGACAACATAAAACTCAGGATGGTGATCTCAAAATGAACCTGACGAAGTGGACTGGCTGCAACGGTATAAATGTGTTAGGAAATGTTACAACCGAATAGGAAAAATCAAGGATTTGATCGTCACTTACGAGGCTGACCACTTACAACACGCTAGCTTTATCGTGATTTCGACAAACACAGTGTGCTCTGATCAACACAGGAGAAACTCACTGAAGTTGAGAACTGATCTAGTTGCTGCCGTGCAACCGACGCAAGTGATGCGGGAACATCAATGGGTTCTAGGACTCAAAACTTCTTATTCTCAGCGACAAGGCAACAGTTGTTTTAACCCAGTATCGTGCGCAGGTTAGTATTTCTGAAGAAACATTCGAGTACTTGACTGTTAAGTCAGTTCCAGTCTCGGGAATCACCGACTTGCAAACAATTGGAAGCTTCGATTTAATAATGACTGTTGATAACACACCGTGGGAAACCATATTCTGCGGCGCCGAGTTGACATCTTGACGAGTCGACGACTTGATATCTTTCGAGTTCCACTATCTTAGTTCATCCCGTGAAATGCCCAGCACTTGGCAAGTATAAAAGCGGCAGGTCCAGACTCCAACTCCTTCCGCGCGTGACATTGGCATTAGAATCCTTTGAAGTTTGGTACCCGAAATACCCATGCAGCTCATTCCCCACCAACCAGAGCCGGCTGCATGAAGACCGGGGGAATTTACCCCGATTGCTTATCCTGCTTATCTTGCGGCTGGATGACCCCCAAAAACGCAGATTAGACATTGCAACCGCCACATCTGCAAGTAAACGCCTCAAAACATTTCTCATTAACGTGTATGATAAGCGAACGGTACAGATAAGCGAACGGTACACTTTCTTGGCACAATACGACCTTCCCACTTCTTTCACCAATCCTACTACCAATTCATAATGGATTTGCTTCCAAAAGAATCAAGGCTTACTCTTGCAATTGAGACTTTTAAAAATAATTCAAAGCTTACTTTTCGATGCGTAGTTATAATTTATAACGTACCTTTAATAATACTCTCCGCCCGATACGATGGCCGGCTTGTACGACGCGATATTTTAACTAACTCGTGCAAGTTTACGGATTTGGAAGAAAAAACGATTATTTAATATATTATTAAGCTATATGCATGCGTATTCCATCCTCGGCTCTCGTACGTAGAAGATATGGCTAATTAATTGCTACGCGAACGCGATACGTTGCCTGTTGGTATATAATGGGTTTATAACTTTGTTAAGCGCTAATTAGAACTTCGAACGCGATTTACGCGTAAATACGACTACTAGAGGGCTAAATGCGAAGATCTAATAGTTATTTGCGAGTGGTTTATACTTGTATATAATATTAAGGTTAAATACGGTATTCTCGATGACGATTCGTATAATTTCGATAAGACTGGGTTTATAATGGGTATTATTATTGCCTTTATGGTAGTTATTACCTTAAATGGCCGTAGTAGGGCCAAATAGGCCCAGCCTGGCAATTGAGAGTAGGCTACAGTTATCTAAGGAGTTAATGCCTTAAGCTGGGCTATCCTACCATTTATTATCTTGGCTGGGTAATACTACCTTACTAATTGGTATTAAGAGTGTAACCTTCCGGCCTTTTAGTGTATTGTAATAACCGATAATAGGTAGATTATTAATAAGAAAGGTATAAATTGGATTCGGTACTTCGATTTCTATATAGTATCTTGTATAAAGGGCAAATATCGGCTGCTTATCCTTGATGGCTACGATAGCTACTACTCCGAAGAATTCGAGATTTACTATTAGGAGTATAATATTATTATACTCTGTATACCTCCGCACTTCTCGTATTTACTTTAGCTATTGGATGTTGGTTGTTTTGGGCTATTGAAGAAGGCGTATAGTCGCTAAATTGAGTAGTTAATACGGATGAATATTATATATATTAGCAAATTGGAATTTTTCTGTGCGTTTAAAGAGGTGTTTTTTGCTTCGATTACAGAAAAGAATATTTAGGGGGGTTTTGCCGGAGCCGGCTTTGTACCGTACGACTTAGAGAGGGTGATATCCAAGCTGGATATGCGTATTCGGACCCTAATACCCCCAGCCTTAAGCTTAGGTACAGTACTACCTTGGGTTTTCCAAACGCTATATAACCCTTGAGAGGCTACTTTGCAGTTAATATTTATTAAAACTCGAATTTCCAACTATTAGGGTAGCTCTCCAACCTTAATGCTAACTGCCGTAGATTAATTGGCTAAAGGTACGATGGCTGTTATATACGAGGTGGCTTTTTTACGTACGGAGGTTTTAGTATTACGAAAGGCTAATAAGGAGTTTAGTAAGCGATGGAGAGCCAAAAAAATACGTATGCGGTTTGGAGGGTTACTTACTGTACAAGAGGTACAGGATTTACTGGATTAAAAGGTTGTGGGTGAGTAGTTGGTCCAGGAAATACGACAAAATGGTGGTGGTGTAGGGGGGTTTTGTACGAAGATTCAGTGTTGTGGCGTATGCGGTAAGCCTGGCCATAATGTATATACGTGCAAGGAGGCTGTAGAATTATTTGATTTATCTGTTTCTGATTCAGTTATTGTAATTTCCTAGTGTGGTGGTTGTTTAATTGAGGATAGTTCTGGTAGGGTGGTGGAAAGTGTACCGTTCGCTTGTTTGTACCGTTCGCTTATCATGCACGTTACAGCTTCACGACTGTGGGGTCATCACCTCTCCACCCGACGTCAAACGTCAACAACAACAACAGAACGGGCAGGCTTGCTGTCAAAATATGGCGCCTCAACACTCGTTTTTTACTCTTACCCTCCTCTCTCTGTTTTTTCCCCTCATCTCTGCACAAACTTATTCCCTCGAAGAAGGCGGCACTCAATTCATCTACTACAATGGGTCTCTGTCAGGGTCATTTCGCCATGACCCACCCACGGTATCAACCTCATCATGTGGCGACAACGGAGTTTATTACTTTACCAATATCAGCAATGCGTTTATGCGTATCGGAAAGAACCCACCCTGGGATACGAATCCGTTCTTCTTCTCAATAAGTCGCGAGGGGAGACGTTCTGAAAATGTGTCTCTCTGGGACGTCAGGTTTGCAAGCACGTATTATCTGTGTTTTAAAGATGGGAAACGCTGTGGCCAGTTGGAGTTTTGGCCATGGTATTATGAGACAGCGCAGCAGGTGAATATATCGGCGGCGGAAATCTCGGTGGAAAAAAAGGGGGATCAGGGACCGTTTTATAAAGTCAGACATGATAATGCTGTATGGCTGGGAAGGGATATTGTAAAGTGGAATAATCTGCAGTTTCAAACGGCGGGCAACTATTCTGGCGTGAGAGGGAATAATTGCGCGAGGGCGTTTTCTACGAATGGTTTGTTTCTCTCTTTCTTTCTTTCTTTCTTTTCTTCTGTTTCTCTCCAAGACATTGACGGTTGAAAGCACAAAGGCAACACTAACACTTTATAGGAACACAACAAGCACATTCAATTACACTCTCGCATTCACAAACACCACCGCCTCCGCCTCCTTCTCCATCCCCGTGTCCAATGGAACTCTCCAATTCTCATTCAAAGGCCAGCGTCAAGACATGTTACATGAGAACGACACGACAAGGGCTCCTCAAAATTCAAGGATATTGACCCCCATCAGCCTCGCGAATCCGGCGGATAATCCCATGCCGAAATTTACATTTGTGGATGGCAAAGAGTTGAGCTGGGTTGACGATGGCAAGGCAAGATGGGATGCAACATCGGCGGGGGATTCACTGCGGGTTTGTGGGTGGGGAGTTTATCTCGTGGCGGTTGTTGTTGGACTAAGTTGGCTTTGATTCTTACCTACCAGGTAATTTGGTGGAACGGTTTGGTAATACCCAGTGTGTATGTAGGAGAGGGTTATGTGCATCGTGTCCCTGAGGTTTCTCTGCTCAAGAGCCTCGCATTCCACGTTTTAATCATTGTTGCTGCGATGTTGAGAAGTACCTAAGGTAATCAGGCCTGAAAGTCACTGGCATTTTGGCCGGATGCGTTTTCTGTCCTGCCTTTGATGTGATCCTCCGCGGGGAGCACCCAGAAAGAAGCCAATCCCGCGCTTAAAGAAATCCTATGCTATCATACGAGATCTGGCCATCATATCCCACTAAATTCGATTTCTTCAGGCTGACTCCAGAGTGAATGATGGTACGTTGAAAAGTGCAAGTCCGATGAGCACCCATTCCTGTCAAACTCCTTGCCCCGTGAAATCTGCTCGGGCCAACTTGTCAACAATGCTTCTGCCATTCTCCACCGGTAGCATTGGAAAGTATCCTCGTGATGTGGCTTCCTCGCGTGCTCTTTGGCATAGTCCAGTGTAGACTTGTCGTGTGCGTCTCGAGCAGAAATATTCACCTCAACCTCACCAACAAGATAATTGAGCGTGTCCTGGGTCAGAGAGCCAGCAATAGCCGCGTGGTGAAGTATCGTGAGTCCCTGGTTATCAACCTCGCTGAATTTCAGCCCTGCACCAGCCAGAGCCTGGAGCGCTGAAACCTCCATGTCATCAATAGATACAGATGCAGAACCGTAGAGATGGCCTAGTCCGTAGCCCTCTTTCGACTTCAATGTCACAGAGCGCGACATGCAACAAGTGCTCTGACCATGAGGGTTGGGCCGAAAATGTCCCTCCAGTTGGTCAAGCAGTAAGCAAGTGGCGCTCTTCCGTGCATGTCGACCTCGTCAATTTTGACGCCGTAACGCACAAGCAACAGAGAAGTCTCCATTGTAAATAACCCATAACCACGTAATGCAGGGTACTGCAGCTGCGCTGGTCCTTGGCACGAAGGGCTTCTTCTAGTCGGTGCTGGGTGGTTGCCGTGTCGAGAATGACTTTCAGTGTGGGCTCGTTGTCACTGTACGCTGCGTAATGAATCGCACTACGGCAGCTGCTGTCCTCTCCAAAGATGTCGGCGCCATGACCTAATAAAAGCCGAACAGCTTTCTCGTTGCCTCGATAGCAAGCATAGTGCAGCGGTGTTCGACCCTTGTTGGCTCGCAGAGATAAGTCTGCTCCAGATTGCAGGAGAAATTCCACCCAATCAAGCCTTGTCTTGTAAGATTTCTGGAGAGCCAAGTGGAGAGCGGTTAGTCCAGACAGAGACATTTAGGCGTTGATGTCTACTCGTGGGTGGCTGACGAGCAGTTTGATTGTCTTGAGAACGCTCTCGTAGGCCCACTCCATGGCTTTAGTATACTCGTCTGAGTCAGGATCGGTGGTATGATCAGAAACTAAACTTTCAAGCTGACTCATGCCCCCTCCAGAGCCAATTATAAGGAGGGCGTCCCTTGGATAAGTAGACGTCACGACTGACAGCGACGTGGAGGGGTGTTTGGCCGTATTCCATTGTCACAGATGGATCCGCCTGGTGTTCCAGAAGAAAGCTGACCATGTCGGGGTCGCCAACCAGTGATGCGTAATGTAGTACGGTCAGTCCTCTGCGCGGGCTCTTGGCCTTTTCACCTTGCGATAAGATTCCACCAGGCAATGGCGGATTCAGTATAGCTGGTATCGTTGCGTCAATAGAAACCCCCGCTTCAAGGAAGATTCTTATTCCATCCTTCCACGCCAAATCGACGGCGTATATTAAGGGTGTCACATTCTCCATGTCGACAAGGAGACTCGCCCCATCGAGAAGCAGAGCTCGTACCATCGGCTCATGCCTTTGCAAAGTGGCGTAATGTAGAGCTGTTCCCGAAAAACTGCGGTCGCGGGTATCGATGTGTGCTCCGTTATTCAGAAGCCACTTCGCAGTGCTCACGTGGTTGTTGTTGGCCGCATGCATCAAAAGCGTGAACCCATGACTATCAGCTTGGTCGAGGTTATCTAGCTTCAAAATCAATCCTGGAAGAAACCGATCGAGTCCAAAGTGTGTCGCGGCAAATGCGCTAGCCATGGCACCGGGGTCCGACTGAGTGCAAGGGTGAAGCCTGGCGTTGATGTCGTCCGAGATGTGAGCAGCCCGGAAACTACCCGCAAGGGCCTTTGAAATGAGTCTGTCAAGATTGGCGCCCGGGGTGGCCAGGTGTGCGTGCAAACCCCAATTCTCACACGCATACTCAAAGATCCCGTTACCTTGATCCCCCGCTCCTAAAATCTGGAGGAGAACATTGGCCATGCGAATATGTGCCTCTTGGGCGTCTCCGGGGCGTCTCTCTTCCATATACCGTCCAACACTTGGGTGGGAAAATGCCACAACATCCGACGCAGAACGAGTGGATACTAATCCGTAGCAGGGGCGGAGGAGATCCCTAATGTCAATTCTCCTAATCTGGGGCCTAGCAGGGTAGCCAAGAGAGATATCGAAGAAGTGGCAGAATTCATTGGACGTGAGCAGGCGGAAGCTGAAAAGGACCAATGAGATGACCATTTCAGCGCGGGACCGAGCTCTGTGATCCTGCGCGTTGATCTTTCGCATGATGTACTCATAGAGCGAATGAAGCACGCTATTTTCACCGGCATCGTTGTCGATTTGTGTGAGCAGTCCCTCGAGCTCAGTGATCGATACCATATCCCTGGCCTCGTGCATGATTAGCTTGGCGCAAAGGAACCTGCCACGAAATGGTCAGCATGTGTGGTTCAAGAGTGGGATAAGACGGCTCACACTCCATCTGACATCCTAGTAATTTGTCGTGTTATGTCATCGAGCAGATGAGTGTCGTCCTGGAGCATACTGCTGCACAGATATCGGGGTTCGTTTTGAGTGAACTTTTCTATGCTGGCATCCTCGGACCGGAACCGGGAGATTGCGATGCTAGGATCCATTACACTCTCGATCCTGGCGTAAGTTGTGGCTGAAGTGAGGAGGAGGAAAACTGTGGGATTCGAGACGAGGGCCAGGAGAACTGTGATCAGAGACGAGGTGTTCCCGGAAAATTCATCCAGTGCGTCAACGAAGACAAAAACTCGAGACATTGTGCCGATGCAGATAGTGATATCACGCACGAGATCCAAGTTTGTGGTAATTGACGATGCACCCGGCTGTTGGATCTTTTGCATCAAGGCTGGTCTTCTCTCGACGGGTTGTCTCAGAATGGCAAAAAGGATGTCGCGTTCTGATCTCAGAGCGGGCTCGGCCTCGGCGCGTTGGATTGGGACAAATGCCAGTCCCGTTGTGGGATCGGCTCCATGACCACGTTGAAGTTTGTCGAAAACTTGGTAGGTCATGGTGGTCTTTCCAGCCCCGGGATGGCCGTAGAAGAACAGTGTCCGAGGGCCGACCCCGTCCATCCAGTAGAAGATCTTCTGATAACCCGTCCAAGACACGGGGTAGTCAGTTGACACAGCCTCATGCTCTGTGTTAAGCCGGTAGCGGGAGATGGAGTCAAGTAGACTAGCCCTCCGTTCAGATGCTTTGATGGCAAGTAGAATCTCGCTCTCTAGAGTTCTTTGACGCACAACTCATCAGCATCTGGTGATGGAGAGTGGCAATGCTTGGAGTTGGACTAACCTGATCACATTGTAGACTCGCTGCCACAAGGTGATTGATCGTTGGACTTGCGTACTGCTCTGCGCAGGTGCCGCTGCACTCGACCCTTGATGTCGTTTCCGTCGGGGGCGACTCGCTCGAGCGAAGTGAGGACGGACTGCAATTCCGATATCGCATCATCTGCGTGTTGTCGCAGCCCGGCGGCCCTTTCGGGGACCAATATCGCACAATCATTCCGAAGTTCCACAAGTTTCTACTCATACCTTTTCACTCTTTTTTGTGTTATCTTTGGCTGTATGCGATGCCAATTTTGGCTGGCGGCACTCACTGCTCCAATTGCCACGCGATGTCGTCAGGAGCGTGTTTGTGGTTCTTGCGCCACTCCCAAACTCTCTGCACCATGGAAAAAGCGCTCCCAAGGCCCAAACCTGGATCCATGATGGCGGCACGAGGTCTAAAATTGGGAATGATGTAGAGTTGAACGACAAAGCGGGGATGGCCTTTTGACGGGCGCGCGAGGAGCGGGCTCCAAAGGCAAACGCGAAATGCGGCCCAGGCAGATTTCCACCGGTCGCCTTGCGCCTGCCACCTGCGAGCATCTCCATTGAGTTGTCCCTTCCTCGTTGGGTCGTCGACGCAGCGTGGGGAGAGAAGCTAATTGGCAGCCTGTTGAACGTGAGGAAAGCGCGACGGGGAAGTTTGGCGGTGCCTAAAAAAGCCACTCCTCAGTTCCATCTGAAGATTGAGTGATTGGATAGCGCGCTGCGGGGTTTAATTGCCAATTGGACAGCAGATGACGTGCATTTTGCGCCATCGTGTGTATGCCAGTGTGCTGGGATCCGGTGAGTTCCGTTCCGTGAGAGGGCGGGTGCTTGGAGTTGGTCAGACTGCTGGCATCACCTCATCACAAGCGCACGGCCAGTAAGTTTGTTCATGCCCACCTAAAATTAACTCAGCAGTCCTGACCTAGCTGGGGACCTCAAACTAGCGGAAGATCATGTCAGCGTGCTTAACCCTGCGGAGCAGCAAAGCCACTACGTCAGCGACACTAGTTACTGCTGGACCCCCCTGGTGCACAAAAGTCCCGACGGGAAATTCCTCGTCTGAAGTGTTCCCTGTACAGGCGAAGCTGGGGCAGTGCCAAAGTTAAAGGCAGCCACCCACAGGGCCGCGGCTTATCTCCGTCGGCGTGTTTCCCGGGCGTGAGACCAGCGCAGTGCGTAGGTACCTAGGAAGCACTCAGCCTCCGCCTCACCCATCTCAGAGTAGAGGCAAACAACTCCACATCAAGATCTCAAATAGACACGTCTAAACATATAAGAATCAAAGATGCTCTTTCCAATCCTCAACTCATTTCCATCATCACATCAGCATCAACTCAGCACCATTCAGCTATCCATACCAAGCATCAACATCTTTTGACAGGTTACCACTTGACTTAACCACCAAAATGCACTTCACCGCCGTTATCACCATCCTCGCAGGTGCCGCCACCCTCGGCTCTGCGGCGCCATCCGGGCAGGACATGAAGTTGAAGTTCGGAGGTGCCACTCAGCGCCCGCCGCATCCGCTGCCCAAGGCCAAGGTCACCTGGGGCGATATCAAGATTATCGACCACCCCCCCGCCCGCCGCGGTGATCCGACATACTGCGCTCCTGGCACGGGCTACTACCAACGCTGCGAGAAGGGCAACTTTGACGGCTGCTGCACCCAGGATGCTTGCAGCCTTGGCTACTGCCCGGGCAGCTCGACCGCCAACAATCCCAGCTCCAACCCCAGCTCCAACCCCAACCCCAACTCCGACCCCACGCAGTGCGCCCCCGGGACGGGCTTCTTCCAATTTTGCAGCAATGGATTCAGGGGATGCTGCACCCAAGATGTTTGCACGGGCTCATCCGGCACTTGCCCCGACAACTCGATCGTTAACGCTCGGGATGACTCGGATGACGTACAATGCAGCAGGGGCACCTACCAAAAGTGCCCCAACGGCTTCCAGGGATGCTGCGAGAATGACGCCTGCGCGAGCGCATCTGGCGCCTGCCCTGACGAGACGCTGATCAAGGCGCGCAGTGATCCCTCCGTCTGCGCTCCCGGCACGGGATATTACCAGCGCTGCGCGAGCGGGTTCGAGGGCTGCTGCACCCAGGATGCTTGCACGATTGGTTACTGCCCTACTACTACTTATTAAGGGCAGGACACTGGGTGGTGAGGGAATGAGTTTTGGGACTTGTATCATTTTAATGTTGGGAACATACAGATTGGAACATGCATTGCATCTGGTGGGGTTGCATCAAATTGGTAGGGTTTGCATCTATGGAAGGGGGTGTTACATCACCGGGTAAGAAATGGTGCTATAAAAAACATTCCTGGTTGCATCACATGCATCGCATTGGGTCTGGTTGGAGCTGAAAATTAATTTCTACTTTTTATCAAAACTTGTCTCTTACTTGCAACATGTGAACTGAACCTTTAGCCGAGCCTGGCTTACCCCGCTGGCGAGATACTGACGTGGCAGCATTTAGCCATTGGTGTCTGTTCAATCGGGGTAGCTCGTCTTGTCCCGTTGACAACGACATTTTTGTGTATCTACTGCTGCATATTTGACCATGGTCCGCTCTGTACATCAAATCATCGCCAGTCTTGGCATTGTCGCCATCATCGGCGTCGGCGTCGGCGTCAGCGCCATTCCATCCTGTGTATCACCCAATCCCGACAAGCCGCTGTGGACACTTTCCGAATGGACTACCAACTCCACTTCTCCCGGCGGGGTGATTACTTTCCTCCTGTCCAATACGTTTACAGGTTATGGCGCTTCGTGTTTTCGTGAAGAGTTATATCCTGAAGGGTATTGTGTCTGGTTAGAAGGGGGAATGGGGGAAGAAGATGATACGGGCACGCTGTTTACTTTTTATGAGCGCGTGGGGTTGTTGGAAATTTATCAGGAGTGGAGCTGTCTTGAATCGGAAAAGTGAGTTTTTGTTCTTATCTACCTAGGTGATTACTCTGTAAAGGAAAGAAAGAGAAAGGCTAATGGGGTGTCTAGTATAACAAAAAGAGTAAAAGCCGATGGCAAGGTCATGATCAAGGAGCACTGTGAGGTTGGACAAGAAGTACAAAAGGGGGAGATGTGTGGATCACCGGGAGGGAAGGGGTTGATATATCTGACCAAGATGGAAACCGACGACTGATACACTGATACCACTACCACAAAAAAAAAAAAAAAAGAATTTCTTAGAATGGTCAAGTAGACGAAGCAGAAACTGCCTTCCTCCCCGGCATGGCTGCCTCAATCTGCAAACTCGCGACGCGACTCTGCTCCATCATATCACGAACCATTTCCTCATCTCCCTTCTTGCCTGTTGTAGCCGTCGTCGTTGTAGTCGGAATCCCCAATCTCGCAACGGCAAGGTCCACGCGAGGCAACATGAGAATCTCTTTTGTCTTTTGAATTTCCCTCCCCAAAGACCCAAAATGTCGCTCTCCCTCAAAATGCCAATCATCACTGCCCCGAATCCACCGGCCTAATCCATCGACGTAGAACCGGACTTGCGAGGCAATCTCATCGCCGTATTGGTTACGAATAAGAGAATCAAGATCGTCGCGAAGGGTTAGGAATTCAGCGAGCATAGAGTTGTGCCAGTCGTTGAACCAGGCTGCGGCCTCGGCGACCTGCAGGTTCTTTTCGTACATGATCGCCGTGAGGATATTGTGGAGGGCATGGCCGCGGGCTCGTTCAATGTTGTATGAGTAGACGTCCTTTTTTTTTTCCAGCGTCAGTATGGCACACATTATAACACAGGGGTAGAGATGTAGGTAAGGTTGGTATGGAAGGTAGAGGGGGGAAGGAAAAAAAGGTTAAGCGGTAGAACGAGACCCCCGGCTTACGCTCCCTAGGAGGGAGGTAGGCAAGGTGAGGTACCTTTAAGAAAGAAAGACATACATTACATCCAGCAATCGAGCGATTCGCAATTTCTCGGATCCGTTCCAACATTGGATGCCGATATACCTCCTCGGGGAAATCCACAAAGAACTCAACAAAACAAAAACTCGGCAGACATCCCCCCGTGTGGTCGCGCACTGCCCAAAACTCGTCAATGCTGCGAATGCGATTCGAGTCTCGGTCCTGAGCTTGTAACGTCACGGCATCGACATATTGTTGGAATGTGGAGACGAAGTGGGTTTTCGCCATGGGGGAGGCAAGTGCGGAGGCTTCGGCCCAGAATCTGTAATATGAAAAGTAAGCGTCAAATATGAAGGAGTGATGTCATATAGGGTCACAGGGTGTAAGACTCGCGTGTATATTCGAGACCCCCAGAAAATATGTCATTTGAAAAACAAGAAAGGGAAAGATGACATACTGTCTCGCCAGTTCTCCGACGGGAAATTCTCCCACTGGTCGGGCCTTTTCGGGGTTGCGGATAGCGTCCATGACAATGCCGGCGATAATGCCAGCGCCGCTACCATCTTCAACGTCGGTGTATTCGTCATAGACATAAAAGAGGACCATGAGTTTGCATGCGACGATGGATTGTTCTTTTTTTCAGTGTTAAGCTTGGGGCTATTCAGGGTATATTCGGAGTGACGGAAGGGGAGGGTGGTTTACCTCGGTTCATGTATGGATACGTGAGCATCGCCAACTTTGCTGTATTTCGTCAGTTAGCACCCAACAACTTCATGTCACGCCTGCTGGGTAGTACGAGTAAACTTACCAAACTCACACCGGTCAAACGCATCTTGCGACTTGGCGTCGAAAAACCCAAAGCTGTGCGCCCATTCGTTGGCCTCCCGCTTGGCTTCTTCATAATGCGGGTTGAGTTCCCGCTGCCAAGGCCAAGTCTCGACAAAGTCGGGAAGTTTGACTTTTACAGCTGCCATGATGGATGTGTCAACTGTCAACTTGTCAATGTCAAGTTTTGGAAACTCAATCTGGAATGTCTTTTCTTTTTGGGGAATTCTTGAACTGCGTTGTTGCCGCATCTTTATATAGAAACCCCGAGTCAAGTAGGCTGTCTCGGTCAGGACCTGGGGGTGGCGAGATAGATTGGTTGAGCCGAGAGTTACCCCACCGCCTTTCCCATGTTTCCCCATGCCATGTTTGCCGTTTACGCCGGACCTCGGCCACGTTGCCGCAAGTCGAGAGGCGCACTGATTTTACGTGCAGGTCTGTCGACCGGACCAAAACGAGATCCTCAGGGTATAACTGAGTCTCGCACTCGGCGTTTAGATGGCTGATTTTGAAACGATCAATACCCTGATCCAGGTCGTAGCTCAGAACCTGTTGGCTTCCCACGACCAGGTCATATCTTGTTTTGTTTCCACTTTATTTCTGCTAGGGGCCCGAACTTTTTCTCCACCGGGACTAGAATTCGAATTCCTCTGTCAGGCATTGCAATCTCGGACCATTTTTTCAACAAGCTCACTTTCCCCCTTTTCTCAAACATGACAAGAGTCACGCAGCTGTTCCAGTCAGCCGCTCTTTACGTCCCGTCGAGGTGCGTCTCGTCAAGGCACCACAACCACATGCCGTCAATATGCCTACAGCCCCGCCCCTCCAAAATTGCCCCCAATGTCACCGACTTGGATTATGAGCCGAGCCGGCCGTCTTTTTATTTTTTGCTTCCCGTTGCAACCCTCCCAGCCCTACGCCATATCATGGCACAGCACAGCTGCAGAGCTGCACTTGCACACTGCTACACCGCTGCAATAGAGTCTAGTGTAACCCCCCTTCCCCCTTTACATGTATGTAGTGTTGCTTGTTGAGCCCACACGCCTTTAGCCCGCCCGCCCCATTGACGGGATTCAGCTAGACGCGCGTTCAACTTGTCATCCGATAGGCTACCGTGTTTCGATCCAGAACCAACAAAAACTCGAGGACGGGCGTAGCGGATCATTACTAACCGCGTGGTAATCAAATCACCGTGATACGCGCGAACGGGGGGGGGGGGGGGGAGTGGGGTTTTTTATAGAAATTGTTTA
>Ga0247765_1001113_pt1 | contig 15043 bp, 12 predicted proteins | sample UWRJL106311C6_FD_179949 | JGI IMG/M metagenome (GOLD analysis project Ga0247765, IMG submission 179949) | Plant litter microbial communities from Arlington Agricultural Research Station in Wisconsin, United States - UWRJ-L106-311C-6 | ecosystem: Environmental > Terrestrial > Plant litter >... | reverse complement strand
TTTTTGTTTTTCCCAATAAAAAGCCCCCCCCCCCCCCCTGTCCTGTACCGGAAATTCCGAGATTTCAATATTCTCGCTCACTAGTCACAAGCCACCTCTTCCTATAAGCAACGGGTTTTCAGCGAGGCTGGTTTTTCTAGGTTCAGGGGGACCAGGGTCTGTTGGTCATCAAAGCGCAGAGGCAGCTCTTGATCAGTGCCATCACTCAAGCCACAGTGCAAAGGCTGCTTCTTGATCTGTGCTAGTTACAAATATCGCTATTCCTATCAAATGTGATATTTGCGCTATGGCGACCAATCCAACACTAGTATACCCCCTGAACCTGGAAAAACTAACCTCGCTGAGAAAAACCGGCAGACAGTCTAACCACCTCGATCCCACACATTGATGCGATTCGGTCCGCCGCAGAGCTGGTTATCGTCGCCAGCACAGGGGAGTGAACATTCTGGGGTTGGCGCTGTGACGTTTGGCTTGGTGCGTCCGCAAAAGCACTCGCGGCGGAACTCAACCCCAAAAAAGCGATAGCCGATACAGCGGGTCTGACACTTTTGGCCCGTCATGTCGTCTGCACCTAGCATGTTATCGGGAAGGGTGCGGGGTCCTTCGTCGACGAAGCAGCCGATGTGCGTGGCGCCAGCGAGGACGGCGGGCAGGCGCGGCGAGTAGACGAGGTTGATGTAGAGGTTCTGCGTGTTTCCTGCACCGCACTTTTGCGCCGCGTCACCGGGACACGCAAACGAGCAGTCGGACGGTGATACCGTCGGCCATCCAATCTGCACGTCGCCGCAGTAACACTCCCTGCCAAACTCGAGCCCAAAGTAACGGTTACGGCTGCAGAAGCTGGCGCACTTGTCCACACTCATGTCGTCGGCCGCAAGGCTCGGCCCTCGCAGAACTCGTGAACCATTGATCCACCCCGTGTAGCAGCCGAGGTGATAGTAGACCTGGTCTCGTCGTGACGGCGGCGCGTGCATGTGGAAAGGGGCAGGAGAGACGGCCGCGGCGGCGCAGACGAGGAAAACCGCCCATAAGAGACTGGTCGACATGCTTGAACCTAGTGATAACGAGCGCGCGATTGCAATGGGGAGTGGAAATGGCATATGTTGCCAAAGAATCCCTCGCGTTGAACCGCGAGCTTGACCGACAGAGCAAGTCGTTTCCCTAGGACGGGCCAGAGTCCTGTTATATTAAATCTTGTAATGAGCGGCTCGGATAACTGGTCCGCTCAACGGTTAGAGAGCGAGTCGAGAAGGCCTGCGCGGCCGCAGCGGTTATATTCAAACCGAGGCGGTGCAGGCAGAAGTAATTTCCAACAAAGACTCCAAATGGAGTTATCGGCAATGCCGCCGACTCAAATTGACCTAGACGCCATCGTGTCCATCTTGTAGAATCTGGTCGAGACCTTTGGTGACTGAGGTCCTGGATGGGAATGCTCGATGTTAGTTCTCGGTTGAGAAAAACGACCCTCGATGGAGTTGGAGAGAGTTAATGCGAAAGGAGCCATTGCCTGGTTTGCCTTAGGCACTTTGACGGAGCGGAAGATTCTTTCAGCATAGACAAGGAAGCGCGCCGGTCACCCCCTGCTTTCTGGGAGATAATACTTTATCATGTGAAACAAAAAGGAAGGCACGACAGAGGAACTCAGCCAGTCTAGGTAGCAAAAAGCTCAAAAAGAACTCTCGGATACGGGGAATCGAACCCCGGGCTACCAAGTGGTCTCTCGCTTTTCAAGGAGAAGCTGAGAATCGGTAATGTTAGCCACTACACCATATCCGACTGGATTTGTTGAAATCAGCTTGGGAGGACATGGAATATATAGAAACCACGGCCGGGGTGCAAAGTCTTTCGACTGGCCAAGTTGGACTCTACGTAGCTACTGGAGCAAGCTTCTCGGGCAGGCTATGTAGAGTCATGCATCTTGTGTGACGGTTCTAACTCATCATCTTGGACCTAGGTAGGTCATCTCTGAGGCTCCATCTTCCGCCAGTGAGTTATCGAGACATGTGGCTACATTCCATCCGGAGACGTGGCTTGCTCAGATCAGGCGTCGCCGCCAGGGTGACCTAAATCTTTGGCAGGGTGGGCGATATCTGGTGAGAATCATCCGAGGGCTGTGACTTGACGCACACAGAGAGCCATCCCATACCATATTTCATTTCGAGTCATGTATGGTAACGCTATGTGATCATGGCAACTGATTTCACGGCAAGATTAAGGCCATTGGGAACATTGAATGATGCAAGCACGCGGTCATCGCGATTGATGGATCGAAGATGAGATATTCTACCTTGGCAGGGAGAACGCTACCTGGAAACAGAGATTCGGATTCTGTGGCGAGGCCCATTCTTCTCCCGTTCAGCAAATATGGATAGGTTGTCTGAAGAATGGTGGGTGCTGCAGGCCGCTCTCCATCGTGCCTTCCCACTGCCCAGCGGGTTTTGAGAACTAGCCCGACCCCGCACCTGCCTAATGACTTCTTCCTTTCTCTCACAACTGATTCTCCACCATGGCTCGCCTTTTTGATCCTGCCACCTTCTTTACCATATCGGAAAAGGAGCTCCTCCACTTGATTCGAGATAAATTTGCCCCCGAGCTGGAACGACTCAAGCGCGCGTACTCGGTCAGCGACCCGACGATCATCAGGCCGCCAGAGCCATCTCCATCACGCATTCTCTTTGGTGCCGACCACGATGAAGTCAACCGAACTCTCGTAGGCGTGCTAGCCCTCCGGTGGTTACATAATGAACAATACGATGTTTTTGTTGCAGGGCAACCCGAATCGGTACGCTTGACGCGAGAGTCATTTGCATGGATGCGGGAGCGGGAAGCCGAGGCGCCAGACGACCTGGACGCGCTCGTCACAGCACTTGTCATCAACGATCTTGGCAAAGACAAAACTCTAGCTTCCGATTATTACGACCGCACAGGGGAAGACATCTCTGCCCTCAACCACGACGCTATCCTGCTGGAGGCTGCCCGGAAGCCTGGCATGATCGCAGCACTCGACCGCCTCGATCCTCGACAACGGCAAGAGATCGTACGTGGTCTCGAGCTCGGTGCCGACTTTAATTACGGCCAGCTTGCGCAAACTGAGAATGCCCCAGCCTGTTTGGGCGTCTTGTGTCAGTTCAGCGGCCAGAACGATCAACGAGCGGTTGCATTGCACTTCCTCGAGCAGCTGCTCGACATTGCCGGCGCCGCAGGCCACATGGACTGGACGTCGGCGCGAAAACCAATCGAGCCCATTATCCAGGCATATCGTATCAGCCACGACGTCGTCTCTGGTATTATTTCAGGTACCATCGACCCATGCGCAGGCCACCAAATGGTCCTGACCCGTCGCGCTGAGCTGCTGTGCCGTCGTGGTTTCCGCAACCTCCGGGCTGATATCGCCGATGAGCGTGCACTGTTACGCCTCATGTGCATGGGGGGTGTAGCTGACCAGCCCACGGCCGATTTGTTTGACAGTGCATGGAACTCACTAGACTCACCCACACGGCAGCACCTTGTACGATCTCTCAACGCCGCTGGGACACAATCCAAACCAGCTGTTCAGGTGACTTATGCGCCCGCCCTGCTCACCCAGGCAGCCGACGCCAATAACACGAAGAGAACTTGGCGGGAAAAGGAACGGCATCTACACTCTGCACTAGTGTACTTGGCACGAGTCATGACCTTGGAGGCACCTCTCGAACCGCGAGCGATTGTCGTTGAGCGCAATATCCTCGACGTCTTGAAGAATGTGGTGCAGAGCCCGACGTTCCGAGAGAACCCATCTATCCTAGAGACGACCCAAGTGCCCAGGGGAACGGCGATCGTGTTTGGCAAGGAGGTTGCAGATCACATGTGAGGATTCATGATAGCGAGACTGATTAGATGACATTACGTAAGGTAGCTTGCCTGAACCTAAGGACTTCGTCGACACCGTCCCGCTTCTTTCCGGCGTCGCAGCCTCTCCCAGTGTTCTGTTTTCTTCGCGTCGTATTCCTTCAGCCAGAAGGGGTTCCGAGGAAACAAGTTCCATGCCTTCATCGACTCTTCTTCCTCGTCATTTAGATCCAGCCAAACGTACAGATCCTGGCGGCGAGGGACGGCGGTACTGGCTCTGGTGGCAATCGTGCTGGCTCCCGTTTCGCTCGCGTTCTGCTCCTCATCTCCCTTAACTGGCCACTGTCCGTCGTCAACAAGGACATCTGGGCTGTCCTCATGTGTCCATTCGCTCGACATGTTTTTGTATTCCAATGGGTATTTGGAGACCGTTGCCTTCAACGTTGAGCTAACCCAGCACGACCTGACCGTTTTCGCTCTGCCGATGCCGAAATCCTCGCAGCCGACTTGGCTGCGAGTCAAGACGGTGGCGACGACCAGCAACACGACTGTGTAAATCTGCGTGTGCAGCGCCGCCATCCCAAGACTGAGGACGTGGACGGCAAAGGCGGCCCACCCGACCATCCGAGCGAAATCGTAGAGCTTTTTCGGAGCCGGGGTCGGATTTGCCGCGAAGAGGTGTTTTACCAAGTACTCGCTGGCCCGCATCGATATCGCCCGCGAATCGTCCGTGATAACCAAGAGCTTGGCAGGGGCTTCAGGGTCGATGGGACGCACTGGCTTCAAGACTGGCTCAATCATACCGATGTCGCCGCGTTCTTGTGTGTCCCGCCGCATCCGTAACTGGTTCTCATAGTCTCTTTGCGCTCGTTGAAACTCCTCCGCATCTTTCTTGTATTTCCTCACCATGTTGTCGAGACTCGTTTTCGCGGTGGCAATATTGGCGTCGATGGCACGGCTGTTCATGTGGACGACAAGCATCTTGACGACGATCGAAACCACCATGGATATGGCGTTTGCAAACCCCCACCAATCGTCCGAGAGGATCGTCATGGCGACAAGCATGCCGTTGAGAGGTAGCCCGACTAGGAGGAATCCGGCGAGATAGGCGCGCCACCGTGGTGGCCGCAGGCCAACTTCCCACTCGATGCGGGTGCGAACCGTTTCAAACCGTTGCGATTTGACCCAGCGGTAGAACCAGCCCGCGACCTCAGTTGTCAGAATGCCGCTAGAGATGGAATACAGAGTGTAACCAGGTCGCCTCTCAGTAAATCGATCCCCGGCAACCACAAAGGCGCCCAGAAGCGGGAGAAACTGGAGGAAGGGGCTGGAGACGAGTCGCCCGATACTTTCGTCCATCTCGTTTGATCCCAGCATGGTGACAAGACCGAGCGCATCGATCTTGAGATTGGTCCCCGCTGCCCAGTCGCTCAAGACGCTCTTCCACGGATACATCATCAAGGTTGTCAGTGCGGAATTCAGATGTGATGAGGTTGCGGAGATCTGCTCAGCGAGTCATTTTGGTGCGTTGAAAAATGCCCTCAGGCCCTCCAAATAAGCAAACCAATTTGATCCATCGTAGCGGAGGCATGCATCAGTCTGGCGCCGACCGACGTAGCATCGAGGAAGCTGTCAGGCTGCGGAACGGGATGGAAGAAGCCAATGACGCTTGAAACTCCCGCATTATGCACCCATTCAGCATAGCCACAGCAGTGCTAAGGTTGCTGCTGCTAGGGGAATTCGGCGCCTGATAACCAGCATTCTGCATGCATGTACTTACATCCTGGTCTTCCCATAGGGCGTCCGGGTTTTCTTTTACGCAAGTGTGTAAAAAAGAAGGAGTCTTACCTAATGTAGGTGGTGTGGAGAGGTGAGCTGCCTCATCTTCGTATGAGGGTGCTATTGGGTCCGACACCGCTAAATGTGTCCCTTGATACCCAGGTTACCAGCTGACGACAGCGCGGCCATGGAATCTTCAAGTCATGTCTTGAGAAACCTGACACCGCATGCTCATGTCAATGGTGTCGCCGATCCAGATCTAGATCCCGTTCAATCCCCGGAAACCCTCGTAAAGGCAATCTTCGAGGCACAGGATCCCAATGGGCCAACTGCAAAACCTCTGGAGCGGGCCCTGGAAATGTGAGTTCTTGGTGAAGTTCTGTGACTTCCATCAAGTCTTGTTCTTTTGAAGGCTCAACAACTGACAGACCCAAGCATATCGACTCAGCTGAACTCCAACTCGGGTCATTTCCTCCTTGAGCTGCTCCAAAATGCGGATGACTGTAAGTACCCTGTGGGTGTGGTGCCCACCTTTTCGGCATCATTTGCCGCAGACCTGAGTTATAGCCTCATCACACATTGCAACGAAAAGGGCTTTTCCGCCGAAGACGTCAAGGGCATCTGCGACATTGGTGGTAGTACCAAGAAGGAGTCGGCTACTACCACTGGGGAGAAGGGCATCGGCTTCAAGTCCGTGTTTCGACTTGCCGACATGGTCTGGATTGCGTCCAACGGCTTCACCTTCAAGTTCGACAGAAGCCAGCGTCTAGGACTTATTCGACCGATTTGGGACCCCAACTTTCCTGTTTCCAGAGCCGGGCAGGGTACTTCTATGCTCCTCAGGTTCCCGAACAGCAACCAAGGCGGAGACTTTGACACCGATACGCCATGGAATCAAGCTTTTTTCGCCATGCTCAATTTTGACGACACGCACATGCTGTTCCTCCGTCAGCTGTGCAAGATTGAACTTGGGACATACTCTGGCACTGAGATGTTCGTTCGCAGGGACTTGGGCGACGAGACAAAACTGTCCAAAACACTGACTTGTCGTCATGTTGTCATAGCCTGCGACAAAAAACGCGGCAATGATGACAATGCCGCAATTACTGCTGTCTCGCGCAAGTCCTACATTGTCCTGAAGGAACATGCCGTTAACTTGAGCAAACGGTCCAGCAAACGGCCCTCGACTGAGTGCGAAGTCGAGCTGGCTTTTCCAGTAGACAACAATTTCTCATTCGCTGTATCAGCGCCTCGCTATCTTTACGCGTTTCTGCCGGTTAAAGAGACCAACCTAAGGGTGAGTCGGCCTTCTGGCCTCCAACGCGCACATCCTCGTGGACTGACGGATGATATGCAGTTCCTAATTCAGGCCGACTTCGTTCTTGCAGCCAATCGGGAAGACGTTGAGCACAATTCAAAATGGAACATCGAACTGCGAGACGCAGTAATACCAGAAGTCTTTATGGCAGCGGTAAATACGTTCAAAGGTTCCGGCCTTCGATATACCTGGCCGCGGTATCTTTCCTCGGCAAGCGAAGTGGGTTCCTTTTTCGAGCCAATGATGAGCACTCTGTTGGACAGGCTCAGAGACGCCCCAGTTCTGGAAACAGACAACGGCGGGGAAGAAATGGCAGCCCCCGAGCAGCTTGTTCTTCTTACAGACAAATATCGCTACCGGCCAACTGCTGAGCACAACAGCAACGACTTCATTCGTGTCAATGGGGTTGGGGAACAGCAGATTGCTCTGATCCCCTCCAGGAAAGCAAAGAGGACTTACCTCTCATCACGTTACCCCACTGACTGCGAACCTGCACTCAAGCTCATTGGCGTGCGTGAGATGGATGCAGCCAGATTCGTTCACGATTTTTCTTCCTTTGTCAACGACGAGCATGTGGTCTTTGCCGCGCAACCACAGGCGTGGCATGAATGCATAGCTGCAAAGTTGTTACAGGGAGATACCGGCTCCGAGACGAGGGACAAGCTGAAGAGGCTCAGAATCGTGCCGCTGGTTGATGGGGCCGCTGGTGGTGTGTGGGACGAAGTCGGCACCGAGGAGGAGTCAACTCTCTTCTTCTCTGATAACGACTTGACCCTCCCTCCTCTTCCGCGGAGGATTGGGCTGAGACTAGTGGACCCAATAGTCCAAGAGGGCACCCAGCGCTTTGCTCTGCTGGAAAGGCTCGGAGTGAAAACGCCTTCCAGGGAGAAATACAAGATACATCACCTCCTGGAACAATGGCATAGAGCCCCGGTGGTCCCGGACGGCATGGCGGATGACGATCTTATTTCGCACGTCATATTCCTTTTCCGGACGAACTATCAGCGACGTCGCACAATGACGCAGTCAGATTTCGTCGACTTTTTCCTGGCTACTACGTCTGGGAAGTCTCGCCGGTCATCTGAGACGCATTTCGAAGCCCACCCGGAGTTTAGCAACCAGGGTTCAATATCGGTATTGAGCAATCTTTACGAGGAAGCTGTTGAAAAGTTCGAACGGGAGGCTTTGCAAAAGTGGATGGAAGAGCAACTTGGTGTGTGGAGCTGTCCTCGCCTCATCAACACCGCCTATGAGCTCTCGGAAGAATTGAGTGTGATCCGATCGAATGACCCATACAGATTCCTAGACATCCTCAGGAGCTATTGGAAGAACAAATACAAAGATTTGTTGGACGACAATGACGCGTTGACTGGCTTGAAAAGACTTTACCTCAGGAGAAATATCCAGGAGACCAAAATAGAGTGCCTGGACGAGGAGACGAGAGCTCTCGAAGACACGATCCTCCCAAATGAGGATGTTCAAAAACTCGTCGGGGTATCTGCGCTGCCGTTGCTGAAAATTGAAGCAGCGGAATACAGCAGATGGCAGTTCCTGAGCCACTTCAAAGTCAAGATGGGACTGGGGGTAGAGGACTGGGAGAGCTGCCTGAAGGAGCTCGGCAACAGGCCGGATATTGAGTTGAACCAGGTGGTGGAGATATACAGAGTACTGCAGAGAATGGGACAAGACAACCCCGAAAACTACAGCAAGGTCAAGCTTCTGTTCAGGTCGAGGCGCCTCATATTCGTTCCTGCAGACTCTAACCCTGAAGGCCCCGCCACGTGGGTCTCGGCTCAGCGCTGCACATGGCAGAGCCATGGCGACATCACACTTGTGCGATACTTGGGTCTCCAAGAAACGTACGACAGGTTTGATCTGAGACCACTTTTTGTTGGAATTGTCGGCGTAGATGTGACGCCCGGCTTCAACCATCTTCTCCAGGAGGCAACATATTACGCGGAGGGAGTTGATAATACTTATCAGAATATGAGACGCATCAGACACCTTTGCAAAGAACTCAGCTCCCAGCTTGAGCACGCTGACCGGCACTCCCCTGAAAGGGTTGAAGGATACGTGAGACGGCTCTCCGAGATTTCAGTCTTCCCTATCCGGTCAGCGATAGATCGATCGTGGTCACCAAAGGTCTACCTGCTGCCCGCTAGCAGTCAGGAGTGGTACATTGCAGACCAGGCCTATTTCTTCGACATCTTCAAAGGGCGGCTCGATCTGCTTGATTTCGATACCGGGCAGTTGGAGGACTGTCGTACACTGCTAGACAAGCTGAACTGCGGAGCTAGGTTTCTTTCGAAGGGCGTCGACTTGATAACTGGGGCCATGAAAGGGGACGATACCCCTGAGCTGCGCCAGAGCCTCGTGATGCGTTTAAGGGAACGGGCAAGGTATATCGATAGGTAGGTATTGTTCTTGCTGCCATCGACTCACGGCCACCTTTGCACCACGGTTCCACTGCTGATCGCACACAACTGAACACAGCCTGTGCCCAAAAGGTTTCCCAGAAGACCGCATCTCGCGCATGGCAGACATCAGAATCTATAGCGTCAAGAGTGTTTGTGTAACTTGGAAGATAGGGAAAATTACCAGTACGGAGGACACACGACGGGTGGTGGCTACCAAGAGGGGTAGCACTCTGGCTATCTATCTGCGTAGAGCAGACCTACGATCTCATCGCCCACCGGTGGAGCTGGCTGAGGAACTTGCCTTCTTCTTTGCGATTCCCAGGGAACTGACACATCTAATTCAGTTCATTTTCACCCACGACAATGTCCGGGACATCGAGGACACGTTGCATAAGTCTGGCATCACGATCATACCAGAGGGTGAAGATACCGAACCAGGACCGTCATCCCAACGGACAGAAAAGACACTTGACACACAGCCTGTTCAGAGAGGCAAAGCTGATCCCGACAAGGACGGAAATGGTGGCCAGCAGAAGACGAATGAGCCGGATGACCCTCCAGAAGAGCTGCTCCTCCCTGACAACGAGGCTGCTCAGGTGAGTCCGGGACGAAGGACGCCGACGGATGGGCCCCAAGGGGATAAAAAGCCGCCCCCTAGGAGGCCCGAAACTTCGATAAGGCAACCTAGGCAGCCGAGAGAGGAGCTGTATACCCGCGAGGCTGCGAATAGGCTATATCACGAAATGGCCGCACACGCCAATGTGGAGGAGGATGAGGATGGAAATGGCAGTCCTATTGAAGATAACGGCAAACCGTATGGCAAGGTATCAGGTAGCAGCTCGTATGAGAAGGGCAGGGCTGCAGCTCTTGTGGCAGGGGAAGAGGAGAAAAAGACGCGAGACGCGGAGCCGGAAAAGCTCGATCAGGCGATGGCCCAAGCAGAGAGGCAGAGACGCCTAAACAGCCGCAGCGTAGAAGCAGGGAAGCGGTTTGGACAGCTTATCCAAGGCTCACAGGCGTTCAGGGTAAGCGGGCCGACGAATGTTTACTATGTTTCAGATCCGTCCCAGCTGCCTTCTCTCGACCCAACCAGCTGGCCCAGGGAGACTCTGGCCGTTTTGGAATCGAGGATGGAAGTACTCGCCGACTCGACCAAGAACCGAGCCGTGTTTGCACTGCTCCCTAAAATCTCTAGCCAAGATGATGTTGAGGATGATTTCTTGGGACAGGCATGGGTACGCACAGCTCCTCCTGCAATGCATCAAGCTCAAAGGGATGTTTGCTGACTCGATACAAAGGTCTCGCAATGGCTGTCAAACCATTTAGGATATCCGGCATATGACCCTAACACCGATTGGAGAAGCAGCTACCGTGCAAAGCTGGGTTACAGACCCCACATGAAGTCCAAAAATGCGGAAGAGTCGAGGAAAGCCAGAAGCCCGTTCCGCATAACTGACGAGACCGGGGCACTTACCGAATTCTTTGTGGGAATGGGCTACAAGCCGGCCAGAAAATGGACGCGACATGTGGTCACATACTACATTGATGTGACGGCAACCAGGTCAGATGCCGAGTATCCTGAGTTTGCCGTGGAAATCTCGAGGTTTGACAAAGTGAGTTCAAGTGCAGGAACCAGTCCCAGCAGGGCATTGACAAGCGTTTTCTCTCTCTAGGCACGTGAGCACCGAATCCAAGCTGGAGATAAAAGGCCAGAGACGGTCTTTATATTTGTCGTCATCTCCAATATTGATTCGATCACAGCTCCCCGCGCTGCCTTCTACTTTGACCCCTGGGGAGCCTTTGCCGACGGCGGAGTAGTTGCCAACATCACGCAAAACATGCTGTCACTTCAGTTCGCCCAACCCGCTGACATTGAGGTTGTAGATGCGACTTATCAGCCTCCTCGGGTGAGCACGGGTTGGTTCTCAAGGGTCTTGACGACGATGAACCGCGCTATGGTACCATCAGATCGCTTACCTGAGAAAGGGTCCGGAGGTGTGGGAACGACCAGGTCACCCACGACTGAACGCATCGGCCCTATAGGAACAAGTCTATATCAATGGAAACCGCTGCAACGACCTAGCAGCATGATCAGACTTCTTCGGCTCTATGGGGGAACTGAAGAACTCTATGGGACCCTAGTTACGTATCCACTGAGTTCCGACGAGCGCCCGCGCTATACGGCCCTATCGTATACCTGGGGGTCCGGGTTAAAGATGTTCTCGCTGTATATGGGAGACGGGAGGCGACCCCGCCGGGGGGCATCCGAATCCAACATGGGCACGCACCACGAGGTCATACCTATCACTGCGTCACTGTATCTCGCGCTCCGTAAATTACGCCCACACCGCAACGGTGGATCAGGAAGCTTTATTTATGTTTGGGCCGATGCTGTATGCATCGCCCAGGCGCCACCCCGACGCGGTAGGGAGAGGTCTCGAGACTGGGAGATGAGGGAAAAAACGGAGCAGATCCGGCTTCTCGCCGGCATTTTTACGTCAGCCGAGATGGTTGTCGCGTGGTTGGGTGACCAAGAGGCTGGCGACGGCAGCAAGGAGGCCATTGACCGGCTCGGGAGGCTGGGGACGCAGCTCCAAGACTTTATGGAGGCCGGGGAGTTCGATTCGGGACAAGTCCTACGTCTCATGCGCCGGAACCGCAGAGTATCCCTTTTCGACGAGTTCGACATCCCGCGCAAGGAGCACCGCGACTGGGCGGCCATCGGCACTCTGATCAGTCGACGGTGGTTCTCCCGTGTCTGGATTGTGCAGGAGGTGGTGCTGGCCTCTAGACTCGTGATCCGGTGCGGCGACAGCACCATCGCCTGGGACAAGTTTTACATGGCGCTACAACTCTGTTTGCGGGTAGCCGACCTCAACAGCTTCACCATCGCCGATAACCGCGTCCGAAAAAACATTGAGCAGCTCTGGCGGCGCCGCAATGACTGCTGGGTGCGGGGGCAGTTGCAAATCAAGGGCAGCATGTTTGAGCTGCTGCAAGCCTTCCACCAAAAGGGCGCCACCGTCCCGCGGGATCGCCTCTTTGCGCTTCTCAGCATGGCGACCGAGGAGAGCAAGCGCGGGCTTGAGCCAGACTACAACCTGCCGTTGCGTAACCTGGTCTTGAAATGGGGCTCCGCCTTTGTCGACCTCGGACACGCATTTGACATGCTATACCTGGCCAGACTGGAGTGGAAAAATACATACACGGACAAGGAGCACAAGGGATACAACCTGCCTTCTTGGCTGCCCGACCTCACGGCGCCACAGTTTCCGCACACCATTTCCACCTGGGCAGACAACACCTTCCAGGCTGGCATTCCTCGTCCTGCTGCTGATGGTGCAGGGGAAAGTAATAAAAACCCACACCCTCCGCCGAACGTAGTACAAGGGAACCAACTCTCCCTCTACGGTTACATCATCGACACCATCGAGGAACTCGGACCCCATGACACGTTATCCAACACTGCCGACCCGCGTCTCTATCTGCAGGCCATCTTTTCCCTCATCGACACTAAGACCAAGACCACTGCTGACGAGAAGGGCATCAAGCTCGACCTTGGCGTCGAACCCGAAGATATCAAATGGGCCCTCCCCATTGGCGGAGCTCAACGTCCTTCCACAACCAGCCACTGGGACCGCTACGACGCCCACGTCACCTCTCTCGACGCCTACCGCCATGTCCACCGGTATTTGTACCATTCCTCTGCCGAGCCCACCACCGCAGAAGAAGGAGAACACAACGCTACCTCTCAATCCGATTCGTGGAAAAACGAAGAACTCCGCCTCCGCGCCGCTGCGGACGGAACGAGCGCAGCGGTGGCATGGAATTCCATTGACGCCAACCGGGTCATGGCCTACATTGACACGGCGGCGCAGTTTGCCGATCGCTTCTACCCGGCCTATGCGCGGGTTTGTTGGACACGCGAGGGGAGGGTTGGGTTGGTTCCGCATGTGGCGAGGGAGGGTGATGTGGTTGCCGTGTTTGAGGGGGGAAGAGTTCCGTTCGTGTTGAGGGCGAATGAGGGACTTGGAAGGGGATACACATTGGTGGGGGAAGCGTATATTTATGGGGTTATGGAGGGGGAGGTATTGCGGGGGGTAGGAATGGGGGAGATGGGAAGGACGGTGAGGTTGGAGTGATGGAGAAATCTCATCGTTCTACTTTGAGCCGTTTCGGTGACAGTACAGAAATCTATTTTTTTTTTTTTTGTTTAAGAGTGTCTCTAGAAATGAAGGATTGGGACCCTGAGATCAGTTTACCCAGATGGGTTGCGGGGAATTATACTCGAGGGTTCAGATTCCCTAACCCATCACAATAATGAATCCCAACTCCTCTTGAGAAACTAAAAGGAAAATGTTCTAGGTACTGTCAAGGTTGATTCTTTGCAATAGATTAGGACGTGGGTTGTGAAGGACACGAGGATGGATCTTGTTCATCTTGCCAGCTACCTATCAACCTACCTAGCTACCTAAAGTACCTACCACCTTCGTTAAACAGGTAGTGTACCGACAAGGCTGTGTCTGTCTCTAGCAGCAACTATCAACAAGAGAGAGAAAAAAGAGAGTTCATTGTGCACCTGTGTTTCTGTCTGTCTCTGAGAAACTCTCCCACCGGTCCGGCACGCGTCTCGCATATTCGGAAACCCTCTCCCCTTGAATAACCGCCGCATCGCTAATATCAAAAGGACTGAGATTGATACATCCGACGAATTTTTGCGCTTTGTTGTCAACAAATTCGAGATATCCCTGGAGTGTAAACGTGTGGATCATGCCCTCTCCCAATTCCCGTCCCCGGAACCGTAGCGCCATGCGGCTGTCTGGACCCATTTTCGGAGTTCCACGTGCGTCTTTCCATCTTTTAACGGGGGTGTTTTGTCCAGCGGACGGCCCGCCGTAGAGTTCTACCAGGAAAGCTTCGTTTTTCTCCAGAGCGAGTTGCATCGTCCCCTGCAGGTTATACTCAAAATAGAGCGTCCCTAGCAAAACCCAGCTGCCTTCGCGGCGCTCAGAATCAATGTCCAGAGTGAATTCCTGGCGGTTTCCGGGGTTCCACGCATCGCGGCAGTGGATCGTGTATGAGCCCCTCCAGGTTTTTAGTTTACATTCAATTGGTTCGTTGTCTTCGCTTTCTTCGTCAACTTTCTTGGTCGTTGTCCGTCTCTTGTTCATCGTCGTCCATCTCTTGGTCCTCGTGGTCGTCCACCTCTTCTTCGCTGTCCGTCTCTTGTTCGTCGTCGTCGTCGTCGTCGTCGTCATCATCCATCTCTTTGGTCGCTTTCTTCCTCTTGGTCCTCGTCGTCCATCTCTTGGTAGCTTTCTTCTTCCTCCTCCTCCTTTACTCTCGCATCTCGCGTCGCCTCAAGTGTCTGCATCTGTGTCTGTCCACATGGCGCATCAACATCAGGATCATCTGTAACTGCGTTCTCCTGTCTTCGCTCCAGCTCGAGACTATGCGCTTCCTTCTCTCTTCTTCTGCCTCTTCCCTCCTCAAACTCGCACTCGCCCTCGCACGCGGACGATAAGAGGGAATTTTGCGTGCCCGTGCCGCTTCCCGTTTCGCCTGAACCAGTCGCTGTTGTAGTTCCAGCTTTTTCTTCCGTCGAGCGGCGAGTATGGCGTCTCGCTCCTGTTGCATGGACCATTTTAGCAGTCGGACTGATTCGGGTACTTTGTTGCACTGGCCAAACCAAACCACGTTA
>Ga0247765_1001112_pt1 | contig 15052 bp, 7 predicted proteins | sample UWRJL106311C6_FD_179949 | JGI IMG/M metagenome (GOLD analysis project Ga0247765, IMG submission 179949) | Plant litter microbial communities from Arlington Agricultural Research Station in Wisconsin, United States - UWRJ-L106-311C-6 | ecosystem: Environmental > Terrestrial > Plant litter >... | reverse complement strand
GTTGTGGTTCAGGGGGGCTGCCAAGCCCCCTGGACCCACTGGAACCCACTAGAACCGACGGGGAGTTCCGAGGACCCACTACCTGTAGGCTTGGCCTACAGGGGTAGACCCACCACCACTGTTACGTTAGCACAGCCAATTAGTTGCCCTGGAATCCTTTGGATTCCAGCGCCAACGTAAGCACCTTTCCCTCTGTAGTATAGGCTTTCCTTTTGCGTTTTAGGGCCCTCACCCCCTGTAAGGCTGACCCATACCTACTGAGGGCCCTATAAAGAACCATCTCCCCTCCTATATTTCTGGTATCTGATTCTTTTCCTTTCTTCTACCTTAAGCAAAATAGTTTATATATAACCTTAGGGCAACCTTTTGACCTTCGTGATCTCTATGCAAAGCCCACTGTAATCACCCTGTTATAGGGTATAGACCCCTGTATTACTGCTTGTTACAGCAGGTTGGTTTGCTAATCTTAGCTTCCTTTAACCCCGTCTCGGGCAGTTATTGTACCCTTAAAGCCTTCCGCTACGCCCGTTACAGGGGACTTACCCCCAGTAACCTCCTGTACTGGACCTTACTAAGACCAGTCAGGCTATATAAATTAACAGGTTATGAGCCCGGACTTTACAACCCTCGGCCGACCTCGCCTCGTTGCCCACAGTTAGTAACCACCCCCATAGCGCTTCCACGCCCTCCGCAGACCACATCGTCTATCCTCCGGAAAAGCCCACACGCCGGCTAAAGTTGCCCTTAGTATGGCCACTAACCCTTCTGAAAAGCCCTTACGCCGGCTATAATTGCCCCCGTAGGTGGTACGGTAACCCCTGTATTAGTTACCTACCCTTCTGAAAAGCCCTTACGCCGGCCAGAGTTGCCCCCGTAAGTGGTACTGTGATCCTCGTATTAATTACCAACCCTCTGTTTACGCTGCCGGTACTACCTACCGTAATTAGTAGGTTAGGTCCCCGTAAGACTACTATACCTCGATCCTCCAGGGGAATAATACCCCCTAATTTCCATTACTAACAGGAGCATTACCCCCTGAATTACTGTGGACAGCACTGCTGCCACACACCACCGTATTTCAGCCTCCTGCGCGCAATTACTACCCTTTAATTACGAATGTATTTAGGAGAACCACCCCCTAAAGAATACCTACGCCTACTGAAATTCGACCCCCTATAGTAATCGTTACTATTAAATATACCATCTGTACAGTAGCATACCTCCAGTTACCTACTTGCGATCCCCCGGCTCCCTTAAGAACTTACCAACCCAATTGCAGTAGTACGCACGGGAGAGGCAGTTCCGTTGCGTAATTAGAATTCCGATCGGAAATTAGGTACGATACAATAGCTGATAACGACCTAGATATGGCCTCTGTAGGCTAAGGCCAGCAGCCCGAAGAAGTCCCGCCTATTTAGGGCCTGGTATAGTAAGTTTCCGAACTTACTTAGCGCTTTAACAGGCTGCTGGTAGTACTGGAACAACAGTAACAGGCCCGGAACATACCAGATATAAGTACTTCCGGGGCCTCCCAGAAGGGGGGTAACAACTTAACGGCAACTACTGGAGCCCCTGGGACCACCTATCCTTTAGTAATTCCAGCCGTTAGGGACGAGTTCAGCGCCTTTACAGTTAAAAAGCTTACCAAATAGTCTCTTTCCTTACCCGAAAAATAGTACCTATTAGAACCTAAGAACTATTAATAGTAGTTTCAGGTACTATTAATTTAGTTTAGGACCCTTTAAATCCCTAATTTCCTCTATAACTTACAGGCGGTTACAAAGCGCCTTAGTAACCCTTAAAAAGCCGCCCTCTTATTAACTCTTCGGAATATACTAAAAAAAGGCCCCCTTGCTACTATAGCTTACGAGGAGGACCCTGGATCTGCCTTTAATCGGCTCCGCTAATAATACGCCCTAACCCAGGCCAGTTTCCGCAACGAACTTTACTACTAATACCACTTCCTAACCTTCGATGGCAGTACTACTATAGTAGATTTTAACGCTATCTTTAATACCTTAGTAAGCCGTCTCAGTACTTAGGGAGTCGTAATTGCGGAATAGGATCAAATTAACTACTATCTTAACGTTCTAAAACCCCAGTTTCCACAGTAGGCTAAGCGTTCCAGGGTACTACTGCGACGAGATCAGTAAATTGCGAACGCCAATACTAGGTTCTAAAGGCCACTTAGCACCCTTACCCTCCTGTATTTTCAGGAGGACCTACTTACTAAAACCCGGAACCCTAATACCTCTTTAGCATATACTTTAGTTATATTACAAGCTAATTAGAAAAGGTTTAAGGAGCCTAAATAAGGTTCCGAAGGAGGTAAAAGCCAATAATAGGGTAAATTAGGAGCCTCGTAAGGCAATTCCAGGCCTAGGGAAGTTAAGAATTCGAAGAAATAGGGCAGTTCCAGTAGTAAGAAGGCGTATAATAGTAATACCTTTAGTACAAAAGATACCCCTAAAGGTATTGATAAAACCTACGAGACCAGTACTATTTCCAGCAGTTAGGGGGAGCCAGTCGCTATAGAAAAGGCCTTCCCTATTTACTATAACTTTAACTAAGGCACTACACTTAACGCTAAACCTACCGACCTTAACGATACCTTTAGTAAACCGGATACCCTAATAGACCCTGAACCCCCTATTAGTAACCCCCCTAAGCCCCCTACGGTTAACCTTTCTACAGGGGGTAGTTTTACTAAACAGTAGCTTTTTAATACTGGCTTTATAGTACACATCTATACCGATAAGACCCTATTTGCAAAGTTACGTATTGGAAAACTGGTTATAATACGTACTAAAGGTAGCCCAGTACAGCCTCAGGGTATCGGGATAGTTAAATTTAAGCCCTACACTGGTACTATTAGGGGTAGGCCTTAGTACAGCACTATCGTACTAAAGGAGTGCCTCTATATTCCAACCTTCCCCGTTAATATCGTTAATAACTACCGCCTCTACAATTCAGGGGGTATACTTATTAAAAACAAGCTCTATAACGCTTTTAGGAAGCTTATTACCCTATTAAACTTCAAAGGCTCAGGTTTCCATATCCAGTTACGGGGGTTACAACCCCCTAAAACCAATTATACTTAATAGGATTATAGAAGCATCTGGTACTACTACCTATCCGGAGACTAACTTAAAGCCCCTATTGTAATATTACCTACTATAAAGGGGGTAACCCTCTTTTTAGCACACCACAACAGGGCCCAAAGGGGTCCTTTAACGGCAATAATTAAGGCGGCTAGACTTTAGTACGTTCGTTTGGGCCATATAGGGCTGGACCTTCTAAGGAAAACCGCCCTAGTTACTAAAGGGATACCTAATTTTAGCAATATACGCCCTAAATATATAGCTTGTAAAAGCTGTAATACCGTTAAACTACTACACCAACCCTCCTCTAAGGCTGTTATTAACCCTCCTAACGCGTTAGGGCGGATAAAGGGGGATATATTCGTAATCCGCCTTATACCCCTAAACAACAAACCCTATAGGCTTATTTTAGTAAACCGGAAGACCCGTTTTAAAATTGTCAGGTTTTTAAAATCCAAAGATAAGGTTATTACAAAAGTAAAGGCTACTATAGAGGAAATTAATAATACTTTTAAGCGGTACCCAGTATACCTATACTACGATAAAGGTAAAGAAATCAGTAGGCTTAGGCCTTACTTACGTAAAAAGGGTATTGTTTTCTCGGAATCTAGCCCTTATACATATAACCAAAACGGCCTAGCTAAACGTACTATATAGGTGGTTTTAAAACGCCTTAGGGCTGTAATAGTTGCTTTAGGGCTTCCATCTTCCCTATAAGGATACGTTATAAGCCCTGTAATTAAGCTGGTTAATAAAATAGCAAATACTATTAAGGAACTTACCTTATACCAGCTCTTCCTCAATAAGTTAGTACCCCTATAGGCCCCTTATATCCCAGATCTCTCTAATTACAGGGCTATAGGTACCGATTATATAGTATTAGTTCCCCCTAAGAAACGTATCCAATCCCAGAAGCTTACCCCCAGGGGCGTTTAAGGCAAGTTACTAGCTATATTAGGCACCTAAACCTACCTGGTTTAGCTTAACTAACGGAAGGTTATTTAAACCAGCTTTATCAAATTATACGAAAACCCTTCTACCTACCTATAAGGGCCCCGGGGCCCAACTAACGCCCTAAACCTTCCAAATACTACTAAAGATACGGAAAACCAGTACCCTAACCACAATAGCTCTCCCCCCGAGGCGCCTACTAAGTTTACCCTACCAGTAATACTACTACGTAAACTGGTTTAATTACCCGTAGCAACCCCTAAGCCCTCCAAGTCCCTTATAGGAGATAAACTTAGGCCTATTACAGTAAAAATCCCAATCCCATAAGCTACTAAAACCTAGCAAGAGGAATTCAAACGAGTAGAAGTTAAGCCTATAGATACTACAGCGGATCTAATTAACTACCTCGTTAATAAAGCCACTAAATAAGCCAAGCCTAATGGCTATTACAACCCCTTTAAACTTACTGAAAACTCGGAGCCTAAGTCCTTTAAACAAATTTTAAAGTACCCCCTAAAGGACCAGTAATTAGCAGTATACTTTAAGGAGATATAATAACTATTAACCACTAAAACCTTCCATTTTATTAAGCGGTTTAAAACCAAAAAGCTACCCATTACCACTAAACCGGTTACCAAACTAAAAAAGGATGCCTAGGGTAGGGTTACTAAGTTTAAGGTTTAATTAGTAGTTAAGGGGTTCCAACAGGCCCCTAAAGTCAACTTTAGGGAGACCTTTACAGCTACTACAGTACCGTTAACCTGGCGAATTGTACTAGTACTAGCTGCTGTTAAGGATTGGGAAATTAAATAAGTAGATTTTATAGGAGCCTTTTTAAACAATAAATTAGATATAAAGCTTTATATCGAGGTCCCTAAAGGCTTGTACGAGTTTAATCTCAACAGTCCTAAGGCACTAGACCTCCTAAAACGGTACAGTTGGGACCCCTTTAAAGACCAAGTTATACTACTAGGCAAGGGACTCTACGGCCTAAAGCAAGCCTCTTACTTCTGGTAATAAAAGGTCGCGAAGCTACTAAAAACGCTAAATTACAGCCCTCTTACCAGTAACGTAGCTACCTATTACAATACAGTTCACAAGATTATAATAATCACCTACGTTAACGATTATCTCCTCGTCGGGCTCTTTGCAACCAAGATTAAGGTACTGAAGGTCCAACTCGGTTAGGTATACGATATAAAGGACCTAGGCCCTGCCCGCTACTTCCTAGGGGTCGAAATCCACTACGACAGGGTACGCCGCCTCTTGTGGGTTAATTAAAAGGCCTATATCGAATAGGCTATTTAGCACTTTAAACTTAGCTATAACGGACCGGCTATCCCTCTCTCTCCAGGACTTATAAGGCATAACTCCTCTTTTAAACCCCTAAATACTACTGAGATCCAGCTATTTTAGCAACTCGTCGGCACTGCTATATACGCTATGGTTTAAACTAGGCCGGATATAGCATTTACAGTACAGTGGCTTTCCTACTAGTTACAGCAGCCTATTATTACCTACCTTAAAGTAGTAAAGAAGCTCCTTAGCTACCTATTCTCCAGCGCAGACCAGGGTATTTGTTTTAGCACCTTTACTGATTTTACCCTTATAGGATATACTAATAGCGATTTCGCGGGATGTAAAACCACTGTAAGATCTACTTACGGCTACCTATTTACAGTAGGTAGAGGACTAGTTAGCTGGAAGTTAAAGAGGTTGTCTATAGTAGCCTACTTAACCTTGGAGGCTAAGTTTACGGGGCTTATAAAGGGTAATAAAGAGGTAATTTAGCTTTGGGGACTATTTTTTAAACTGGAGCGCCCCATATAGGGACCCGTTTTACTAATAGGAGATAATAAGGGCGCTATAGATACGGTATATAACCCGAAACACTACAATTGTACGAAACATACCCTTTTAAAATACTAGGGGGTAAAAAAAAGCGTTACAGAAGGCAACATCACTGTAACGTACGTACCTATAAGGGAGATGCCGGTAAATGGGTTGATAAAAGCCCTAACCCTAGCCAAATATAAGCAATTCCTTAAGTTATTAAACCTTTCTAGGCCCTGTGGATTCCAGAGGGGGTTTGTTTGGAACTAAGAGGCGTGCCAGGGCTTAGGGCTATAGAGGGGGTATTGAAATTACAGCCTAGTTGCCTTGTAGCTATAATACCCTTAGGTACTGTAGCCTAGTTGATCTACTACCCTGGGAGTGCTGCCGATTGTACTATGGTAAAGTGTAGTTACTATAATTATAGGAGTTGGTATTGTGGTTTAGGGGGGCTGCCAAGCCCCCTGGACCTACTGGAACCTACTAGAACCAACGGGGAGTTCCGAGGACCTACTACCTGTAGGCTTGGCCTATAGGGGTAGACCTACTACTACTATTACGTTAGTACAGCTAACTAGTTGCCCTGGAATCCTTTGGATTCCAGCGCTAACGTAAGCACCTTTCCCTTTGTAGTATAGGCTTTCCTTTTGCGTTTTAGGGCCCTTACCCCCTGTAAGGCTGACCCACACCTACTAAGGGCCCTATAAAGAACCATCTCCCCTCCTATATTTCTGGTATCTGATTCTTTTCCTTTTTTCTACCTTAAGTAAAATAGTTTATATATAGCCTTAGGGCAACCTTTTAACCTTCGTGATCTCTGTGCAAAGCCTACTATAGTCACCCTATTACAGGGTATAGACCCCTATATTACTACTTGTTACAGCAGGTTGGTTTGCTGATCTTAGCTTCCTTTGACCCCGTCTCGGGTAGTTATCGTACCCTTAAAGCCTTCCGCTGCGCCCGTTACAGGGGACTCACCCCCAGTAACCTCCTGTACTGGACCTCACTGAGACCAGTCAGGCCACATAAATTAATAACCCTGTTACAGGGTATAGACCCCTGTATCTCTGCTTGTTACAGTAGGTTGGTCTGCTGATTTTAGCTTCCTTTGACCCCGTTCCGGGCAATTATCGTACCCTCAAAGCTTTCCGCTGCACCCGTTACAGGGGACTTACCCCCTATAACCTTTTATACTAGACCTTACTAAGACCAGTCAGGCTATACAAATTAACAGGTTATAAGCCCGGACTTTACAACCCTCGGCCAACCTCGCCTCGTTGCCTACAATTGGTAACCACCCCCCTACAACGCTTCCACACCCCCCGTAGGCTACATTGTCTATCCTCCGGAAAAGCCCACACACTGGCCAAAATTGCCCTTAGTGTGGCCACTAACCCTTCTGAAAAGCCCTTATACCGGCTAGAGTTGCCCCCGTGAGTGGTATTGTGATCCTCGTATTAATTACTAACCCTCTGTTTACGCTGCTGGTATTACTTACCGTAATTAGTAGGTTAGGTCCCTGTGAGACCACTATACCTCGATCCTCCAGGGGAACAATACCCCCTAATTTCCATTACCAATAGGAGCATTACCCCCTAAACCACTATGGACAGCATTGCTGCTATATACCACCGTATTTCAGCCTCCCGCGCGTGATTACTACCCCCTAATTACGAATGTATTTAGGAGAACCACCCCCTAAAGAATACCTACGCCTACTAAAATTCGACCCCTTACAGTAATCGTTACTACTAAATATACCATTTATACAGTAGGTACGTAACCTATATAGTAGGATGACCTTAACGTATAGCATACCTCCAATTACCTACTTACGATCCCCCGGCTCCCTTAAGAACCCACCAACCCAATTACAGTAGTACGTACGGGAGAGGTAGTTCCGTTACGTAATTAGAATTCCAATTAGAAATTAGGTACGATATAATAGCTGATAACGACCTAAATATGGCCTTTATAGGCTAAGGCCAGCAGCCCGAAGAAGTCCCGCCTATTTAGGGCCTGGTATAGCAAGTTTCCAAGCTTACTTAGCGCTTTAACAGGCTGCTGGTAGTATTGGAATAATAGTAATAGGCCCGGAATATATTAGATACAAGTATTTCCGGGGACTCCCAGAAGGGGGGTAATAACTCAACGGCAACTACTAAAGCCCCTAGGACCACCTATCCTTTAGTAATTCCAACCGTCAGGGACGAATTTAGTACCCTTATAATTAAAAAGCTTACTAAATAATCTCTCTCCTTACCTAAAAAACAACGCTTATTAGGACCTAAGAACTATTAATAGTAGTTTTAGATATTATTAATTTAGTTCAGGGCCCTCCAGATCCCTAATTTCCTCTATAACCCACAAGCGGTTACAAAACGCTTTAGTAACCCTTAAAAAGCCGCCCTTTTATTAACTCTTCGAAATATACTAAAGGAAGGCCCCCTTACTACTATAGCTTATAAAAAGGACCCTAGATCTGCCTTTAATTAGCTTCGCTAATAATACGCCCTAACCCAGGCCAATCTCCGTAACGAATTCTACTACTAATACTACTCCCTAATCTTCAATAATAATACTACTATAGTAGACTTCAACGCTATTTTTAATACCTTAATAAACCGTTTTAATGCTTAGGAAGTCGTAATTACGAAATAGGACCAAATTAACTACTATCTTAATATTTTAGAACCCTAATTTCCATAATAGGCTAAGCGTTCCAGGGTACTACTGTAACGAGATTAGTAGATTGCGAATACCAATACTGGGTTCTAAAGGCCACCTAATACCCTTACCCTTTTATATTTTTAGAAAGATTTACTTACTAAAACCCGGAACCCTGGCACCTCTTTAGTATATACCTTAGCTATATTACAAGCCAATTAAAAGAGGTCTAAGGAGCCTAAATAAGGTTCCAAAGGAGGTAAAGGCCAATAACAGGGCAAGTTAGAAGCCTCGTAAAGTAACTTTAGGCCTAGGGAAGTCAGGAATTTAAAGAAATAGGGTAGTTCCAGTAGTAAAAGGGCGTACAACAGTAATGCCTTTAGTACGGAAAATACCCCTAAAGGTATTAATAAAACCTACAAAACCAGTATTATTTCCAGTAATTAGGGGGAGCCAGTCGCTGTAAAGGAGGCCTTCCCTATTTATTACAACCTTAACCAAAATACTATACTCAGCGCTAAACCTACCAATCTTAATAATACCTTTAATAAACCAAATACCCTAATAAACCCTAAACCCCCTATTAGTAACCCCCCTAAACCCCCTATAATTAACCTTTCTACAAAGGGTAGTTTTAATAAATAGTAACTCTTTAATACCAGTTCTACAGTATATATCTATACCAATAAAACCCTATTTGCAAAGTTACGTATTGGAAAACTAGTTATAATACGTATTAAAAGTAGCCTAGTACAGCCTTAGGGCATCGGAATAATTAAATTTAAACCCTATACTAGTATTATTAAGGGTAGGCCTTAGTACAGCACTATTATATTAAAAAAGTACCTTTATATTCCAACCTTCCCCGTTAATATTATTAGTAATTACCGCCTTTATAATTCAGGGGGTATACTTATTAAAAACAAGTTTTATAGCGCCTTTAGGAAGCTTATTACCCTATTGGACTTTAAAGGTTCAGGCTTTTATATCCGGTTACAAAAGTTATAACCCCCTAAAATTAATTATACTTAATAGGACCATAAAAGCACCTAATACTACTACTTATCCAGAGACTAATCTAAAGCCCCTACTATAATATTACCTACTACAAAAGGGGTAACCCCCTTCTTAGCATACTATAATAAAGCCTAAAAAGGTCCTTTAATAGTAATAATCAAAGCGGCTAGACTTTAATACGTTCGTTTAGGCCATATAGGGCTGGACCTTCTAAAAAAGACCGCCCTAATTACTAAAGGGATACTTAATTTTAGCAGTATACGCCTTAAATATATAATTTGTAAAAACTATAATGCTACTAAACTACTACACCAACCCTTCTCTAAGGCTATTATTAACCCTTTTAACGTACTAGGGCGGATAAAGGGGGATATATTTGTAATCCACCTTATACCCCTAAACAATAAATTTTATAAGCTTATTCTAGTAGACCGGAAAACCCGTTTTAAAATTATCAGGCTTTTAAAATCTAAAGATAAAATTATTATAAAAGCAAAGGCTACTATAAAGGAGATTAATAATACCTTTAAGCAATACCCAGTATACCTATACTATAATAAAGGCAAGGAAATTAGTAAGCTTAGGCTTTACTTACGTAAAAAAGGCATTATTTTCTCGGAATCTAACCCCTATACGTATAACCAAAACAGCTTGGCTAAACGTATTATATAGGTGGTTTTAAAACGCCTTAAGGCTATAATAATTACTTTAGGGCTTCCATCTTCCCTATAGGGATACGTTATAAACCCTGTAATTAAATTAGTCAATAGAATAACAAATATTACTAAGGAACTTACCCTATACTAGCTCTTCCTCAATAAGTTAATACCCCTATAAACCCCTTATATCCCTAATCTCTTTAATTACAGGGCTATAGGTACTAATTATATAGTATTAATCCCCCCTAAGAAACGTATTTAATCCTAAAAGCTTACCCCCAGGGGCGTTTAAGGTAAGTTACTAATTGTATTAAGTACCTAAACCTACCTAGTTTAACTTAGCTAATAAAAGGTTATTCAAACCAGCTTCATCAAATTATACAAAAACCCTTCTACCTACCTACAGGGGCCCCGGGGCCCAACCAACGCCCTAAACCTCCCGGATACTACTAAAAATACGGAAAACCAGCACCCTAACCACAATAACTCTCCCCCCAAAACGCCTACTAAGTTCGCCCCATTAGTAGCATTATTACGCAAACTAGTTTAATTACCCGTAGCGACTCCTAAGCCCTCCAAATCCCTTATAGGAGATAAACTTAGGTTTATTATAGTAGAAGTCCCAATCTTACAGGCTACTAAAACCTAGCAAAAGGAATTTAAATAAGTAAAAGTTAAGCCTATAAATACTATAGCGGACCTAATTAACTACCTCGTTAATAGAGCTACTAAACAAACTAAGCCTAGTAGCTACTATAACCCTTTTAAACTTACTAAAGACTCGGAGCCTAAGTCTTTTAAATAAATTTTAAAGTACCCTTTAAAGGATTAGTAATTAGTAGTATACTTTAAAAAAATATAGTAATTATTAACTACTAAAACCTTTTATTTTATTAAACGGTCTAAAGCCAAAAAGCTACTTATTACTACTAAACCGGTTACTAAACTAAAGAAAAATACCCAAAGTAGGGTCACTAAGTTTAAAATCCGGTTAATAATTAGGGGGTTCTAACAGGCCCCTAAAGTTAACTTTAGGGAGACCTTTACAGCTACTATAATACCGTTAACCTGGCGAATTATACTAGTACTAGCTACTATTAAAGATTGGGAAATTAAATAAATGGATTTTATAAAAGCCTTTTTAAATAATAAGTTAAATATAAAGCTTTATATTAAGGTCCCTAAAAGCCTATACGAGTTCAGTTTTAATAGTTCTAAGATACTAAATCTCCTAAAATGGTACGGTTGGGACCCCTTTAAAAACCAAGTTATATTACTAGGTAAGGAATTTTACAACCTAAAACAGGCCTCCTACCTCTGGTAATAAAAGGTTGTGAAGCTACTGAAAACGCTAAACTATAACCCTTTTACCAATAACGTAGCCACCTATTACAATACAGTTTACAAAATTATAATAGTTACCTACATTAACAATTATCTCCTTATTAAACCCTTTATAACCAAGATTAAGGTACTAAAGATCCAACTTAATTAGGTATACGATATAGAGGACCTAGGCCCTACCCGTTACTTCCTAGAGGTTAAAATCTACTACGACAGGGTACGCCGCTTTTTATAGGTTAATTAAAAGGCTTATATCGAATAGGCTATTTAGTACTTCAAACTCAGCTATAATAAACCAGTTACCCCTTTCTCTCTAGGACTTACAAAGCCTAACTCCTTTTCCAAACCCCTAAATACTACTAAGATCCGGCTATTTCAGCAACTTGTCGGTACTATTATATATACTATAGTTCAAATTAGGCCGGATATAGCGTTTACAATATAGTAGCTTTCCCACCAGTTACAACAGCTGTCACGGTACAGTGATGTTGCCTGCCTGTGGCTGCAGCTAGATGTAGAAGGACTACGGTGCAGTGCCCTGACTGCACAACGTTCCACTTTTTGTGGTGTTTACGCATTGCGTCCTTTGGTGCCGTGACAGGTATATTATAGTAATAATAGATTTTAGCTATATATATTCCGGGAGCCCTGCTTTCGTTAATATCTTTAGAAACTTTTTTTACAACTTTTTACCAATACGTTTAATACTACTATTAGATTTGTAATAAGCGGTCCCAATTATCTTATACTCGATACCCTCCTCTACGAGCTACTTTATAAGCTATATCTCTCCTTTAATACTATACGTATTTATATTTTGATTTTAGTCGATAATATAAATTCTAAGCCCGTACTACCTTTATACCTATTGTTTATGTTAATTTGTGTGGCCTGACTGGTCTTAGTGAGGTCCAGTACAGGAGGTTACAGGGGGTGAGTCCCCTGTAACGGGCGCAGCGGAAAGCTTTGAGGGTACGATGACTGCCCGGGACGGGGTCAAAGGAAGCTAAGATCAGCAGACCAACCTGCTGTAACAAGTAGAGATACAGGGGTCTATGCCCTGTAATAGGGTGACTATAGTGGGCTTTGTATAGAGATTACGAAGGTTAAAAGGTTGCCCTAAGGCTATATATAAACTATTTTGCTTAAGGTAGAAGAAAGGGAAAGAATTAGATAGCAGAAATATAAGAGGGGAGATGGTTCTTTATAGGGCCCTCAGTGGGTGTGGGTTAATCTTACAGGGGGTGAGGGCCCTAAAATACAAAAGGAAAGCCTATACTATAGAGGGAAAGGTACTTACGTTAACGCTGGAATCCTTCGGATTCCAGGGCAACGAGTTAACTAGGCTGACGTAACAATGGTGCTGGGTCTACCCCTGTAGGCCAAGCCTACAGGTAGTAGGTCCCCGGAACTCCCCGTCGGTTTTAGTAGGTTTTAATAGGTCCAGGGGGCTTAGCAGCCCCCCTAAGCCATAATACCAACTCCCCGTGGTTGTGGTAACTGCACTTTGCCATAGTATAATCGGCAGTACTCCCAGGGTAATAGATCAACTAGGCTATAGTACCTAAAGGTGCTGTAGCTACAGGGTAATTGGGCTGTAATTTCAATACCCCCTTTACAGCCCTAAGCCCTAGTACGCCTTTTAATTCGAGACAGACCCCCTTTAGAATCTATAGGGCCTAGAAAGGTTTAATAACTTAAGGAATTGCTTATATTTAGTTAAGGTTAGGGCTTTTATCAACCTATCTACCGGCATTTTTCCTGTAGGTACGTATATTACAGTGATATTGCCTTCTGTAACGCTTTCTTTTACCCCCTAATATTTTAAAAGGGTATACTTCGTACAGTTGTAGTGTTTCGGGTTATATACCGTATTTATAGCGCCCTTATTGTCTCTTATTAGTAGAACGGGTCCCTATATGGGGCGCTTTAGTTCAAAGAATAGCCCCTAAAGCCAGATTACCTTTTTATTACCTTTTATAAGCCCCGTAAACTCAGCTTCCAAGGTCAAGTAGGCTACTGTAGATGACCTTTTTAATTTTTAGCTAATTAGTCCTCCACTTATTGTAAATAGGTAGCCGTAAGTAGATTTTGCAGTGGTTTTGTACCCCGCGAAATCGTTATTAGTATATCCTATAGGGGTAAGATTAGTAAAGGTACTAAAACAAATACCCTGGTCTGCGTTGGAGAATAGGTAGCTAAGGAGCTTCTTTACTACTTTAAGGTGGGTAACAGTAGGCTGTTGTCACGGCACCAAAGGACGCAATGCGTAAACACCACAAAAAGTGGAACGTTGTGCAGTCAGGGCACTGCACCGTAGTCCTTCTACATCTAGTTGCAGCCACAGGCAGGCAGCATCACTGTACCGTGACAATACCTATACGAAATAAGTTTAAATAAGTATAATAATTAGATATTTTTAAACGAAAAGCTCTATTAGTAATTTAGGTAATATTATTATTAATACCTTGTAAAGTAAAATTTAAAGGGAGTTTAAATAAAAGACGTACGCCTAGATTGGTCTAGGGTATACGTATATAAATATTAGGTATATTTATTATTGGTTAAAAAAGTAAAGAATATTAATTAACGTACCTTTAAGATTAAGGAGCGCGTTTACCTAAGGTATCTAATTAATTACGGGGGTTCTAACCTTTATAAAATCTAGGTACCGCTCCTAGATTAAGTAGTAATTACGCGTAACGTAACGTTTAATAAGAAACTCTTCTTCAGATTTAAAAAGGAGGAGAGGAAAGCCCTGAACGTAGGGGAGATCAATTATATAGTAAAGTACGTAAGCTTAATTAAAGGAACGCGTAAGCCCCTTTTAATTATTAATTTAATTAATAAATTTTTAACAATAAACTTATTCCCTAATTTATTAAATAAGCTTAAAAAAGGGGAATTAAAAAATAATAGAAAACCTTTAAAACTAAATTCGGGGGTAAAATTATTTAAAAGCCTAAAAGATTATAAATTAGTCGATAAACCTTTAACCCTAATTTAAAAATTTATAATTTTAACATTAATAAACTTCCCGCTTAAATAATAGGGAGTAGGTATTAGAGGTTCGGCTTTATAATAGGTTTTATAGTAAAAAAAATCAAATAGTAGAATTACAAAAGCTTAAAAGCAAGATTTCGTCTTAAAGGTTAGAATTAATTTTTTTAACGTATAGGAAAGCGGAGATAAAGATGCTTAAAGGTAAGAAATTAGCTTAAAAGCTAATAAAGATTTTTTTAACATATTAAAGACCTTTGGATAATAAGGCCCGGGTATATATAAGCTGTTTAGAGAAAATTCTATTTACGAAGATAAGTAAATAAATAAATACCTTAACAATACGGAGTAAATATTATTATTAATCTTACACCGCAGAGGACCTCTGGTCCTCGCCCCAGTGGGCAAGCGGTCCCTCTATCTATTTGTTTAGGCACCGTGGGTGCTTCTATAGTACAGGTATCGGTACGATATCGCACC
>Ga0247765_1001111_pt1 | contig 15076 bp, 14 predicted proteins | sample UWRJL106311C6_FD_179949 | JGI IMG/M metagenome (GOLD analysis project Ga0247765, IMG submission 179949) | Plant litter microbial communities from Arlington Agricultural Research Station in Wisconsin, United States - UWRJ-L106-311C-6 | ecosystem: Environmental > Terrestrial > Plant litter >... | reverse complement strand
TTTTCTGGCCGCCCCGCCTACTCCCATCCCCCTCCCGCCCTCTCCTCTTGCCTTCTAGTTCAACAGAAGAAATCGATCTCCGCCGCCCATTTTTCCATTTCATGCACAAACCGAAAGCCGCCGTAGGTGTGAGCCCAGCCAGTTCCAGGCTCTCCAGGCCTCCTCGTTGGATGACACCAGTCATTCCCATCACCCCCGCGACATAACTCGCACACTTTGCTGCACAACTCAGCCCCGCCAGATTACGATGGACCTCCCGCCTTCTCAAACAAACAAGCTACCCACCTCCTTAGAAGACGCCAGGATAACCTCACTGCCATCCTCGGCCTTTTATATCCCCGACTTCATCAGTGAGGCCGAAGAGCAGGCCATTATTCGAAAGGTAACCAAATCCGAACGTCCAACTTACCAGTCCATTTGCCTAGTCTGACACTTTTAACGTCGAAAGATCGAGACGGCACCGAAGGCAAGATGGCGACAGCTTTCCCACCGACGACTTCAAACTTGGCCTTCAGATCTCGTCAAAAATGCACTCATCGATTCTCAGCCGCTTCCTGAATGGCTCGAACAACCTGTCGTTTCGCGCCTGCTATCGATACCTCTTTCCGACAGCGAACCCAATATTTTCGCATCTAGCCCACATCGCAGACCTAACCACGTTTTGATAAATGAGTACCCTCCCAACACAGGCATCATGCCGCACAAGGATGGTGCCGCCTACTATCCCGTCGTCTGCACGGTGAGTCTCGGTTCGAGCTTATGCCTCAACATCCACAAGTGCAAGGAGGACAGTGCACTTGATCCGGAACCGGCTTGGAGAATCTTGCAAGAGCCCCGAAGTCTTCTCATAACCACGCGCGACTTGTATACCGAATACCTGCACGGCATAGACGCCATCTCGGCCGATGTAAACCTCTCACAGCAAACGGTGGCCAACTGGACTCTTTTGCAATCGCCATCATTATATCAAAACGGAAGCCATGAGCGACAGATGCGCGTCAGCCTTACTTATCGTGACGTCCTGAAGGTCTCGAAACTGGGCAATAAGCTGGGGACCATGTTCATGCGCCCTTGATTCAGAAGACAAAAGGTATCATGTTCCACTTCTGGGCAACCGCAGCTTCTCCGAATCTCCCTGCATACCAGCGCCGGGTCCCTGACGCCGTGACTCCAAGATTGACCAATACGAACACCACAACGCACAGTAGTGTTTTGTTGACCAGCTCGCCATCGGGTGCGGCAGCGAGTGCCATGGAGAGATAGAGGAGGCACTCGCAAGTGTAATGGGGACATACCAATCGGCTGAAGAGTCCTGCAGTCGGTAGTGAATATTTCTTCAGCCCAGCGAGGTGTGCGTGACACCTGTACTGGTTGACCCAGGCGTAAAGGAACAGCGGCATTGTGGTGAGTATTTTGAGTGATGAAGCCGCACTCTCTTGGCCTAGGTGTGCGTTCAAGATGGCACCTTCGAGGTCTGCATGTCAGTAACCTCCTTCTGTGCACTCGAGCAGAACTCACCCGAGCCTTCTACCCACACAGATACGCTCACAAATAAGTAGAATGCCAATCCTAGCACCCAATGGACAAACCACATGGTAGAATTCGAGGGTCGTATCACCGTCGCATGCTCATAGATGCGTCTCCCCGCCTGGAGAACCATCATCCCCCAAACCACAGCCAGCTGCACCAGCGTCATCGATGCCTCCGCCGAACTCGCTTGGCGCGACGCTATTGTACGCAGAGCGACCGCTTCTCCAAGATACTGCCCCAGCCAAAACGCCGAACACGCCAGCGAGAGCGCGTAGAACGCTGCGAACCACGAATGCGGAACCTGGCCCCACGCCGTAAGCACCGCGATCAATTTCGTGAAACACCCTCGATCCACCCGCACGCCATAATGCTCCTCATTCTTATCCTTCTCCCTTTCCATTCCCGGGGAGACGAAACCTGGTGAGACAGAACTCGCCTTCCGCGCCCCATAGTCCGCCAAAAGTGCCCTGGCCTCACTGGGAGTCGCCACCGCGATGAGAACGCCCGCTGCGGCGAGGATGAAGAATAATTGACACCACTGAGCGGGGGATATCTCAGAGAGGCAAGCAACGATGGCTTCAACTTGGGCTTTCATCGCTGGCGCCATCCCCGTTTCCATCCTGCACTCTCGTCCCGTTATGTCCCTATCCCCGTCGAATACAGGCTCCGGTGTCCCTATCCGCGATGTGGTGTCCAGTCAGGTCAATGACGCAAATGAACCCGAAAGCCCCGGTTGACACGACCGACTTTATGAAACCGAGTGTAGGTGAGTGGGGGTTGGGTGTATTTGTTTACACCTGCTGGGTGGCTAGTTATCGGATAAAGTCGGCAATTTTTAGGGACAAATTGGTGAGCTGTGTGCCTTTTGCAGGGGCAAGACCAGCCACTGTCAGCCGCGCTAACTTAGGTAACCGACGCGACCATACATACAACTGCAGCCACAAACTCAAACGGATTACAGAGCGGACCCCTCTCGAACTGGGCAATGTGTTCCTCTGGATTATGCGATGAACCGATCTCAACCAACCCATACCCAACAAGACGACACTATGAAAACAAGAATTTTATGGAAATGACACATTCCTAGTCAGTCTGTGCTGATGATGAGGTCATCTGTGCCAGTCGGTAAAAAATGTGAATAATTGTAGCTCATTTGCTTAGTAGTAGACGTGCTATAGAAGAGGTTAAGTATGATTGACGGGCCTCGCAGTCCCGTTTCCTTCGGCCAGGAGACTTCTTTGTGTTCTCATCTTCGTAGCATCTCCCTCTCCTGATATCCGATCAACCGGCCCTCGTGCCCTAGGCTGCGGGTGACAGCTTTCTTGACGTGAAAGCATCGCCATTTCCGCAGAAATCAACCGCCCAAAAGTATCGGTTACTTGCTATCCCCGAGCCACTTCAATCTTAATAACTGGCTGCGTTTTGACCCATTGTTAGGTACGAGACTTGCGTGGGTGTACCTTTCTGTCATGCATCGGTTCTACAACCACTTCCGAGGGCAGCACTAAAACTCGCAAATATAAAATTTCTTGAACTCCTCTTGTAGCTGACTCCGTGTTAGCCTGGACCACGATATCTCGACGGTTCCCTCAATGGTGAGAGCACTGTCTTTACGACGCTGCTTGTCCAGGCCCGTGTGGGGAGCATTAGTTTGCATTGTCCGCGGTAGTGATTCAACACTATATTTCGGTGGCCTCGACGGCGTTGTCGATCGATCATTCCGCCTCAGAGTCTGGAGCTGAATGAGCTTATTTTGCAACCTGATCAGCAATTATGAACCGTTATTTCTCTCCGAGGTAGAGTTAACATGTCGTTCCATTTGACCCCATCCATCCAAGCACAGCCTTTGATGGGAGCGCCGACTTACCACAATGTTTACCTTGTCAGTCCAGAATAGGGCGTCAGTTACTGGGGCTGCCTTTGCCAGAGAAATGGCTGAACGAGATGTTTGCGTCTCGGGGAATCTCTGTCTGCTCCTTCAAGACCAGCCCGCGGAGTCTCACTGTTTTACCGTGACTTGACTCCTCTTGTCCATGGCGTACTTCCCCAGACAAAATTTGGGCGTGACCTAATGCGCTGCTGTTCAGCCGTCTGCACTCGCCGCAGAGAGGGTGACTGCAAAAAGGACAGAAATACTGGGGCATGATTCCATCCCGTAGACATGGCATACACCTCGGGGTTTCCCTACCGCGGTGAACCGTCAAACTCCAAGGACAAGTCATTCCACATCTTCTGAGAGCCAGCCAGAGGGTCGCAAGATGCCGTATTGGTCAAAGAGTTGCTGAGCTGCCTCCCTGCGTCCAACCGAAGTTGTCGACGCAGATTCATGTCCTGTGCCAAATGATGATATGGATGATCCAGACATATTCTCGCCGTGATACCGGGACAATATGTCATCGGTCTGCTTGGAATGGCCCAGCTCGCAATGACATTGATTGATGGCTCCTTGAGCTGTCGCTGGCTGAGCAGCCAGTGCGTCTTTTCCGAGCCTACGCCCCTGACCAAGCCCAGGAGACCAGATCAGACTTGCTACCAGTAAACAGCTCGACATACCACTCACCAGCTCGCTCTCGCGGTCTCCGTACGAGGGGCAGATGTGGTGCAACACGGTACCCGAACGTCTCGTCTTTGCAGCAAAACGATGGGCGCGACAAGACACAGTCCCGATCGGGACCCGATTGCTGGCTTCAAACCCGCTGCTTCGGTGCGGGACTGAAAATGCATCTGGAGGGATGGTCCAAGAAGATACCACGGATGCGACGCTTTGCATCACTGAGGAACTTATTCCAAAGACTTTGCCGTGTGGCGGTTGAATCTAACAATGAAGACGGATATTGATGTCTTCAGTAGAAGAATAGTGCCTCGTCAAATTGCCAGCTTTTTGCTTGAGCGGCGGAACGACAGCCATCCACCGGCGGGTCATGCTTGCCTTATGTTATGGTTGATCGGAAGTAGCCATAAGGCACATAACAAGAGCGGACAGCAACTTCCAATACCCAAAGAAAATAGGTTTCGATGTCTATCTCATTCACTAGGGAATCCTGAGGTATACTACAAGGCAGCTTAACTGGGACTCATACATTTACTTCACATAGGTTTGCAGGCTCTCAAGGACCTACACAGGGAGTTAGCGTCAACACCTAGGACATTGGCAAAAACGAAAGCTCACCTCAAGCTCAATCTTCGCCTCGGCAATATCTTGCTCGCTGCCGCTCCCGTTCGCAACTTTCTGAGCCTCGGCGATCTGCGCGCGGATGGCATCGGCACTGAAGTCCTCCAAGGGATAGCCCTCAACAGCATTGATGCTCAAGACCGAGTTGGGCTGAACAACAGCGAAGCCTCCGGAAACTAGACATAACGCCTTGTCAGCCATTGTGAACCCGCCGTAGGTGTTCGTGTATCGGACGCACGGAAGAACTGCTTGGTGGCACCGCTCTCCTCGATGACCTCGACCAGGCCAGGCTTGAGCTGTTCGATCGAGGGAACATGGTGGGCGAGAACACCCATCTCTCCGGACTCGGCCGCAATGTTGACCTGGACGACGTTGTGCGACTTGTAGATGGACTAGGTGCGGTAATAAACACGTCAGTGGTTCTAGTCATCAATTGAGCTTGCCGCATCGTGTAGGGCTCTTCCTAGAGCAGCATTCCCTCCTCCATGTGCCAATCACCATGATCTGTGTCATACCTGATGGGGGAGCGACAGGCTGAGCTTGATCTAGTCCCAGAAGTTAGTAATGGTTCGCCGCGCGGAGCTCCAGCGGGAAGAGTTTGCCTTGTCATTGACGGCCTCAGCATAGCCTCTTCGCTGCAGGGGCATACGGAGAGCTGCAGGGCGAACTCGGAGAGCCGCGCGGGCGACGCGTAAGGAGTTCATGATCGATTGCGATTTCAATTGCAGGGAGGCGTCGTCAACATCACGTTTTCAACTATGAAGATTTGGCTGCGAACCTCAAATTCGCTTAGCTAGGTCCAGGCGCTGCCCGGTGTCGGAAGAATGTTTGTGCGGCACAGTCAACTCAGAGGGGTTTGTCTTTGTCTTATAACGCTAACCCTAACCCTGGAATCTGCACTCACTGAAACCAGCTGGCTCAGGAACACTCTTGATATGACACTCCCATGCACCGAAACAACATGTTCTGATGTTTGTATTGAACGGTGTATTCTTTACTATATCTTTGTAGATGGCTGTGTTGTCGAATTAATGACCTGGTGCACCTTTTGAATGTGGGCTGAGCATCGCAGTTATGGGCGAGAGCTGATGCTGTCAGAATCAACTTCGATTGGAAACCTGGGCGGGTCAGTCATCAACAAGCCTACATGTATTCCCGGAATCCGCGACCCCAGGTTGGACCAAAGCGATCAGGTGCGGCGCACAAAGCAATCGCCGCCGTAAATCCCTCGGGGATGCAGCCCATGTGCTCGGGGTCCCAGGACTCAATAAGGGTCCAACAAGGGCAGGCCGTCGGAGCATCCCGCTGTAGCTTGCTGGCCTTGCAATTGGTCCATGGAATCCATGGAATCCAGTCAGCTGCCCCCAACACAGCACGCAGAACAAGAACATGGGAGACAAGATCCTAGTCTCTGGATGATCGGCGCTGGACTGACGTCCTCGGCGACGGATTGAACAAAGGATCTAATAACGGCTAGCTACTTGGAGTACGGTTGGTACAGTTGGGAACGCCTCACGATGCTAACACTCGTCTGGGCTAAAATCGTCTCTCCTACTTCTGCAGTATGTGCGCTGACTAGCCAGATGGCCAAGACTGCTGCGCTTTCTGTGGGATGATGGTCTCCAATCATGCGATCTGCAAAGTCGTCTGACCATGCAGCTCTCTGCAGTCCGGGCAAATATTCGTGCTCTCTGGACTGGCTCGGCAAAGAGCCACCACCCACCCCCAAGCTGGGCGTTTCACACCCTGTGGTCGAGAGCCGTCGCCCATCCAAGTAAAAAACCAAACGCCCCGCCAGAACAGAAGGGAAGACTCAGCGCCGAGACTGTGCTCACCGCTTGTTGTTTTCATTTGGCTACCAAGTACTATTGCGCGCAACGACATATCACATTTCTGACGCGCATCTCCTCCTTTTAACCCTGTTCTAGACTCTCTGGAACATGAGACAATGCCTGTTGCCATCGTTAGGCGCCTTCGGGTTACCTCATTGATCGACCAAGCCCAGAGACAAACGTTGCACGCCTCCCGTTTCGAAATGCGGGGTCATGTCGACACAGGGCAACGTGGGGTTGGTTTGCTGAGCCGAAGTCCAGAGCATGTTGACCCTTTTGTGATTCCACCATACAGAACCTGTTTGTACACTAGGCAAGCCAATGCGAGAGGACCTTTCCCGTCGTTGGAGGTTGCTAGGGCCATGTGGAGCATTCTGCCAGAATCAACCGAATAATTATGACAAAGGGGGGATGCCTCACCAATCGGAGGATGTCCTATGGTGACCGGGGGCTTGGCACCGTGACGGCTGGTTGATGGAGGGTCGCACCACATCCCACGTCTGCTGAATGCGCTTGTTTGATCGGTCGTGCTGCTAGAGTTGCAGTAACGAAGACGAAGCCTGCGGGGGTGGGACTCCCCATGTCACTCGTGCTGCTTCCAGTTCGTAAGGGGACACCGCAAGAACCCACCTAAACGATGAAATCACAGGTGAATAACGATTCGCCAAGATGCCTTGTGATAGGGAAGTATGGTAATAAGAGAGACAGCCGAGACAAATCATCATGTGCCTCACTGCAGGTCGTGCATCCGCGACTTGTGTTTTTTCTTGGCCAATCTGAACCCTGCAGAGAAGGTCTTGGGCAGCGGGGAACTGCCGTCTTTGTCAACGAGATCTCCCGGCTGGGCAGACGGCAGTTGGCGTCTCGTGTTTCTTGTTTTCAGGGACGGAGGAAGGCCTGGCGAATGAACAAAACACTCGTGGTGGAAGGTTTGTAGCAACAACGTGATGGGTCTTGATGGGTCTTGATGAGGGTGGGCTCGGAAGGAGCCTGCTGTCCGAATCGCAACTGGTTTTGTTGCCAGCAAAGCCGTGGAGTCGCTAGCCCTTCTTGGGCCTGGACTAATAACAACTGCATGTAAAATCAAATCTCGAAAATGGATTGCTAATTGGCAAGTGGAGCAAAAGCAACAAGGCCATGGCCGTGGAGAGAAGCAAATTGGTGCACCAAGCGGAAGCTCGATAAAGCGATGCTTTCCGAGTGTTGGATCCGTTGACCGGACGCATCAGCGGTCGCACGGCTGTCTGGGCTGGGGTTGTTCAACGTTGCTCGACATCGGCCAAGACAGTTTTTCTCCTCACGAGACCCAACTTGTACGTATTCCCCTGTGCTACGAAGTTGAGATCGTGCGATTTGTCCCAAGTGTAAGGAGTCCCCAGGCGGCTCGGGGAACATGGCTCGTGGATCTGCTAACCCGAATCCTGCCGCCTCACACCGCCCAAGTCGGGTGGTCGGGGCGGGGCCTAGCGAGCACTGGACCCATCATGGAGAGTCGCCCTAGAAATTACCAGAGGTCGCGCACCTTTGGGATTTCTTCTCTTTTTCTCCTTAACTTACAATTCTACTACCTTGGATCCAACCATCAGCGGCTTGTCCCTGAATCAATTGTTCCATCACCGTGACAATAACCCCTCAAAATGGAACAGAATACAGGGGGGAGGTTGGCCTGGAAGCTGCAGCTAAGCCGTAAAGTACCGCGCGAACAATCTTTCAGGGTTTGAACTGTATGTACTTGCAGTGTCGTGTCGTTAAAAATCAGAGGTCAAATCCGGACGTTTCGTTTCCTGCAGGGTTCGGCCTGTTACAAGAAAAGCTAGGTCGTGCTAGTGGCGGCACTCGAGAGGCTCACCCAGTAAGCACACATCTCCGTTTTCCCGACCAGGTGGCCCTCGACCCACACCCTCACAAAGAAAGCACCGCGTGAACCATTGGCGGGATGGAGGCTCTCGTCTCTGAGTCTCAGCTGCCGCGCCTCCTAAGAGCAAAAAAACGCCACCCCCCAATTCCCGGGTTGAAGCGGGCTCCCGTTCGCCAGCATTTGAAAACGGCGCGGGTGAACGTTTCTGACATCCCGCGCGTTCCACTCTGCCCAGGTTCGCTATCCCACCGTGCCCACCTCCACTGCTCAAGTTAGGCCAGGGTGTGGTCCCCTCACAGTGCGACCCAGCAGCCCCTCTCGCACGAATGCACTGTTCGCCTTCCCTGTGGCGGCACGGGGCCCATTCCAATCTCGACCTCTTTGAATTGCTCCGCCAGGCTCAAAACCTGATATTTTTCCGCCCTTCCTATACATTGCGCCGCGTCCTGCCTTCCTGCGTCTCTGTTGTCACACACTCTCTATCTGCAGCCTAGAAACCTACCCGATATTTCCCATCGGCGGGCTGGCCTCGGTCATCGCCCGTCCCACTCAGTCACTTCGACGTCATTGCATCTTCGACGACGCCCACAGAACTCCGCAACTCTCTGCGAAAGTGCTGTCGATCGCTGTGCAGGCATCTGGTGGGTTGAATTTCCGCTAAATCCGCCTCCAACCCTCCAAAAAAAACCAGCACGCTCGACACACAGCGACATCGTCAACCATGGCTCTGTGGTTATAGCCCTACTGTCCCTAGGGACACGACTCCGTACGCTTTTTGCGCACCAGAAGGCCACAAGACTGCTTTGTTTTGCTGCCTTCGCTCGCGTATAATTGTCACCAAACACCGAATCTTCTCGATCTCGCTCAACCCCATTTCTTAGCTCAAAGGGACTCTTCTGGAGCCTCTCCTTGGCACTCACACCAACTTACCCGAACTCGGGTGTCCGTCGCAACATACAACCTTTCAGTGGCGTCTCCCGCCAACTTCGTATCGATATGGAAAGACGCACTCCGCATGACTATGCGACGACAAATGTCCTCGCATGGACCGCGACCCAGTCCGCCAACGTTGAGCCATCCGTCGAAGAGGATGCTCCCGCAGACACAGACGAGCCCCCAGATTGTAGACAGTCAATGTCGCCAGTTTCAACCCACTTTCAGCGAGCTCCGGTTCGACTCGGTAGCGAGCACCACGAATCCCTTTTGACGAAGGCCCTGCAGAACCAATCAGATGATGATGGTGGTTCTGCACAGAGACTCAAGCGAAGACGGTCCATCACGAGCAACTTCAGCTTGTCCTCAGCCGCCGACTTGACCTGCGATACAGGGCTCACAACACCGGCCCGCACCAGCTCGCCCAGTCCACGATTGTCTGATGTCGGCTTCGTTCCACTGGTTCCACATGGTGGACGGGTCGCTGTACCTCTAATGGCTAGCGAGGCAAAGACTAGCTCGATTGCTGGGAGTTCCCAGCCTACAAAAGACCCAGCTGTCCAGGCACTAGAGAAGAAGCGTTGCATCTCGTTCGCTTGCGTAGCCAAACCGAAGGGTGACGACAAAGCTTTGATGCCACCGCCCCCTAAACCTAACAACAATGCCGCCCAACCGACCGAGGCTCCCAAGAAGCTAACTATCAAATTTGCTTGCCCTGCGCGTGTTTCGGACAAGGCTTCAACTCCCCGGCAGCATGAGTCTCTGGCAAAGACTCCGGTCCCTCGGCCTCCACCTATCATCTCAGTGGGTCAGGTGCGGCGGTCATCATCCAACAATCGCTCTCCTCGGTTGACGTCCTCTCGGAAGTCGTCCCAGCCACCTGCGCTCACCGGGTCCAAAAAGTGGCTAACCGCTGACTCCAAAGACCTGCAGAGCGAGGGCTCTCGCTTTCACGAATTCGCTAGTGACGAACCACAGGAGGATGACTGGATTCTTCACGATGACGCGGCACCGAGGCCCAAGATCACTGTGAATGATACGTTGCAGAAGGAGAATGCAATCCGTAAGTTGGGAAAGGAGGCCGAAGAGGAGGCCGAAGAGGAGGACGAAGACGAGGACGAAGATGAGGACAACGACGAAGAGCAGCAAGGGGACGATGAAGATGACATTGGTGATAATGAGGAGGGCGACGAGGACGACGAGGACGAGGAGGATGATGACAACGATGACAACGATGAGAATGAGATTGACGATGTCGACTCCAAGTATGATTGGAACGACGAGGCCTCTGATGGGTACAGGACTGACAATGAAGTCGGATTTGCTGATTCCGAGGAGGAAGATGATGGGCTCGTTCTCTGGACTGCAATTGGTCAGGGTCTCCAATTGGTGCCCGGCAACTCAACATTGCAACGTCGGCCTTCCGCCAGTGATCACTCTGACTCCTCTGACTCTTCTCAGAGGATGACACGGGTCAAGAAGCGTGAGCGTCGTGTGCCTGTTCGGCCCAGCACGCCCGAGCTTCCTGATAGTACGGATTTTGTTTGTGGCACCTTAGACGAAGATCGGCCCTTGGAGGAGGCTTACATCTCGCATCTGGCTGCCCGGAAACAGGGCAAACTGCAACTCATTCCTCAGGACATTGATCCCAGCTTTCCGACTTCCGAACCCGAAGATGAAGCGGAGGAGCTGTACAAGAAAGGGTACGGTGAGAGTGACGATCATCTGTGGATTCACGGGGAGCTCGAGGACATCAATCAAGATCGCGACCGGAGGAGCCGTAAGAAGAAGGCAACGAATTTGTCGCCCAAGAGGATGCGTTCTCCTCCGCCGAAGCGGCTTCACTCACCACCTCGGAAACCTCGTGGCCGTTCTCCTCGCAGGCTGCTTGACCAGGCCTCTCCTTGGAGACCTAGATCCCCTGCTCTGACCGGCATCATGTCGCGGTCTCCCCAAGACTCCCCGATGCAGTTGGAGGAGGACATTCGTTTTAAATCGTTGGCGTTCCGTCCTGGACTCACTCACACGAAATCTCTTCCCCGAGGGGCTTCTTTGCTCGCTCATGTCAAGACGGCGACTCGCAAGTCGAGAACCAACATGGTAACGGCAAAGGAGGGTCACGTTCGGGGCGCCATTGATATTGTCAAGGGTCTTGAACAGAAGCGGCAGCGACGGAAGGAGAAGTACAATCAAAAATACTGCAGTCGGGCACGTAAGGAGAAGGCACAGTTCAAGAGACCGCGGCCCGGACAGGGGGCGGAGCGTATGCGAGAGGTCGGCCTCATCATGGCGGGAAAGATTGGGCAGGGCAACTACGTGCTTTCGGTTTAAGGTGGGAGGCAAACTCGATCAGCATCAACACAGACGCATTGGGGGAGGAATACTGCATATCGGGTATGGGCGGCATTCATGATTAACGCAAACAATTATATTTACGGCCGAGGCGCAACTTGGCTGGGACTTTTTGGTTCTGTAATTTGCTAACCGTTGGCTCTTTTGGCTTCTGTTTGGCTTGGGTTTCTGTTTCTGACGCTCCCATAAATCAGAACCGGAAAAAACCGGTTTCGACGATTCTAGCTCTTTCTCTATATATAACTATCTACCTGACGCCAGCAGTCGAAACCCAATCGCATGTTTTTGTCGTTCTGTGCAAAACTGAGCCCCTTCTATAACTGACACCTGTCATTATGTCATCCTGGGGATAGTTAGGAAGGACTGTTTAGAGGGTCTGGTCAAGCCTCCAAAGCCTCTCAAGTCGAGTCACTGATACGAGATGCGAAGGAGTCATATATCATGGCTAAAGGACTATATAATTTCACGTTTTGCGCTGGGAGTTCTGGGAAGCCTACCATTCATTCGATAACCAAAGCAGCATCTAAGGTCATGTGATTGTGGCCTGCCATATTAGGCATGCATCCAAACTGAGCTAGGTGGTCAAGGCGCGTCAAAGTGGCTCCAATTCCTGCTTAGCTGCCACATTCTAGGTCATTCATTGACCACTTCTCGAGAAGCCTCTGCTCCTTCTCTTCGCTGGCACAATCTTCACGCAACTAGGAAACCACGCACAAAAAATCTTCCGTCGCCCACACGCCGCCACCTTCACACCGAGAACGGAATTTCGATTGTCCCCCGAGAAGTGACAAGAAACTCAACACCGTGCGACCGGGAAGATAATCAATCCGCAATGTGGATCATCAACTGGTGTATGTGTTCTTTTTTAGCCCCGTTTTCCCCTCCACATCCGGATCATGGAGGAAAGGGGGAGAAGAAGATGAGTGAGAATGAGAAGGATACGGATAAATGATTTCAGTGATGAATAATGGATAAAGTCCAATGACAGAGCCTCTCTTGTAGGAGTTAAGAGTGGCTCTTTGCTGATGTTTCGCTCTTGTTCTAGTCTACGACGTCCTCTCGTCGCTCGGCCTGCTCAACAAACATGCCAAGTTACTGTTCTTGGGTCTCGATAATGCAGGAAAGACGACGCTACTGCACATGCTCAAGAACGACCGCGTCGCCATCCTTCAGCCCACGCTGCATCCCAGTGAGTTGGCCCAGGTTTCTGAGACGGTCGAAGGATGGAAGAGACTTCGCCACTTGACGGGATGGATTGATTTTGGCTGACATGATGCGGGCTAGCTTCCGAGGAGTTGGCGATTGGCAATGTGAGGTTTACGACGTTCGATCTCGGTGGCCATGCGCAAGGTTCGTTCCCTTTGCTTTCACCCTTACTATCACTGTTCCCGCTCATGTGAATGTCGGCACTTACCGTTGCTGACGGCTGCGCACTCACACAGCTCGCCGCCTCTGGAAGGACTACTTCCCTGAAGTTAACGGTATCGTGTTTCTCGTTGATGCCAAGGACCACGAACGGTTCGTCGAGGCCAAGGCCGAACTCGACGCGCTCCTCGCCATGGAGGAGCTCGCCAAGGTGCCTTTTGTCATTCTGGGCAACAAGATAGACCACCCCGATGCCGTTTCCGAGGACGAGCTCCGCCACCAGCTTGGCATGTACCAGACAACGGGTAAAGGCAAGGTCCCTCTCGAGGGTATCCGGCCTATTGAGGTCTTCATGTGCTCCGTCGTCATGCGACAGGGGTACGGCGAGGGCATCCGGTGGCTGTCGCAGTATGTCTAAAGAATTGTCAAATACATAATGAGAGTTGACGGGTGGGACGAAGACGTCTTTGTACTGTACGGTTTTAGAGGATGGGGTGAACCACTCAATCATAGAAGTACCGCGGGAGGGCGATGGAGAGGAGACAGAAGTACGGTGTTGGAGAGAGGTGAGGGGGGAGTGGCTGAAGTTGGACGTTTATGTGAGATGAGGGATCACGATTTTCAGTTTCTCTCTCTCCATCAGCATTCTTTCTTCATTTCTCTTTGTATTGTCTCGGCCCCTGTCTGTCTCTTACAGGACTGATCGCTACACCGCGGGCAACGGAGAACTTGGTGCGGGTGTTTATTTGTTTTCACGGTCCTGCTTTTTAGGTTGGGAAAGATGATAGTATGCACTATGACATGATATGACCTTCGGATACAAACACCAATTTTTCCTCTTGGATTCTTGGGAAGTCGGGGTTTCGTCGCAGTCTGGTATTGGCAATTGAAGTCTATCCTGGCCATCTACTTCGTATCAAGCCACCTTCGCAAGGGAAAGCAGCGAGTACCCCGAGATCTCAACGGTGTTACCCCTATTCACACGAGATCGATACCGTACGGTCTGCTCGGTACCGAGAGAAAGACCGTGTCCATAAGCCTTTATATCAGTGTGGATTATCTGCGGTCTCCGTCAAGTCAACAGGGTGAGTCATGCCGAGCCAAGGGAAGCTGAATTTTGGGAGTACAGTTGTCGGTTTATTTATTTATTTATTTATTTACATATTTTGAGTGGGATGTGGTAGCGTGGATGGTCGGCTTCAAGATGGTTAAGAGCTCGCTGATCAGGTCAGAGCTTCCTTCAAGTGGGGAGCAGTGACGGAATGGGGCAGGTTGTGCCGGAGGTTGACATTTAGAATTCCCAGGTACGGCTCGGCTCAGTAGCCACATGTTCATGTTGGACCAGGAAGTCAAAGGCACTGAAATACTCCCCTTGGGCTCTTCTTTGTATTATTATTTATTCTTCGGCGGAGGGGCAGAAAGTCTTTAGACATTTGGTGACAGCAGCTGTGTCATCCCCGTCATCCCCGTCATCTTCTGGACCCTCAGGAAGAGCTCACCGACGACTTGAGGAAATGAAACGAGGATCTCCGATGTTGTCTCGAGAATACAGTGGAGCTTCCGATAGACGATTGTCCGAGATTGGATTGAATCACTGCATCGCGCCTTGGCGGATGGGATAACTAGGCTGCCGGGGCTCGCAAGATCACCCTTGACTTGAACTAGCCCCTCTTTCGAAGGAGAGATGGCCATGGTGACTCAGGTTGCCATATCCCCCTACACCTTAGAGCAAGGAAACACGGCTCCGCCATCGTGGAAGAAATCGCGTAGCGTCCAGCATCTCGAATTCCGAGCTGAGCCCCCTGTGAGGTGTTTGTTTGGACAGGAAAGGGGATTTGGATCGGCCTGCATATCAATCCTGGCTGTCGGGTTAGGTTTCGTCGGCCCACAGCGGAGGCTGGTGGATGCTACAGTGGGGTGACAAAAGTATCGACCCAACCCCACATTTGCATTTTTCCAACCCACTACCCCTATACTTGAAAGCTTTGCAGATATGCCAGTTATATAGCAAACCCCATACAAATTGCATTTCCA
>Ga0247765_1001110_pt1 | contig 15085 bp, 14 predicted proteins | sample UWRJL106311C6_FD_179949 | JGI IMG/M metagenome (GOLD analysis project Ga0247765, IMG submission 179949) | Plant litter microbial communities from Arlington Agricultural Research Station in Wisconsin, United States - UWRJ-L106-311C-6 | ecosystem: Environmental > Terrestrial > Plant litter >... | reverse complement strand
GGGGGGGGGGGGCCCCCCCCCCCCCCCCCGCTCTTTCAAGCCGCTAGTTGAATGCCACTGATTGTGCTACTCTCCACTTGCTATTGTCGTCTGCGCTGACCCTTCCAAGCCTGTTTCTCACTGGATTCCAACTGACCCCCACCCGCAATTTGCAGCGCCGCCACTTTTACCGCGGTACTCCCAGCGTTCCAGACCACCCATGTATTGTCCTGGATTCCGCCGCGATAACAACATTAGGACCATATTCTTCAGTCCGCATCTTTGATAGATACAGCACATGCAACTGGTGTCTAATAATTATCAAAAGGTATCTCCAAAAGTCTAGACAACGCTCGCCATTCAGTCATGACAATGCTCCGTACTCCGTCCAGAATCGCTCCCAAACCACTTCAAGACCCATTGCTCCTGTGCTGTACGTTCCACCGTGCAACATCAGTAGCGTATCTCAAGCTAGGTGCAAGCCGCGTCGCAAAGTGAGCCCAAAAAGTATTAACCCCATCATTACACTCCCGATCGGTGACGAGGGTTAGATTACCACCCGACTCACGATGATTGCTTCGTGGCAACGGGACCATATCCGTACAGGAATCCTGACACCAGCGTGACAAAGATGATGATGCCCAAGCCCGTAAAAAGACCTCTGCGAACCGCTGGTGGGAGACCGCTCTCGCCAGATTGTGAGCCCCAGACTGCCTTGAACCATGCAAGGAAGGCCATGGTAATGCTGACGATTTGCTCCCAGCCGAGAGAGTAGTAAACAAGGCCGGCGAGCGCAACCCCGTAACCAACAAACTGCAAGGAACTGATGGATGTATTCCATATGATGACGGATACAATGACGAGCAGGATATTCTTCAAGATACCGGTGAGCGTCATGACGAGACTTGACGTCTTGCCAATCTATCAAGCAGGTCAGCAACGAAATAAATTGCGGACAGACAGGACCACTGACCAGAGAGACACTGGCCACATTGAGCATGAACGCAACCATTGCGTTCAGGAGAAGGATAAGGTAGCCCGCCTTGGCAACATCTCCGAAATCAAATCTCGGCCCCTCGGCCAGTCCCGCAATGAGTACATTCATGACGGCGCAGACAGGGGCGAAATAGTAGAGGCTGACGAGTGGGTCCATCTTCTGTCCATCTCCGGCCAAGAGTATCTGAATCATGACGAGACGCATGGCCTCAAAGACGATACCCCCGAGCTGGTAGAGAAAGCCGACGAGGCTGAAGTCAATCTCACCCATGCTCGCAAGCGCCACGCCAAACACAATCACCAGAACATTTAGGAACCGCTTCATCGATGGACTGTCGATGCCCCAGGCCCAGCCAATAAGAAGCACAGCAACAGGAGCCGCTGATTTTAGCATCTGGATGAAGGCGACGCTCAGGTACATGTAGACCATATTGCTGCAGACCAAGCTAGCGCTGTAGAGCAGCCCGATGGGCACGATGGCGCGCAGGTACACACGACCTGTCATCTTGACCGTTTTTCGCCCATCAAGCAAAGTAGTCGTCCGCGCCAGGATCTGCGTGGCAGCAGTCGCGAAGATGAGGTGCCAACATGTTAGAATCGCAGCTGCGTAAGTCAGCAGCCAGCCCACAGACAAGACTTGGCCGGGGGGATAACATACGGTATTCTAGAGCACACGGATTAGCGACTGTCCAATTCAAAAGCAAACCGAGAGAGACGTACTGAAACCTCTATTATCGATCAACCATTTGTTGAACAGAATCGTCGAGTTGGAGAAGAATATCCAACTCCTATCCAGCGGCGTATTAGTTTCGTGAAGACTCCCTTCCCCCTCACGCCCAACTGTTTCGGGAATCCAGATAACCTACGCAATGTAGAAAATGGGGTGGATTGATTTTGAGGGAGCAACAGAAGCGGCAGCAGCTTTCTCGTGCGTTTTCTCTTCCTCGCCGCTGATCAGACCCTGTTCAGCATCGCGATCCTCCCTCTCGACAGCCATCGAGCGACTGAACGTTTTTTTGGGCGACCGGAGGCGAGCAGATGGATGTAACCGACCGGTTTCGTCACCAATCAGGGTTGGCCGTCGCCCCTTCGTCAACAAAAAAGCTAGTATGCTGCTGCGACTGTTCTACGAAGCGGTGCACTAGACCACAGAATTTTGCGAGCACTGACAATGCGCCGGTAGAATCGGGAGTCGAAAATCGGCAATTGGCGGCAGCGGGTGTCGGTCGCGTTCACGGAGGCAATGGTTCGGGGTCCGGCGCAACCAGGACGGGAAGTTGCAATAAAGCCAAAGCAACAAAAAGTCGACTGATGGATGATGGGAAAATTTCAAGACACGACATGGACAATTGTCGCGTGGAACTGCAGGAAAAGGGGAAAGAATTTTAAAACCGTTCCTGGCATCACCCCGTGGTCAAATTCAAGGGAGATGAGTGACAAAAAAGTCACCCATCAGTTCCGCCTCGCGGGGCTCAGCTGCCTAGCCGTAATGCTCGAAGGAGCGGGCAGGCGAGCCGCGGCGCAACTGGAAACACGAAAAAATGGCAGAGACCAACTGCGCCGCCGAGCAAACTGGGATATTCGGAACCGGCATGCTGGGGTATTGCGAAGGCCAAGCCCAATCCTCATTGGCTGCCTGGTGATACAAAAGGATTCAGCCCCTGGAAGGACAGGCTTGACGATGCTTGTCTTGGGAGCCGAAAACCCGATTGTGACGAGTTTATCGATATCAGGCGGGCTGGACGAAAGAAACTATTGCCCGTTTGTTGGGGACTATCCAATTGACTAGGTACCTTTATGTTTTTTCAGGCGTTTAGGCCCAACCTGTAAGATCATTTCCTCGACTGTATGCAGACTTGACCCGGTGGAAGAGTTGAACGGAACGCGTCTTGAAAGCGAGGCCTCGTTTGCTTGGGGATTTCCTCGAAACCTCCAGTCACCGGAAAGGGGGATGCCCTGGGATCTTTACACGAACTAACTTCATGGCTTGCAAAGGGTCCGTGCATTAAGCATTACCAAGCAGAAAAAAAACAAACATCAGGGGCCCAGTCAACTATGTGGTTTACATGTAGTTACCTAACTGACGGGCTCCTGGGACCCATCGAAGCACGGGGGAATCTATCATGAGCCAAATCCATGCGCTCGCCAATTTAGATCTCGTCCTTTCCTCCTAGAAATCGAGCACGAAGTACAAAAAGGGAGTCATCGTTAACTTTAGCTCTGCTCTGGGAAACAAACAACGCACGCACATGCAGGTTCTAGCCGACCATCCGAACTGCTTGGGATTCCCGAATCTGCCACCCGCCACCCGCCACCCGAGCGCCGCGAACGTCGAAACGGAAACCATAGATCTGGGTTCCTGAGGAACAGCAGTTTTTGTGAAACAAGGTTACCTAGATCACGAGCCACGAACCTACATTTATGGTACTTTTTGGAGTTTGGCAGTGGTGCAACCACGTGGTGTCGGATATGACTGTTACAGTTTTCCGTGCAAACTTGGTGTAGGTCAGTAACAGTCAAATCCAACACCACGTGGCAACCTCCTACTCTAATCTGGCTCCGATCTGAAATGACCCGTTGCAGACACGGACACACAAACCTCCCCGCAGCTCCTAAAATGAGGCTTACCAGAGAGTCAGCAACAACGGAAGATTATGCTGCGCAGTTAACCGTGAGGATGAACAAAGAATAATGGCACCCTTTTCGTCGCAATGACGGTTGCCCAACGAAATCCTTCTTAGCCTTCTTCGGAGCAGTAACAACCGTGAGTTAGGTACACAGAAGGTTCTGACAGGAATTACCTCTAAGAGACCCTCCAGGAAATAAAATAGATCGCTGTCTTCAAAAGATGAATGTTGTGAATCATACCCTATCGACCTTCCAGACCCATAAACCAAGCCCCTCAATGCGCATCAAATGATCAGGCCGATATACAAATCGAACACCGTAGCCCGTAATCCATGGTATCGCCGCCAAACGCCGCGCTATGCCAAGCCTAGCTTACATGTGTGTGTAACAGTCCTCCCGATCTTCTCGCCGGAACACCTTTCAAGCACCAACTAGGGAAAAACTTCCGCCCTACTGTCCATTGCCTTCATTGTCAGAGTTCGCAGTGTCGCTCTCGCTCTCCGGTTCACTGCCTCCAACATCCGTATTGCTGGAACTCTCGCTGTTGGTCTGGGGAGTTGCAACATCCGAGACTAGAACAGTATCCCGGTCAACACAGTCGTAGAATAGCATGAAAACCCCTCCTTGACCAAGATGACCAAGAATTTCCTCTTCATCCACCTTGCAGACGTTATGGTCGCTGAGTCGCCACCACTCATCCGTGGATTCGTCGAGACTCCACGCCGACCGCTCCGTTTTCGTCTGGTCCTCAACATCCAGTTCACCCGAGTCACCCGGGCCACGAGCTGTATTTTTGACTACGCTCAATGTTGCCCCCTTTGATATTTCCTCTCTGGGCGCAACGTCCCCTGCGTCCTCTTTTCCGTCCAGGCTGAGAATTTCATCATCGTGGACCTCAGTGGCAAGTTTTGGTGGCTTTGCATCTGTACTCTCTTCAACAATTGGCAAAGGAGCCGCATGTTGTCTATAGCAGACGTAATGGCCGTTCTCATGTTGACCTGCGTGTGCGACAACTGCGCGCAGTTCGTAGATAGGCCCCGTGATCTTTGACGGACGCAAATCTCCCGCCACCATCGATTTGATTGGGTCAAGCAACCATTGCTCCTCATCCTGAGATGCCACATCCTCTCCCTTGCTAGGCTTCGTCTTAGAGTCCGTATTTTCGCTTGCACTACCCAAGCACCAAGGACCCAAGTCCAGCAGCTTGGGAAACCTGACAGCGGCCATGTTTTTGAACAGACGACCTGTTGATTCGTCGAAGACAGATCTGTTCATATGTATCGCCAGGCTTTGAGGTGGTCGCGCAATGACGGTCTGCTTTGTTTTGGTTGATTCCACCATTTTTCGGGGCTGGATTTTGCATTTCTCCTTGAGCGTATCTTCGTCAAATGCTTGTTCCTCGAGCACCTCTTCCACTGCTGCCAGTCTCCTCTGGATTTCGTCATTCTCTCCCGTGCTGGTAGCCAGGAACTGCTTCATTATACGCTGTGCCTTCAGTAACGAGCATTTCGCGCACTGGACGCCTTGGATTTCTTCAACCTTGATAAAATTTTCGAGCCTTTCGTAGAGATCGTGCTGCTCACGGCCGATGCCCAGGTTCAAGGTCAACGAGTTGAAAGGTATCATGGACAGACCCTCACAGTATCCGCAAGCAACGCATGCTACCCGCTGAGCAACGAGCCCCTCGAGTGGGTTACGGCTGGATCGGGCATCTTGCCACGTTTTTCGAGAGGAGGATATACTCTGGTATCCACTATCATCGCTATGCTGGCTTATCGATGTGTCGTCGGTTGGAGGCTCGGTTTCGAAGCAGGGCAACCGTCGCGACCGTTTAGACGCCATGGTGACCTCCTTGTCAATCTGGTCTAGGATTTTGGAGTAGTATTCTTGCGCATCCTGCTGCTGCCAGGTACTCATATTCTTCAGGACTCCTGGTGTCCACAGGGTTTTGCCATTGTTCGACGGATCATTCAGATCCGCGATCAACGTCTGCAGAGCTTCGGCAGTACTCATCACTGGCCGACCATCACCCGGCGCTGAGACAGCAGACAGGTAAATCGGGAGTGTTTTAAGAGCAGCTAGGCTCTGAAGAATACTGTTCTGGTAGCACGAATTGTCGTAGTTGCCCAGTCCTGGTGGATGGTTGGCCATTGACTTGAAGCCAAGAGTGGCACTAGATATTCCGGTGAGGCCCCGGCGGCCGACCTCAGAGACCGACCTCAAGATCCCCCCGGGCTTATCCAGACCGATCATTCGTCGCAGGAGGTCGCTCTTAGCCGCATGTGTTCGGAGCTGCACTGGCTGCATGGGGATCGGGAAAAGTGGCGGGTTCGACCACCGATCGATAGCGTACAGAAGGCGAGCCGGGATGATAAACACCAAACAATTCCACAGCAGAGAGGGAAAGGTGTGGATCCGGCCCTGGTGGGCGCTCGTCTGGAAGAGGATCGTGAAGATGACGACGAGGATGGAAATTATGGTCGTCGGGGTTGTGAGACGATCTTGGAAGGCACGAGACGAGTAGTAGTCTTCATATATGTCAGGACGATTGTAGGCGTCGTAATGACTGAAGGCGCGCTTGGCGTCGGGGTTCATCGTGCTGCCGGCCGTCACCGCCGAAATATTGTTTGAAAACTCGGCCGAGGAGGGTTGTGGAGGGTCACCGTTTCAAATCAGACCGTAAGCGATGGGTTGGGCAACGTCAAACTTTGAAAGAAAAACGATTCCATGACCATCTAGGGCATACTTGGGCAAGATCGCTCAAAGAGATGCAGGGATAATCACCAGGCTTGGGTTGCGGCCGATGTCGAACCAACTTGCACGAAGTTTATTGGATGCGATGTTTGTTGGAGAACACGATGAGAACATCTTAAAAGCTACCATGTGGCTGTAGGGCGAGCGATAGCTTGGCGGTTGAGCACAGACGACCAGGTCGTAATTGGTTAGGTGCCCATTAGTTACCTGGCAGGGGGCTCCAGGCCAGGCGGGTTGGTGGGGTCGATGGGAAAATAAAATGCCCCACGTCAGCGACCACAATACGTACCACGATACCTGACCGTTCTGAAGGTGACAAGATGGCCAAAGGCGGGATTTCAAAACCAAAGAAAGGTACGGCGCACATATAATAATTGGCTTGCCTTCATACAAGCAGCTGACTCTTGATAACCAGGGCCCTCAATACACTCGCGCGCGGCTCGGAGGGCAACATCACCCAGCATTGACACAGACAAATCACTGAAAAATGTCAAACCACCACAGGAGTCGGCTGAACGCCGGCCAGCTGTTCTTGCAGCATACCACGCAGGCGGCGTCACGAAAAAATCGAAGCGAAAGACAGCGATGAGCTCCAAAGCACGAAAGCGGCATGAAAAGAACATGGACCGAGCTGAAACTGTCATGGACAGGACAGCGACCAAGGTTCAGCGCAGCCTTGGCAGCCTCAAGACCATCCAAAACAGGAAAAAGACGTGGGACGAGATCAATAAGAATGTTATCAGCGTGGAGCCCCCTGCCAAGAGGAGGAATATGGGTGTTGACAGTGAAGCAGAGGCTGCGTTCCTAACGGATGATGACGAGGAAATGGACGAGGCGAATGAGAACACAGTCAACTACAATGCGCAGGCGGAACTACAGCCAGCACCAGAAAGCGATAATGAGGATATTATATAGTTTCCTCTCGGCGTCAAAAGACAAATGGTTGCGGCGTACAGGGTCTGAGGATATCGGGGTACATTGGTCCAGGTCGCTTGACCGTTGAAAGTGGCCGTTTCTCACGTCATATTTATACATGTTGCCACCAGTGTACAGGGGAATCGCTAGCCTATGCTGTGCTGCCTGCTTATCACAAGATATTCAGAGCAGTCTTAAGACGTTAGCCTCTCCGCTTTGCCCATCCACTTATCGGTCATCCGTCAAGCTGTGGAGGTGGAACCCACGATGAACCAGCGGACGATGATCAATCCTCGCAGATCCGATCGCCGTCTGGCTTGACAGGCCTTTCTGTTTGGAGTTCAACCCATCGGGGCCAACCAATCAAGACGCATACCAGGAGCTTGATCTAGGGCAAACTCTGTCCAACATGACAAGAAGCAACTTGCACCAAATACCAAGCTGCCCGTCATGGGTTTGTTGTCTGAGTTGCTGGGCCACGCGTGCCGTACGCTAGGCAAAAAATGTAATGATCTTGGAGGAACCAACGTGGCATCCTTTCCAGCAAAAATGCGCGATACGGCCAACCTCGTTTCTGCTGTGGAATCACACAATTATCGCGGGATCAACCGGCCACCCCACGAGCCCTTGCACCGGTCCCAGAATCCATCCAAGTCGTTGAGGAGATGGCCCCAGAGGAAGTCAATGGTAACTACGGCTTCGATCCTTGGATTCCGGCTTACAGCATGGCCCGCGCCCAAGAATCTGATCTGATGGCCAGCTACCTTGAGCACCTCGAAAGGGTTGCGGCCGCCGAAACTAGCTTGAGCGGCTCTGGTTGGAGGAGGGAGTCCGTGGAGAGGAGAGTGGAAAAGCTGCAAAAAGACCGAGAAAGAAGGCAGTGGCGACTCTCTCTCTCTAGCCACGATATCAATATCAGAATACAGGTTGAGAGACTTGCTGTAAGCAGATCTCATCGCCCATAGCTCTCTAAGCACCAACCTCGTGCGCAGCTTAGGTAACTTGGACAGCTGTATCTTCTCTCCTGTGAGTATGCAACAGCCTGCTCGCTCACTCAGCTCACCTGAAGAAAACCGAAGTCTGTAAGCTTCTCGTTAATGGTGCCACACTGAACGAGGCCGTGCCGAGAGCAACATGAACCACTGCATCTCGGCAACACCTGGAAGAGGCAAATCGGTTTTCCCACGTTGCTCGATTGACGGCGATCGGTTGAACACAACGGCTACGATAGCAGCTGCACCACCATCCATATCCACACCCTCGCCCACTCCTTACTTCTTTAAGCACGGGGATGAGACCATGGATGCTCTATCTGTGATGTTATATCAGATTTCAAGCACCCACGTCCAGCCGGGCTCACACAATATGCCCTCCCTCGCTACAAGACTGACTGGCAAGTCTCTCACTTCGAATTTCTTTGAACTGTAGCAGGGTTTAACTGAAACTGCGAATTCAACTCATACTAGAGGCATCATCTGTGTACGAAACTAGTACGCAGGAGATCACCCATGAGCGTCCAGTTGACACTCAAGTTCCCTATCACAAGCCGTCCTTATGGTGACCTCGAACATGCGGTCAAGGGATTCAGGCTAGCCGCATTCTATTTGCGGTTTCACGGCGATGCAAAGTCCCAGTAAGTTGGGTGAGAAATCAATCTCGTCATCGACCCTAGAGTACCAGATATGGTAGCTAGGTGGTTTCTCTATTGACGACCGAAAAGCGATTGCAGAGCGAATCAAGATAGAGGATGGTACATATCTCTATCCGTACCTCAGTTTCAACGTGATAGTCGGAAATCCAGGCAAATATGAGAAACAGTCCCGGTTGGAGAGGGATCATTCTAGAGTCTTCTCTCCAACTTGCCATCCGAAGCCTTAGACTCCTATGAAATCATCCTCAGTCGGAGTACGCAGCCATCACGGGCGCGGATTCCGCCTCGGATTGTACTCGTTGCCGATAAGCCCATTACTCTGTTTGAAGGAATAGTTTGCCGACGATGACTCTGTGCTGGGGAAGACTCGGTTTCCAGACCACCTCGCGATAGGGTCTGATATATGGTCGGAAAATCACCTTTGACCAGACTGGAAGGACTGTCGATAGTCTACGTGGTCTCCTCATTAGTGTTTATGACTTGAGGCTGTCGTTCGTTCACTGAGCGACCACAGAGTTCATTACAAACGGGCTACCCCCGACCGAAAACTCCGCATGTTGTGTGGAGGGGCTTTCTGGACATTCCGGCGTCTCTCAGCACACTGTCGCAGTCGTGCCTTGACTATCTGCTGATCCCCGACTCTAGTCACAGGCTGGACGGTTCCCAAACCGCTTCATACCCAGTTTTTTTCTGTTGATTGTGCTGCCAACCACTGCGTATGGAATTTGCACCGCAATTCGAAAGGAAGGCGGCTCGCAGACCTCTCCCGAAAAGAGGTCTGGACCTTTTTCAACACCATTAGTGCGCGTACAGAGAACTGGTATCCCTCCACAGGGAACCACCTTCTCCAACGGGGATAACTGGGCGGGACGAGTGCTGCGAACTACAGTAGCGTGGCGCAGACAGTCCAGGACACCCTGCATGACCAAAACGCCAACTCGATAACTGGTTCGTTTATACTAACCAAAATCTGAAGTTATACAACGTGTCCGGCGCACTGGAAAAGAACAACGGTCACGCAACTCCACTCCAAGCAGCTTCAAGGGGGGGAACATACTTGCACTTAACCTGCAGGTTGGGCTTGCGTTTCTATAAAGCGTTTATCCAGTAGGTAAATATCGTTGAGCGGGTTTAGCTCAGTTGGGAGAGCGTCAGACTGAAGTCCACTTCAATCATATATCTGAAGGTCATGTGTTCGATCCACATAAACCGCAACTTTTATTTTTTATTTTTTACTTTTTTTTATAATTAATATTATTATCTTCTGTGTGTGAAGAAACGCCAAGCATCAGTTCTTTTGCCATCGTTCCATGTGTAGCTTACGCTGATATCGAAAACAAATGAAACACCAAGTACTCAAGCACGTTCGCCACCTGCAAATGCAACGCTGCTTGGTACAACCCGACCCAGTGCCAGAGGCGTTTGAGCACCATTCCGCAGTACGTTTCCGCCATGTAATGGATGCTCTTAGTGTAGTCAGTCATTTGCCAATAAAACCATCTTCAGGATACGGCTCCCTCTGCTAACAATGGCACTTATATTGAAGATAATCGAAGGACTTCAATGAAGACGTACTTTGGGTAGCCAAGTCCAAGACTGTCCCATCTTGCAACATACGGTAGATATACATACATCTTACACCAACCGAACAAAATAGACAGTGTGAGCCTTGTCACTGTGTCTCGCTGGAGCCATATTTTCGCTCTGGAGCCAATATACAAGTGTCAATCTCAACGACAAAGGTCATTACTTACCATGGGGTTTCCAGATAGGACAACATACAGCTCAGGCCCTGACCGCCAAGGCCGACCACACTCTACCGAATTGGGTAGTTTGTTTAACAGCTAGACGCAATTCTCGTTGGAGCAGGCAAGTCTCCAGCCGATGGGCTTACTTGCTCTGAAGAAATACGTACTTTCTAGCTGCGCCTGGGTGGTGCTGTTGATCATGTGTCGAACGCTTTCATGTTCCGCCTGGCGTGCAAAGTCCCAATTTAACTCAGCAGGCAGCCCCTCCGAGAAGGGGGCACTACAGATTAGGTTGAAAATGCCTCCGGTTTTCCGTCCCATGAAACCCACCGTGCTCTAAGTTTACCGCCACAAGCGTTGCTTTAGGCCCAAACAGAACTCGTCACCTCAACACACACGCCTGCGAATGGTCACACTGGAAAACACATGGACAGCAACCAGACCCGCAATAAAGGCAGAAGAAGTATGGCGGACATACTGGCACGAGCTTGACTCAGCCGAGCGACCAGAAGAAAGGACATACCATATCGATTCTCCGGAGTAGCCACACAGCTAGTGCGCAACTCGCAACTCAAAATTTGAAGGTCGCGACGCTGATACGGCTCCTGGGTGTTGTCGCGCTCACAAAACAAGAGCCTCAGGCGCCGCATGCCGGATGCTGAACCACCATCTAAACCTAACTGGTTCATGGACCTTATGCGCACGACCTTCTCAGGACGGCCACGATAAGTCCCGCAGGACTTCTCAGCGCTGATATTTCGACTGAGCGCTCTTTGTACCCAGAGTCTCTTCGGTTCTTGGTTTTTCGAGCAGAGGTCCGCGAGCCTTGGGCTCTGATGGATGACTCGGCTGACACCACCGCTCAACTGGATCAGTGTTTCGTTGAGCTTGAGAGGTGGACTACCCGGTGCTCAATCATCTCTCCTTGCCTTGCAATTTGCCCAACCTCGGCTCAGGACTTCAGTCATTCGCATACATGATTGAAAGAAACCGCAGGCGCAATTCGGGACGGTACCATCAGCCTCGAACGGGTCGATCGGCTCGTGTTCGTGGATTGACATCCCATCGTTCGCCACCGTGGTTAGCAGAAGGATCTGGAAAGTAGACTCGTCAGGACGCTGGCTCGACTGGCGCAGCCTCAGATCAAGGATCCAGAGAGAACAAACCGTCTCCGAGAATTCTTTGTCCTCCATCATCCCAACAAAGACAGCACAACATCGTTCAATGGCGGGGTTGAGCTCCAACCACCTTGCGGACCTGGCATCCCCACAGGGGCGCCGGGGTGAGATTGATGGGCCTCCACTGCTGTACCTTGTCGCCGTTGTAGCAAGCCCCCAGGCAATCCACCTCCCTAGACCCACTGTTCTTGCCGTGATAGTAGCGTAAGAAGCGGGGAGGGCGCTAAAGGGACGTCTTGCGATCAATTGTCGAGCCACCGTTCCAATTGAGAGCGTTGGATGGGAAAAACGAGACAAACTCGACTAAACGAAGAGAGATGAGCTCTGCTTTTTCTAGGGAGCTTGACGCGTCGGTCGCGTTCATTTCAGGGCAACGTTACGGCGACAGCAGGACCTCCAGGGGTGCCAGCGTGACGCCTTGACCGCCTCAGGCTTCCCCTCCCCCGCAAAGCGCCAGCCAAATCTGGCTAGGAATGAAGGCAAACCGTGTCTCGTCCCCTGCTCTGCTCCCTGTTGTTCCCCGCGGAGGACGTTGGGCGCTCAGAAACAGCACCATGATTGCCTTGATTTCGGCGGTCAGCGCGCGTCTCAGCTGCAGTGTGTGTCACTTAATTCATGACAGGACTATGTCTTGCTAGAGGAACTTGAGGCCGTGGCCAGCAATGGAGGGCTGCAGGGAGCTCAACGTCAACGACTCTGAACATCGCTCTACCTTACTATCAGCGATCCGCGCCTTCCACCTCAAATGCTTCCCTAATTTCCACGTTGGCAATAGCCAGAGCCGGATTTTGGCAGGAACGAGCCAAGGGTTGGTGCCCCCAATGCGTCCTAGACAGGTTGCCATTGGCTGCCATTCGCCCGCTCCTGCGGCCCGTCACATCTGCTCACGTCGTGCATGATTGCTCCTGCCCCAGCTGGTCTCCCGTCACCCAGCCACCCACACTCTTCCGCCCGGCTCTCAATTCTTTTCCCCTCTTGAAACTCACTTTTCTTCCGTCCATCAAAACTTTCACTCCTTCCACACACGAATCCCATCCACCCTATCAAGTCGTCCCAGCCCAACATGTTCGCCGCAAGCAGGACCGTTGCCCGTTTGGGCTCTAAGCAGCCTTCTCGTCTGCTGTCGACGTCGCAGGGTACGTGTAATTCCCTCCTTTCCTGTCCAATTGATGGAGACGTGTTTTATTCACGCACCTCACCTGCAGCTCGCGTCCCCAGCTCCATCATCACGTCGGCTGCTCGCCAGGCAACTGCTCGGCACGGCCTGGTCCTCAATGGCGCTCGCAACAACTTCGCTCAGACCATGGTCCGCGGTGCCATGCAGTCTCGAGGTGTCGTTGTCGAGTCGACAGCGGCGGCCATCCTGACAGCGGCCAAGATGCAGGGTGCCGGTTTCGCCACCATTGGTCTTGCTGGTGCTGGTGTCGGTATCGGTAATGTCTTCGGTGCCCTCATCACGGGTGTCGCCCGCAACCCGGCCCTCCGAGGTAAGAATTAACGTGTGTTCACATCGGGAGTGTCGGAACTGATCGGCTTCCACTCCAGGCCAGCTCTTCTCATACGCCGTTCTGGGTTTCGCGTTCGCCGAAGCTACCGGCCTGTTCGCCCTTATGGTTGCCTTCCTCCTCCTCTACGCCTACTAAACGATATTACTGGGGCACTAATTGGTAATTGAGTGGGATGGAGACGGAGCAACTATTGGCAGGTGTGTAACGATAGGGAGACTGCATGTACCGCCGCCAGCCCGTGACAAATCGACCCATGGAAGCGATTCAAAGGTGTCACGGCTGCAATAGAGATATAAAAAACCGTAGATTCTCTCTGCCTTCTATTATCGACTTCCTTTTGTCAGACTCTTGATGACCTAGAGTTCCTTGTCGAGTTGTGACCAACTTGGCACGAATTGGATCGTCTAATTCGCGCACCAGGTGAGAAGGGAATCCTGGCCGATTTAGCCTGTTTCGGTCGGTGGTCAGTGCATTTGGGCCTGGGACGGGGGCTAACGTTAGAGCTCCCCACGTTTGTGGTCTCCCCAGGTCTTGGCAGGACGGAGATTTGATGAGGGTAGTTGTGATCGAGTGTCTCGACAGTGTTGTGAGTGCGGTCCAGTCCAATTGGTTCTAAAGACAGGTATAGGATCATGAAGTTCTGGGCGTTTACAGCTGGCCAACTTACTCAATTCATTGATGAAAGTGCTGTGCTGGGCTCGGGCAATCAAGATGCACTGCATGTGGCAGGGGCTAGGAAGCTTGCAACTGGCTTAGAGGTATAGGGCAGTACAGCAAGACCTGTAGTTATGAACCTTGACTCGGCCAAAAACTTAGATAAATCGCGTGCGATGGGGTCTCAATGGTTGAAGGGCTTCTGGTTCTAAACCCGGAGATGGGAGCAAAGACGGCTTGAGTCAAAACTTGGCGCAAAGAGATGGAACTTGGAATTTTTGCAACACGGATGCATAGGGGGAAGGCGGAAGAAGGGGAGGAAATGGGGAGGGAGAATGACACGGAGAAATAGAGGGGATAATGACTTCATGACAGAGTCAGTCCATTTTTACATGGGCATATCTGCCGTCCGTCTTTCGGGTTCAATTGTGGGCCTGGCTCCGGCTCCGGGGGCCGTTGAGATTACGGAGCTTGGGTGAATGCATGCATTTAAAAGAGAAACCCTCTCTGCGCTGGGAGGAAAAAGAAGAAAAAAATGAGGTCTAGGTACCAGGTACTAAAATGGGGGTTTTCTAGCATGATGACCTCTAGGTTGCTTGCTGATTGGGCGGTGTTGAAGGGGGAAGAAAGAAGACACCAAACGTGCCAACATCAACATCAAACAATTGAGTGAATTGACTAAACTACACTAATACTAACTAATACCGGGCAGGTTCTTCACATGCAGTCGGTTCTTGATTCTTTCTTTCTCGATCGATCGATAATGTTCGCTCTTGCCTTCATTGAGTTGACTTTATCCGTAGAAGATGAGAAAATAATAAATGGAACGTGTCGAAACTTGATCTTGATGTGGCTCTCTTTCCCGCCGACAACTAACTAATTAAGTGGATCGGATCGGACGGACGATGGCGCCCGGAATGGAGTCTGTGGAGAGTGGAGGCTGGTGGATTGGTTGTGGATTTTGTTTTGTTAGCGACCAGGGGTCAAGTCAAGTCAAGTCAGCCCTGCGCGTGTGTGTCTGTCTGTCAGTCTATGTGGATGCTGTCCTTTTTGTGTTCTCCCCCCCCCCCCCCG
>Ga0247765_1001109_pt1 | contig 15094 bp, 12 predicted proteins | sample UWRJL106311C6_FD_179949 | JGI IMG/M metagenome (GOLD analysis project Ga0247765, IMG submission 179949) | Plant litter microbial communities from Arlington Agricultural Research Station in Wisconsin, United States - UWRJ-L106-311C-6 | ecosystem: Environmental > Terrestrial > Plant litter >... | reverse complement strand
AAATTTTATCACCCCCACCCCCCCCCCCCCCCCACCCTGATCTGTCATGCCCTCCAGATAGCTGACATAAAAAAAAGCTGACTGCTCAAGCCTCGTCATCCTCATCCAGGGGTTCCGCTGAGCCCTCGGGTCTGAGAATGTCCAAGGCCAGCCTTCTTCGCAAATTTTGGCGGATGCGTCGGTCGAACTCGGCAATAGGCATCTCGCGTCCTCCAATCTTGATCTTCACCTTGTTTTCCGACAAGGCCTCCGCCCAGGCTTTGGCATGCTCCTTTCTCTGAGCGCGCCATGCTGCTTTGGCCTCCAAATCGGTGTCGCCCTCGAATGAGAAACTGGACAAACCGATTTCGCCACTGTTTCTAAGTTTCTCCCAACGCCGAGCATTTTCCTGGCTCTGGGCTAGTGGTTCACTGAGTGACGCCTCGATGTGGACGAGATTATCAAGGAGTTTCTGCACGAAGTTGCGGGTCGCAGTGACAGGAGGAAGGTAAAAGGCGGTGCGTGTCTCGGTATCCCCTTCTACCCACTGGGTCCCGTGATGATTGGAAAGCACCCAGACGTTGTCAACGGCGGGGCACCCGAGCACGGTGGCCAAAGAGTTCGGAAAGACGACACGGGGGATGTTTTGATCCATTTCCGCCATCGACTGGATGTCCCTGCGGATCGAATGCAGCATCGGAGCAATGACTTCCATCTCATCGCGGGCGTGTCTGAGCCTGGTGAGGATCGCCCCTAGGGCCGGCTCAAGATGAACAAGCCCGGTAGGTGCCTTGATGCGTCTGATAAGATCTCGCTCTAAAAACTCAAGTTTGGCGTTGCGCTGGATCTTGGCTTCAATGTCGGATATCCGGCTGTCACGGGTTCCCAGCGTTTCAACAAGTCCATGGATGATGGGAATGCTCTGATGGATACGCTCAACCTTGTCGATCACGTCCGCAATGGTAGATCGGCGTTGGTCTAACCCCCCCACCATAAAGTTACCCTGAAACCCGCCGACACTCTTGGAAAATACTCGAACGACGCCGCTGGAGCAACGCTGATGGATTCGGCCTAGCTCGTTGATCTCCATGTCGAACAGCTTGTCCAACAGCCGGAAGAGTCCCCTCGAGATGGTTCCATTGTCGTTGACGCTGGCGTAAGAAGAAGGGTTGACACATTCGTCGTGCGATTCTTCCCAGTCTTGCAAGGGTGCATGGATGCCTTCCAAGACGCGTTTTGCAGAAAGAAACCAATACTGGCGCAGGGCCAGCTCCAGATCCATCCATGACCGCTTCGCAGTATCCGTATCAGGAAGGACCGATTTGCAGATTTGATCGAGCATGGCCGCAGCTTTGCTGACCTCTGCATCTGCCGAACGCAGCAGTTCCAGGCCTTGAGTTGCGTCACAAGCAGAATCCAGCAGCCGCTCAATCTCCCATAGCACCCGGTATGTCCCTAACGGAATGCTGGGGACGCCTCCGATGACGGTTGTGTTGGCTTCAAAGAGGCCAGGCGACAGTACCGCGGCGTAGCGTCCGAAGGCTTGCTCCATTTGGATGAGAAATGGGGCAATCTCTGGCTGCATGGCGGTCTGGGTGTGAAGTTTGTCAATCCACGGAATGGGAATTGCAGAGAGAAAGGGGAGGAGACCGCCCCGCAAGGCAAAAGTCAAGTGGCCGAGTGCCGCAGCGAAGTGGGACTTTGCGGGATTGTCCACGACCGAGAGTCGTTGGTGAAGAAGGGCCGCCAAGAGGAAGAGTAGGGCGAGGATGACTCCCTGCCGACGCCGACCTGACAGCCATTGGTAGACGATGCGTCGTTCTCCCAGCATCTCTACTCTCTTTGGTACTGGGGTCCGCTCGGCTTTGGGGCGCCATTGGACGATCAGTGGTGTGTTGGCATGAGGAGGGTGTCGTCCAGTGAGTCCCCCAACCTGGGACATGGGAGGAGGGGTGGGAACACCGGAGCGAGAGCGCACAGAGAAATGGGGAAGTCGATTGAACGGCCAGACCCTGAGGCGGTGGCAAAAATAAGCCAGGCACAGCAGCGCGGCAAGGAGCTTAAGGATCAGGGCTCTGTCTACAATGAGAGTCATTGCGGCGGGTTGGCGAAGCGGAGGTGACTTGTTGAACCAGGTACCGGGATGCAGACCAGATTGAACTAAAACTTGCGCTGAAAATCTCAAGAGCGGCAAATGGGTTTGTCAAGACTGGAAACTCCAGCTCATCACTAGAGACCATCACCTGTGCTCTTATAAAATGACCTCAGAAAAAAAGAAAAAACATTGCTTTGTGCGCCGGTGCCGAGATTGGAAGAAAGGACATTCTTTGAAGTGATGCGCGACGGTTTCGGCCAACGCGTCCAAAGCTCCCTAATAAACAAGGCGGGCAAATCCGCGGATTTTTCATGAGTGGTCGTTCGTAGCTTCAAGGTAATAAAAAAAAACGCGATATTTTTCACACTCCCTGAAGACAGTCGTCATGTATTGCTACCTAGGACTCTGCACGGTTGTCTCTGCGTTGGCTGATAGCTCAGTTGGCGCGATCACCTGCGTACTGCGGGCTGAACCTCAAACGGAGCGAACTGGGGAACTTTTTTTGAGAACGAAAACGCGCCCCACTCCATCACCCCCTTAACAAAGACAACCTCACGTCACCACCCAGCCCCTCCTCCAAGATGCCAGGCTGTCAGTGCCACCCTATCTATCCATGCAGTTCGCAGAAATAGGCCAAGACTTCTTGCCTGTTGATGGCAATGTTGTTATATGACCCTAAAATCGACGAACGCCCGTGCTCATTGTCACATGACTACTTGTCACGTTTGATCAGTCTAGATCAGCTCCGGCTCAGCTTCGGCTAATATCCGCCCATTGAACAGCACAGCCTTCCGAGAAGGTGCAGTTTTAGCCAAAGGGCCTAAAAATGGTCCCGTGCAAGTAAAGGGCCCAGAATTGGGACATTTACGCCCGCAATAGCTACCGCCCAAAGCTTTATAGACAATTCGTCTAACCTTCCGATTAGGAATGGTTTTATCTATTACTAGTCGTTGATACTAGGGGTATTCAAGAGATGCCTTTATTTTGTAAATTGAGAGGCCAGGTGAAGACAGAACCGTAGGGAAGGACTCCCAAAGGCGGTAGGGGCAGAATGACTGAATGAAGGCTAGCACAACCCTCAGGGTTATTTCACTGTCAATCAGGTCGTAGTACCAGAGGTTCCGAACAATAGTACTCAATTAAACAATAAACTATTACTAGCGTGAAGAATCAAAAGGATTCTTCACAACAAGGAGAGGAACCGTACTACTTATATTGCCGTATTTACCAAGTACCTTGTACCTTGATCACCATACTCACCACTATTAGCGTAAAGCATGGTGATCACTTTTTTTTTGTTGCTCACCACTGTTTTGCCAAGAGCTGGTGAGCACTCCGTGCGGTGCGACAGTGCGGGGTTACTTCCACACTATCCTTCCTGCGGCCCTAAGGTCGGGCCGCTCCGCCCCTGGTTGCAGGAGGGGCTGGGCCGTCACAGCCTTATCAGTAACAGGAACGAAGAAAGAGCTCACAGACTTCCCCGAACATCATTTTCCAAGGACGGGCTGACCAATCACAGGGTTGGTTTAGCCCTCTTTGAAGAAGGGTCTTCAGTCTTCCTGCTTTGCAGGGTGTCGGATCTGGGGGCGCGCGCGCACCCTTTTCTGTCTGGGCTCCCGTGCTACACGGGGTGTTGCCTCTGAGGTCGCGAGAACTCTTTGGCTTGGAAGTCCGCCCGCCCTTTTCTTTTCTTTCTTCCTTTCCTTTGTCCGACAAGCTTATAGGGGAATTTTGGGTAAAAACCATCCGACGGCCTGGTTTCGACCAGGAAGACAGGACACCCCTAGGCACTGCTGTTTCTGGGGTCGCGCGCGGCGAGGAACAGGCCTACAGTGTCGGTTAGTCCTGCAAGTAGGGTCAAGAAGTCGCAGGCATGGATTTCCTTGACGTGACCTACCGGGGCGAGACGCGGTCGCCGGCCAGGGGGAGACCTCTGGTCGGATCGGGAAAGGAAATCATTGTGCGAGCACTTTGAGAGTAGTCGGGCCGAGGCGGTTGATTCGGAGGGCCCTGATGGCTACGCAGAACAGGCCGGGTAGCCGGGTATTGGGGGGAAAGCGGATCAGCTGGCCGGACAGGACGGATGCGCGCGTCGGTCCCTTACGAGTAGGGGCTTAAGGTGCAAAGCAGTTTATACAGGGTTTTCGTGGGGTGGGCCCTGGGAGCAAAACTCCTATCTTGTACACCGTTTAGCAGCTCTGGTAGCCGGATCCTCCATCTGAGGTGAAATACAAGGTATTAAACTGGATCGACACACAGCCTACGCAGACCACGCCGGCGGCCACGCCCCCCCCCCAACGGCCCAACCACAGCCGAACTCAGCTTTGAAGAGGCCGTAGCGGCCAGACCGCCCCCAGACCGAACCGCTGTAACCATGACCACCTCGGCTGGCGCGATACCAGGCCCACCGTTCCAAGACGACCTGGTGATGGAAACCGACCCCTGCGACCAGTGCAACGACCACGGCTGCGAACAATGCGAGGAGCAACCCCCAAGACACTTGACGAGCCTGGCAACCACCAAACTGGCGAAGGAAATCCACGACGGCAACTACAACCTCAGCAGGGCACCGCAGCAAGAGGCTGAAGAGATGCTGACCTTCCTGGACAAACAAAGGGCAGTCGACAACCCACCTACAGACTACAGTATCGCACAATCCCAAGTAGCCCAGGAGCTCCTGAGAGATGTGGCCAGCGGGGCGCCGTGGTCATCGTACGAGACGGTCTCTGACAACTGCAAAGAAATCCTACTACGCGTAGCGAAGGAAATCGAAGCCCAACGAGCTGTGGACCAAGTAAACAGCACCCAGGCCACTTCGAGCTCCGAGGCCTTCCAGACCCAAGTCACCCACACCTCGTACCCGATCTCATTGTCGACAGAGGAGGCGTTCCAGGTCCTAGCCAGACAAAACCAAGCAACCGAACGGAAGCCAAGCGACACCCAGCTCCTACCCCATCTCCCAGTCTACAGAAGAAGCATTCCAACAGCTAGCCAGAACTAGCCCTAAGCCCAACGCCCTAACTAAAAGGATAGGGCTACGGAAGAACCCAACCCCGGCGAAAAGAAGAGATGACTAAGGACCTGGTGTGCCTACAGCTGAACACAGCCAGATCAAGCCCAATCACAGACGCAGCAATAGCCACAGCCCACAAGCAAGGGGTGGAGGTCGTGTACCTACAAGAGCCATGGGTCGGGGAAGACGAAGACGGCAACACCCTGACGAAATCGCATCCAGGCTACAGGAAGTACCTACCGCTAGGCCAAGGAAGGCCCAAAACGGCGGTGTACGTGGCAAAGGGCACGAGGGCCTGTCAGAAACCGATATGCTCCAACAACATCGTGAGGATTACAGTCAGAGGGGTAGAGATCTTCAACGTGTACCGGGAATCGAGGGACAAAACGACCTTTACCGAAATCGAAAGACACGCCAAAGGAGGAGGCAAACAACTGGTGGTAGGCGACTTCAACGCAAGACACCAGATGTGGCAACCCGGGGCCGAATCCACCGGAATTGGCTCGACAATAGCACACTGGGCAGACCGCCGAGGCTTCGACCTGTGGACAGAGGGAAGGCCTACACACGACAAAGGCAACACAATCGACCTAACCTTCGCGCGAGGACTAATTGGGGGGGCTGCAGAAGCGGAGGAGTGGGAGGCAGGATCCGACCACCACCCAATCAGAATAGCAGTGGCCAACCCAACTGAGGAAAAGTCGAACCGATGGAAGACCTTCTCAGTACCAGACCTAGACAAATTCCAAGCAGCAGTGCGCGCAGGGAAAGGCGACATCCCATCAATCACCGACATCGAAGGCCTGGACATAGCCACCACGGCTCTAACAGATTGGCTAGGAGCGGCAATCAGGGCAGTGGGTACAGTCCAAGGCACAGGCAGAAGCAAAAGGGCAGGATAGTAGACAGAAGAATGCAGGAAGGCAAAGGAACAGTTCACACAAAGCCAACAAACAAAAGCAGATAAAAGGGAGTTCCACAAGGTGGTGAGGAACGCGAAGAGACAGTTCTGGGCAGACAAGGTCGATAAAGCCAACACCGACAGAAAGGCCTTCGCACTAGCAGCATGGGCAAAACCCAAGCCGCCAGAGGCAAGAGGCCCCATCACACACAACGCAGAGACAGCAGTCACAGAGAGGGACAAGCTGCAGCTGCTATTCAGGAGCCACATACTCAGGGAGGGCGAGACGACAACCCCCAACCAGCCAGCATAGCCAGACACACCAGCAAGAGCCGACAGGGCAAACAAGATCCAATTAACCAAACACGTAGTGGAACACTACGTGCTCGCCAACCCAGGCAAGGCACCAGGGCCCGACCACCTCACCGTCAGACTGCTGGAGGCGGCGTGGCCCTGGATATCGGACTGGGTACTGGAATTGTACCGACGGAGCCTCAAACTGCGGCACTTCCCAGCCCCCTTCAAACTGGCCAGAATGGTTTTCCTAGGAAAGCCAGGAAAGAAAGACTACACAAAAGTAAACACCAGTCGCCCTATCTCACTGCTCTCAAACCTGGGAAAAGGCCTCGAAAGGATCATAGCCAGGACACTGGCATACAGGGCAATCGCCTCCAACCTAGTGGCAACACAGCAGGCAGGGGCCGTACCGGGCAGGTCAGCCACAGACCTGATTGCGGCACTAATCCACGACTGCGAGGCCGCCAGAGACAAGAAAAGACACAGGGCCCTTATGCTAATGGATATCAGAGGAGGCTTCAACGCAGTGCAACACCAAAGGCTAGTCAACAGACTGAACCAACAAGGCTGGGGCCAGGAGATCACACAATAGATAGCCAGCTGGCTCAGGGACAGGTCAGCATTCGTCACCAGAAAGAGCAAGACAACACCCACCTCCAGGATAGAAAAAGGACTACCTCAGGGATCGCCGCTATCTCCAGTAGCCTTCGCCCTATTCCTAGCCCCAGTATTCGGACCGCGGACGAGGTTCAGATACGTGGACGACGTCGCAATATACTGCAGCAGCCGGAGCCCGGCACAGGCAGGCCAGTTCGCAGCAGAGGAGGCAAACCGGGTTATCAGGTGGCTTGCAGACAACACAGTCCCAGTAGAACCGGCCAAGACCGAATTCCTCAGGCTAGCCAAAGGCCAACAGACCGACAGCGAGCCAATCCGACTCGAATCGCACCCAGAGCCAATCCGACCATCAGCCAGCGTCAGATACCTGGGGGTCTGGCTCGACCCAACGCTGAAGTTCAAGATCCACGCACAAAAGGTAGCTAACAGAGGCCAGAGGCTGGCAAACTGCATGAAGCGACTACACACCACACTCCAAGGGCTACCCCCGGCCCAGGCACAGAAGGTCGCAAGGGCGTGCGGCACGGCCACGGTCATGTACGCGGCGGAAGCCTGGTGGCCGGGCAAGAAGAGGGTCAGCGCGTCGACCAAGAAGGAGGTCAGCACCAACTCCAGATGCTTGGAAGACATCCTCGACAAACCCATCAAAGCACTAGCCAGGGCAGTCGTACCAGCCATGAAGACGGCACCGAACTCAGCAGTACTAAGAGAAGCAGGCCTCTTCCCAACGTCAGTGTGGACCAGGCTAGACAAGGCGAGGGCCGCGGCCAGGTGGGCAGCAATGCCAGACAACCACCCGGTAATAGAGAGGCTAGCACCACTAACGGCAAATAACGCTCACTGCAAACCTCCACCGCCCACAAGGCTACAGCGCAAGGCCGAACTACCAGCGAGCCCACCAAGGCCAAGGCCACTGGAAGAGCCAACCCTGCAACGCGAGAAGGCCAAACCCAAGAAGGAGGCAGCCAGAGAACACATCAAAGCCATCAACATCACACCCGTGACCACCAGGCTAGTGTACACCCACGGCTCAAAACAAGGAGACAAAACATCTTGGGCCTGGGTTGAACAGTTCCCAGGCACCCCCACCCCGGCCAAGGAGCGATCCGGGGCCCTGGCCAGGGCCGAGGTCTTCGACGCAGAAGTGGTGGCAATTCACAGGGCAATCAGCTCAGCAACCAAAGGCCCACCCAGAAGGACACGAGTATTCTCAGACAACCTGGCCGCGGTGGAGAGCTGCAAGCACAGGCCAGCTCCCAGCTCACAGAAAGAGGCGATCAAGGTGCGCGAGCTCCTCAACAAGAGAAAAGAGGTCACGCTGGAATGGTGCCCGGGGCACAGCAACATCCCCGGTAACGAGAATGCAGACACTGCCGCCAAGAGAGCACTCGGGAACGAACCAGAACCAGGCAGACCAACCCTGGCGTGGACAAGGGCACAGGCCAAAAACAAGAAGAACCAGATTGTTCAGGAATGGTGGAGCACGGCAGCCCCAGGGAGCTACAGAGAAAAGGGCCTGGGACCATACCCGGACGCGCAGGGGCTCAACAGAAGAGACATGGCAAGGCTGGTGGCCTACAGAACTGGGCATGGGAGATTCGCATCCCACTTCACCAGATTCAACATCGAGGCAGACACGCCGGAATGCGAGTGCGGAGCAATACTGGAACCACGACACTTGGTACAGTGCCCACGGAGGAAGAAAGTGGTCGAAGAAGCAAAGGCGAAGTTCAACCTCGCCAATGAAGAAGAAGCGCATGCGTTTTTCCTAGGAAAGGGATACAAAGGAATAGGAGCCAGGGAGTGGTTCCCCAGATTGTTCAAATAAGAAGCGCAACGGGACACACTCGAACTCTCAGTGGTCACGGAGCGTAAGGCAACGGCCGGAGCGGAGGAAAAGCAGACACCTTAACTACTAGGGGAGCGAGGCCGCGAATGTGGCATGGTGTTTTACTGTATTTACTCAGTCTAGGCGGGTACCGCTTCGCCCTTCAGGCGAAGCCGCGCCTGCGGCGCCGGCTCTTGAAATTGAATTGAATTGAATTGAAACTTAAGCATCTAACTAAACTGAACTTGCACTAAAGACTCCTCGTTTTTTTCGCTAGGAAAAATGTTATAACATTTAAAGCTGAAATAAGCTTTTCTCTATTAAACGTAGAGCTGCAAATTAAGTAACATTATATTCTACAACTTATCGAATACTGCAGAGTAATCGTAGAAATTCCGTTCGACATCCTTATCATAGTTTTAGTTAGATAAAAAAACTAGACCTAATGAAGCTAAGCAAATTCTAAATATGCTAATCTATACGTTATTATTATACGACGTTTAAGAGATAATATAGTACGCATCCGAGTCAGTAATACTAATAACGACGCATTTCTCTTCGTTTAATGCTTTGCGTTAAGGGCCTAGTAATATATTTCGTATCGGGTTCCTATCTTTGTCGAATCTAACGTCCGGATTAAATGGGTCGTCTCCTTTATCAGCCTTCTTACCCCCCTTTTTACGTAGCCCTATATTTCCTTTTCCAATTAATTTGCGCTTAATTCTTCTCTAACTAGTCCTAGAGCTAGTTGTAGGGTTGATTATAGGACTCTAAAACTCGCTACTTTCCTTTTATTTTGTAAAAACTATGGAATTTAGTAAATAAAACTAAAATATTATTGATCTTACACCGCGGAAGGCTTATGCCTTCACCCCTGTGGGGTAAGCGGTCCCTCTACTCTAGTATTTATACACCGAAGTGTCTCAGGTACAGGCTCGCTGCGTTGCCGCAGCGAGGTCAACTCTACAACACACCGAACATGATCTACTAGTCTGGGTCTCTCCTACCCAGGATGTGTGGCAAGGGGGAAATAGCCACTGGAACAAAAGAAATGGGGGGGGCTCTCGGCGGCCCCGCGCCTTTGCGACCTCTGCGACCTCGCATCGTACAACCACCGAAGCGGCCGATCTTCGGTACCTCCATCCATTTCGTCCGGCCCCCTCGGGGCCGGTTTTCGCATCGGTCCCGGGCTCGTTCCCGGGGTCGCTTCCCTCCTTCCATTCGCGCACCTCAATCGTGGCCCCCGCGCCCCGATCTCGGTGCTCGCCGCGCTCATTTCCTCCGCACCTTCCATCTCTTCCCACCCCGTGGCCTCACCGCCTCGGGGTCGGGCCATTCCGGGCAGGCACCCCGTGCCTGCCTCGCCGCGACCTCGTCGCGGCTTCCATCTGACCTCGGGGCTTGAAATTCGTTATAGTCCCGGGGCCCGCTTCCGTGCCCTGCGCTTCGACTTCCTTGGTGGTATACCCATGTTCAGTCCCTCTATCAGTTCTTGGTGTTTCTTCTCCCTCGCTACGATGTCGGCCTCCAGTTTCTTCGACAGGCCGTACATCTCGATCCTGCCGGTGTCGTACACCCACCCTGCTATACACGATGCGGCCTCGCATCGTGTTAGCGCCTCCCGGAACAGGTGCCCGTCCCTTACCCTTGGAAGTCTTCCAGGTAGGTCGTCGTACGTCTTGCAATTCAGGTACAGGTGTGCCGCTGTCTCCGGTCCGCACCCGTTGCTACAGTAGGGCGAGGTCACGCCCTCTGCCCTCCTCCTTTTGAGGAAGGCATTAAGGCCTATAGCTCCTGTTCGGATTTGCGTTAGTAGTGAGCTCCTTGCCTTGGTGAGGCCTTCATGTAGTGCCAATGGGAAGCCCTTTTTGGGGTCTGGGTCGAGGTCGAAAAGGTCCGCCGCTTCCTCGCCCCGACCCCGTCGCTCTGTCGGTCCGTGGCGTTGTTGTTGTTGTCGCCTTGCTTTCCATTTTTCAAGTAGCCAATCTGGGAAAATAGTTTTATACATCATTTACGAAATCTTGGGGTGTACCGGGGGGCTTCACTAGCGAGGTAAGGTAAGGTAGAGGGGCATTTTCTAAGTTTCAGCCCTACCCGACTTCAACCGACGCCTTCCCATACAACAAATAGGCTGAGAATTTTTCCTTCCACATCGTACAAATTCTTCCGTACAAATCCTAAGAGTTCTTCCCATACAAAATCTTAATAATTCTCCGTCCTTTTACTATCAATCCAGTACAATATCCCAGTAACAAATATAGCCGACTATATGGCTATTAAGAACGTCGAGTAAGGCGGTAGTAACGTTTTCGATAATATCAGTCACTTTGTGGACCAGACGGCAGCAACGAAGTCGGAGAAGAAAATACTTCAGCTCGTACTGCAGTTTCTATAGCGAAATCGACCTGTATACAAGCGCGATATACTAATACGCTACCTATCTGTCGAATCCGATCTGCTGCGGGAGAATATAATAAGTATTTTCCCGTTCGACGAGCTGGCCTAGCGACTTAAGCTTATCTAGAAGATAAGGTGTTAAAATATGGACCCCAGTCACTGTCCCTACAGCGCTGTTGCGCTGTAGCAGGAGGCCTACGGCAACTGCAGCGTGCCTACAATACAGGGGCATTGACTGCCCTACAGTGGTTGCAGTGGCGTGCCTCACAGCACTGCATTCTGCAGTGCTGGCGCGCTGTCAACAGTGCTGTCGTTGGTTTTGGCGTGGGCTGACCCACTGCCCTGTGGGCCCTGTGGGCCCCTGTGGCTACAGGGGCCTACAGCGCACTGACGTGCCCCACAGCGCACTGCTGTGGGGCGCCTCACCACGCTAACGGCAGCCAAGATCGCTGGCATCTTGCAACGAAGATTCCAGCACTCTCAACCACCCTCTGGCAGCGCTGTGGAAGCCGCTGGAATCCAGCGCTCACACAGCACTTTTCCTTCTATAGTTTAGTTATCTCTTGTGTGTTCCAGGGGGCTCAGACCTAACAGAATGCTCTAGAATCCGGCTGAGCCCCTATAAGACCATCTCCTCTCCTCTGTATCTAGACCGACTACTCTTCACTCTTTGAGCAAGCAATTCATTCTCTTGTGTACCCTACACCTCGTGCCCTGCACCTCTTGTGCTGTGTACCCTGCACTTGTTTCCCTTTGGCCCCTGCCATCGTACTCAACACTTCTGTCACGGCAGTTGGAATGCGATTGCTCACGCAAGGTTATTCCGTACCATTAGCAGAAATCTAAAGCTAAAGAGAAAAGGAAAAAGAAAAGGAAAAGGAAGCCCTGAATTGCACCACCCTAATGGTGGTGCAATTAGTGGGGCGGGCGGGGTAGGTTGGCAGAATGTTCCAGTGGGTCCGGGTCGGATTGGGAGGTGTGGTCAGGCACGACGGCCAGGCTGCCGTCACTGTCAGAAGCACGGCACCTTGAATCCAGTGTTTTTTATGTGTTGGTTCTATTGTGTCGTTGTTCGTCGGGTTTCTGGCAGTGCCAGAAACCCTCCTTTTATAGACCTCTTTGCATGATCCACCTGGCCACTAGCTTACACTGCCTTGGTAGCTTGGTGGTTGGATTGCTGGCTGTGCCAGGCATCCTCACGCAAGCTGACTATAGTGCCTGGGTTCGACCCAGGGGTCGAGCCCCTATCTTGTTGACAATGTGGTTGGGACCCCTTCTCTTTTGACAGTCACTACTTCCGCTGTTGCAGTCTGCCTCCGGCAGACTCCCCTATACTGGCCCTGCGTGCAGACCAGTTAGGGCACCCAATTCAACAAATAGTTATGATAACAATTATTAGTATCCGCTTAGTGTTTCTATCTTTAAACAGAGCGGGGTTTCTTTACCTCTTCCAGGTCCTTACTGTTTGAAATTTTGCTAAGTACTAAACTAGAAGGTTAGCCTATACCCAACTGACCTAATCTAGAGGAAAATGAGAATACGAACGCCGAAAAGGTTGTTTAGTCGGAGGGGTCTTCTTGGGGCCCGATTGTGAGAAGTGCAGCCTAAACAGATTAAAACGAGAATTGGTAAACAGATTGCTAAAGGCCTTTAAATCCTTAAAATTCGCAATATCCGGGCGGGTCCTAAATGACTTCGGAGCGCTATATTCCTCCTTTACCTTAATATAAGCCTCCTTTTTCTCTTTTTCGGCTTTATGCTCTTCAGCCTTCTCCTCCTTCGCCTCGGCAAACCACTCTTACATTACTATCTTAGCTTTTACATTGAGAGCTGGAATCGGGATTGGCTTTGTGAGAATAGCTAATTGTAAAGAAACCTTTTATTAACGTTACCCTTTTGAAGGGAATAACTAAGGGCAGATTAGACTACTTACCGTAGCGTATAAGGGTAATAAAATTACAGACGCCGCCGCCAGCTAGCAAGTAGTTTCTAGCGACGGTAAAAATATCTACGCTGCTTGGCTTTATATCGGCTAGGTAGGTTCTATAGATACTCGCTATTTTAATATATCTCGTTAGTAATCCTTTTTTAAAGGCTGGCTTAGGTAATGGGAAGATGAAATCACTTACCAGCGGCGTAAAGGAAGGCAACCGTATCGCGGCATCTATCGCGGCGGTACCGGGAGATGGCAAGTACCACCTCTTGCGCCCGAAAAGTCTTGTTTTGGTCTGCCATCTCACCGGTCACTGGTGATATAATGGATATTAATAGTTTGTAAAGATGGATAGAGGACTACGAGGTTAAGAAAATTGGAAGGTAGAGAGCAATAAGTAGTACGGAATGTGCAAAAACTCGTACTGGCTTATAGCGGAACGATAATGCAAAGTAATAATTTGGAGGTTAAATGGTAGCGAGTAGCAGAAGTACGCAAAAGCTTACGCTAGCTTGCAGCGGAATAGCTAGATAAAGGAACCAAGTCGGGATAGAAAATGGGTAAAAGCAGGACCAACGCAATACCGCAGCGAAAATCGAAGCAAAATAGTTAATTACTGCAGCAATTCTGTAAATACGCTCCCCCCCCTAAATCAGTTTATCTCGACAGGGTACGACGCGCTACTTTTATTTTAACCGGTAAAACCAGCAGATGTTTCTGCAGGTGGCCGGCTCTCGTAATTAACCGGGCGCCGGCGAGTTCTTGAGCGAGTGCCCTTTGCAGGGCCGCGCCGAGGTTTCTTTGCTGGCGGTGGCGTATCTGTATTATCTAAATCACAAACCACAATACCACTAGTTTCTGCCTCCCTTTCTATCTCTTACTTATCAGCTGTATCTTATACCTGTAGACTTGGCCCTGTAGTCTTAAATCGCGAATAGTTACGCTGCGCCGGATCGGTACCGTATTGCCACTAAATGCGGAGGGTCAGGGTGCTTCCGGTAGTAGCAGAGCGGGCTCATTACTAAAGGGACCACCCTGGTTCCGTAGCTGGCCCTTGGTCATAACCTTGTAAGGGTCTCTGTACTAAAATATCTCGCTATCCTTATCCTATACTAGTTTTTAGCTATAAATATAAAATAGGTAAGATAGGGAAGCACTTAGCGGTGCTAATCCGAGTTTTTAACTAGTATCTCGTCACTTTACTTAAACCTTTCCAACATCTTATAGGCGTAAATGAGGCTATATTGGGCGCCCAGTAACTTTGAGCAAAGAGGGAAAGGCTTGCTAATATGGTGTTTGGCCGATAGTAACGCGCCTAGTATCCTTCTGCTATAGTACTTGGTTAAATATGGACTCAAACTCGATATCTACCGACCATGACTCCCGTGAGGTAGAGGGTGCGCCATTATCAGTAGCCTGGGCATCAGCAGCCGCAGTGTGAGCATCACGGGCGGCCCTGCGGGCATCTCGCTCCCTCTCTTCTTCGCCAAGCTCAAGGATCATTCGAGTCTCTGGCTGTAGGAGGTCGTCGGGGTTGAAGGGCTCGTCGTCACTAGGCAGCTGGATCGGTACCAGGAGGGCCTCCTTGTCAGAGAGCTCATCTTCCGAGAAAGGCGGGGTTGCGGTCAGGTCGGTAAGGTCGCTGCTGCTGCTGGAATCTTCTCTCTCCTCGGGTGAGTCAAAAAAACCGTTGAAGGTGGGTTGGAGATTTTCCATCGTAACTACAGCGTAACTAGGTGATCAGTAAAGGGTCGGCAAGTACGCTGAGGCGGTTATTGGTTGTGCAAGCTAGGAATCTTAATCTGCGATTTGCTACCCCTCCCCCATCCCTCCGAACCCAGCTCCAGATTCCCTCCACCAACCACCAAGACCGTGCCGTGCAATACCATTCCGATATTTCCAAGTTTGGGAGCCTAAACCCACGCGAGCCAAGGCTCGGTGCGGGATCGTAGCTTCCGCGTTAGCTGCATATCTCTCTAAGGAAGCTGTCAGCTGTGGAGGGTACTCTGGGGGGGGGGGGGGCAGGGTGGGTG
>Ga0247765_1001108_pt1 | contig 15096 bp, 12 predicted proteins | sample UWRJL106311C6_FD_179949 | JGI IMG/M metagenome (GOLD analysis project Ga0247765, IMG submission 179949) | Plant litter microbial communities from Arlington Agricultural Research Station in Wisconsin, United States - UWRJ-L106-311C-6 | ecosystem: Environmental > Terrestrial > Plant litter >... | reverse complement strand
CGGTTAAAAACAACCTCCCCCCCCCCCCCGGAAAATACGATCCTCCGCCCAGTATCCGGTAACATCAGCTGCACCTTCAGGGTAGACTTTGACGTTGAGATAGTGGAAGTGGTTGAAAATACTGGGACGGGGTGAGACGGGCGCCCACTTCCGTCCCTCGCCGTAATGCTCCGGACGGGGCTGGACCCACTGCGTAACCGCCTCAATATCGCCGTTGTGAAGGCGAAACTCCAGCTGGTATAGCAGGGCGGCAAACTGGTGGATGGCTACCGCTACCAGTTCAATGAGGCGTGTGTGGAAAAACTTGGTACCTAGTGTTGCTTCTTGATACGCTCTGAGTACCTATAATACAAAGCCAACATAGGTAGTCAAGACCCTTACTTAGGTACCTAAGTGGAAGTGGTTTGAGAGGGATTGCAACCAACCTTGGGATTGAACCTCAACATAGAGAGGTTCCATTTCGGACAGACCTCCTGCACTTTCTCCATAGCTCCCGGACAGAGTTCCTCATGTGCATCCAAAGGGTGATCTCCCCAGAGACCAGTCGATCTCCGGTCCCAACCAACATCGGCCGTAGGCAAGCCATCGATGATTTGCGCAAAAGTAAACATGGCCTCGTTGGTCGAGAGGACATTGTTGATAGCTCGCACTAGGGTATCGCGACGCTTGATATCGAGTCCATCGGGCGAAACGCGCACTGCCGCTTCGGCGCGAGCGCGGGCCCGTAACTTTTCAAGGACCAGGGCGAGGTCTTGTTCGTCTTTGAAGCGCGTCATGTCTAGGGGGAATTGCCAATCATCATCTGGGCTAGCCATAGTGGGGTTAAATAATGGAGCAGTGCGCGCGCGCAGTACCGTCTCTATGGTAATTTTTTTCTGGCTAGATTTGGAAGGGAGGGAAGCCTTTGTATCCTCGAAGTGGCCTGAACACATAATCGGTGGGCGGTTAGCTGCCTACCTACCTACTTGGGTAGCGGAGCGGGGGAGGGGGGAGGAAGCTCCCGGGCGCGTATACTTTCGCCGATGCGCCAACGTCAGGCTAGCCACCCGTTCCGTTCTGTCGGGTCCGAGTCGCCCCATGTAAGGTCGACGCAGCGGGTTTGGGGCCACCAAGCCGGAGGGGATGTGGAAACGCATACGTGGTTAGCTAAGGTTAACCGGGAAACTGGCGACGGCATCAAGTAAACTCATGTAGGTAGTATACAGAATGGTGCGGGACATCATAGGCGGTATCTGGTACATTGTCCGGGAGTTGAATGGAGACGAAAACGCTTTCATGGGTCTCCCACATCTCTGGCACCTCTAGGCTTTGTTACGCCCTGGATCACAGAAATTGTGTAGTCCATCACTTGTGCTAATTTCCTGGTGAGCGAGAGGGGTATAAGATAGTATGAAATCCTGACCGCATTGCTTGGGAAATGGCGGCAGGGCATATCGAGCCCGTCGAGGAACGCGTAGGGGAAATGCGCCTTGTACAAGTAGAGGTGAGGGTCCGATGGCCGAGCAAGCAGATAGACCTAGAACTTGTTAGGTGTAAATCCGGGCGCTCGGTTTGTGATATCCACATACCTTGGTAGTAGCCCCTGGGGCAACCTCTTGGCCTTGCGACGCGGTTAGGACCGAAGAATCCCTTGCTGCCGCTTGCGCAAGTGCAACCAAGACAGCTGCAATACATGGGTCTTCAGCCTCCTTGATTGGATTCAGCCGGCACTGTATCTTCCATCGAAGGCGAGCGATGGGTGGGTTAGGTCTGTTGTCGCCAGAGACTTTGATAGACACATTGCGACGTGATCTCACACACTCGGGATCCAAATATGCTATAATCGGGGCGATTGAGTCGGTTCCCGAGGGTGAGAACACGCCATTAGTAGGGAGTTTGGCCACCAGACGGGAACCGAAGCTGAAAATTAACCTGGAGATTGGAAGACTATAGCTAGTTCCGCTAATAACCTGCGGTCTCTCTTCTTTCCAACCCACCCTCGTCAACCCCCTCTTCAAACAAACAGTCCACCGCCCTTTGGAACTGCCATGCCCATATCTACGACCGAACCCATCACGCCCCCGGCAATACTCTCCCCCCTTCCTTTGCCTTATATAACCCCGCCTTCACTCTCCCCCTCTCTCCCTCCCCATTTCCCTCCACCACCAAACACACCGACCACCCCTCAACTTCATTGGAGAGTCCCCCCACCCTCCCCCTCGCACACAACACCCTCAACAACCCCGCCAGCTTCCCCAATGCTCTCTGTGTTTTTTCCTGTGCCTCCCACCTCCCCAGCCTTTTCCGCACCGCATCCGCCCCCTCCATTGTCACTTCTCCCTCCGAGGGAGAAAACACACCCGCCCGATGACGCGCTGTGTATAGCTGTCCCCTTCGACTAAAGTATAGCTGGGCCTCAGGACGGAAGGTCGCTGTAGCGCTAGGACCGACGCGGAGGGTTTTGACCTCGAGAAGACAGGGGGAGGGGATTTGACGGCCGAGGCGGTGGATTTTGAGCATACTCGAGTTGGACATTCCTGTGACAGGGGAGGAAGGAGGGGACAGAGAAATGGAGTCACCGGGGTCGTCGAGCTGTAGAGCGGAGAAGGCGGTTTTGGTTTGCTTGAGCCCCAGCTTGGTTTTAGTGGCTGAGGCTTGGTGGAGGAGGGAGCGGTGGTAAGAGTGGGTGCTGGATGTGGTAGAGACAGAAGACCGGCGGCGACGTGGAGAGAAGGGCACGGCTTGTGTGAGAACAGGGGCCAGGTTTGACGGAGAAGGGGATGAAGAGATGGACGGGTGGTCGCAAGAGCAGGAGTAGGCGTCGACTTCGGACTGGACGACGCAGTCAAGTCCAGCAAAGCGGTAACGGACTACACTGTGACTGGGTTGGGTGAGTAATTGTGAAGGAAGAGCGCTTGACGGACAACATACTGGCTTGCACTGGTGCGGATCAAATCATTATCCCCAAAAGGATATCGACATGTCTCCTTTTCGAACCCGGCGCCATGTCCCATGCTGGATTTCAGAGACGGGTCTCCAGTCCATTTGGCAAGAAATAAAGTCCCGCGTCGCCATTCCAGCTGGAAACGGTCAACTACACAAGTCTCATTCGAGAACAAGTGGAAGAGCTTTCGCAGGTTGCTAGTGTTGCTGACAACCTCGACCGAGTCGAACAGGTTGAATCCTGGCTTGCAAATCTCAACAGACCGGAGAAGAGGCTCAAATGCGTGCGTGTACCGGGGGAACTGTGAGATCAGGGCGTGGTTATGCACGTCCAACTTTATGTCGGTCTGGCGGACAATTGGAGAGAAGCGTGGTGGCGATCCTACTCCTGATCAATACAGACCTTTCAACCTAACGGTCAAGTACCTTTGGTTCGGTTCACTCACCGGGAACAATAATCTCGTCATCAGACACTTTGTTGAAGCTCGCTAGATCGACTTCATCTTCAATACACACATCCTGGTCAACAACGAGGGAGTCCACGTCTAAGCTCTCGATCAACTCGAGACCACATGAAACCCAGACTGGTCGAGTCCTTCCATGCTCGGGCGGATGGTAGTAGAAGCAGTTTCCGTCTTGATGGTGCGAGCAATTCTCTCCCCACTTGCATGTTCTGCTCTGGCCGAGCTGACTCTGCCACTTCTGGACCAAGCGGGTGTCGTGTGAAAAGTCGCATTCTTGTCTCTGACATGGGTGGCTCTGAATCAGGTACCCGCAAGGGGTTCTGGAGTTTCTGCTGATCTTGAGATCTCGCGTCCAGGAGGGGCGTCTGTAGGACATGATGGCTGGCGATATGGGCTTTTGGGGGAGAATATAGTATCCAAGGCAGAATTTTGTGGGGGAAGCGGTCAAAAGATCTTTGTTTGTCATAGTCTTCGAGTAAAACCACGGCCGGGAAACCTGGGGACTATGGTCAGTTATCAACTCACCGGACGAGATGCTGCCTGGAAGCCCCAAAGCCAGAGCCTTACCGAATTGCAGGCGCCCAACTGCTCGGTCTGCGGGCCAGGGCCCGCATGAGGCCTACCGCAGCAGATAAAAAACCGGCATAGAGTCACGCTGCAGGCGCCCGGGAACCGTGGCATGGCCAGCCGAAGAGGCCAGGCTTATCAGGCTGCAAGACCCCGTTGGCCTGGGCGCCTCAGCGATCGCCAGCAATGCAGCGTGCATTACGCGATGGCGTGAGCCCGCAAAGCGTTTGCTCTTGTGGGACGTTGGCTTTGGAAAATTTGCCACTCTCTCGACCCTGGTATCCAACGATTTCCATTTGAGGCTGCTTTGTCACGACTTGATGAGGTGTTGCACAAGTGCGGCATTGTTGGCGTGGCTCGACTGGTTCGTCGCGAGGGGAAAAGTGAGGCAGCCTAGTTGGTTGGTTCCAGATGTAGAAGGACCAATGACGGGTGCATATGAAGTTTTGCAGACTTGCGCATTTTCCAGATCGGGTTGTTGCGTTGATTGTCTGGAAATTGGGAAGCTGCCAATGAGAACTGGATGGCCAGGAATGGAAGTTGGGAAGCTCTTTCGAATGATGTTGGTCTCCGGATTGCATGGAAGGAATGACTTTCCCCGTACCTTCCGTTCCTATCTCTCTCCTGCTGAAATGTTTCTTGAAATGGTCGGAATACCAGTTTCCACTTTGGAGTCGTCGTCACACCTCGACTTACTGACCCTTGAACTGCCGGCGTATGTTAATTCGAGAATTCCATCTCGAGTAAAATACCAAGCCCGCCATACAGCCGAATTCTCTACTGTCAACTTTGTCCCCGACTGGTGTCTCTGACTTGCTAACTGCACCTGAGGAAGGAACAAGGCACCCCGCGGGCTTCATCCCCACACACGAATTCAGCTGGCAATTTGGCGACACGCAAAAATGGCGGTGCAATTTCGCCCCATCTCATGGTCCCTGGAAATTGGTCGCCGTCTGGTCCCCCGTCTGCGGTCCGTCGACGCTGACACAAAAATACCTGAATCATCAACGTAAACACCACAGTCGGCCACAGTACTGGCTCCGCGGCTCAGACGGAAAATATGGTCTCGGATGATGCGCCGAATCGTATTTTCCGCTTTGGGAAATCTGCAACGGCTACTCGGGATTAGCCAGATTGGCTCGATGCCCGTCGCCGACAGAGATGGGACTCTCCAAATCGGCATTTAGGCTGCGGCGCCAGCCAATATTCTACCATTGAGTAGCCAAGACATGCCATATTTATACCGCCATCGTGTCGCCATTCGTGGGGGAGGGGCGCCGAGGGGTTCGACGGCAAGGGCGGGGAATATTATCTGGGTCTCCTTGTTTTTAGATATTTCTGGTGTTCATCTTCAACATTGTCACCGACCAGTTTTCACGACAACGACACCGAAATGTTCCAGCTTCTTTCTCTCTTCGCGGCCCTCGCTGCCGCCGCACCCGCCCTCGAGCAGCGCCAGACAGCCGGCGTGCAAGTGGTGAGCCTCAGGTCCATCGAAAATGTTGCTGTCCGGCCCAACGGCATCATCTTGGCCACCAACATGAACAGCAACAACCTCTACGCTGTGGATCCCGCAGCCAAGACTTCATCGACGGCCATCCAAGTGACGGGCGCCACAGGTCTCAGCGGCATTGGCGAGTTTGCGCCGGACCAGTTTGCCGTCATTGGAGGCAAGGGCATCTACAAGGTCGACTTCACTGGCGCCTCGCCCAAGTCATCTCTGATCAAGAGCATCACTGAGGCCAACAACCTCAATGGTCTGGCCGTGCTGGACAACAGCACCGTTCTTGTGGCCGATGCCGGCAAGGGCAGCATCTACCGCTTCGACGTCAACACGGGTGCCTACTCGGAGACGATCAAGGACCCCACCATGGCCCCTTCGGGCGGTATTCCCTTTGGCATTGACGGCATCAAGGTCAAGGACAACGTGCTCTGGTACACCAACATTTTCAAGAATAGCTTCCACAAGATGCCCATCGATCCCGTCACGGCCAAGGCTACTGGCGCGCAGACGACTCTGTGGACCAACCTCATGGGTGACGACCTGTGCATTGGTCCTAACGGCAAGATCTACCTCGCCACCAACGGCCGCAACTCGCTCGTTGAAGTTGACCCCGCGAACCCCAAGGCCACGGCGGTCGGCACCGTCTCGGGCTCAACGAGCTGCGCTTTTGGCCGCAGGGAAGCTGACAAGAACGTCGCCTACGTTGGAGGAGGCTCGGGCGTGTTTGCCGTGACCATCAAGGTCTAGGCAGCCGAAAGAGCATCAAAACATGTGTGTACATAGCTCCAAATTTGTTAGAAGATGACGGATAATCAGAAAAACGGTCTGTTCCTGTCACCAGTCTCGCTGTTAGTCTCACCATGACGTGACGTGTTGTGGCAAGTCTCCGTCTTGGTAATCAGATATAGAAGGATTGCGCCGACCCATTCGAATTGCTTCCGCGCTGACATGCTCTCTCTCTCTCAATTCCGACGCCAAACCCATTCGGGTCAACACCCACTCCCCTCCTTTCCAAGCCAAAACACACAGACCTCTCCACCGGCAGGATCAGATAGAATCCGTGATGATGCGCGATACGGGAGCTCCCCCACTAGTTCTCACCAACAACCCCCCACCCCCCACCCCTGCTTGCCCACGAATTTCACCCCCAGCCAGCTTGAGATGAGACGAGGGAGCTGGAAGGATGATAAGGATTTGCGTAAGGTCCGTAACCATGGCCTCGGGCTCCTCCTTGATGTCCGTGGCAGGGATGGGAACTGGGGACAGGGGTTTGAGTTTACGGGGGACGGGGGACGGGGGCGTGTCAGCTTCTTGCCGGTCGGTCTGATCAGTCTGTCAGTTAGTCCCGGGAAGCTCGGAGTTTAGGTCTTGCCGTCTTGAGTCTCGTTCGGTCGGTTCGGTTTTTTCCTTAACTAGTCTAGTGTAGAGCAAGGTATCAACTACACTAGTTAACCGAGTTAGGTAACTAGCTCTTTAGCTTGCCGAGCCCAGCCCGCCCAATCCAGCCCGGTGAAACAGGCTCGCATTCGCAACGTGACTGGATACGAATGACGGTTAGTTAGGTACTTTGTAGCGTAGTTAGAAAAGAATAACCCTCTCTTATTTTATTTTATTTTGCCTCCTGGCTTTCGGTCCCGAGCTAGTTTATTCCTTCCCGAGTAAGATGTCCCGATCGAGTAGGATCGGAGACTTTTTGTGATGGATGGATGTGATGAATGTGATATCTATGACGGGGGATGACATTAAAAATGTGACATATAATCTCACGGACCTCACACCGCTACGCTACGCTACCTACCTACCTAGGCAGTTAGAACTACAATACTTAGGTTCTTACTGGGAGAGGTATAGCATGGGATCTCGCATGAGCTCTGAGACTGACTGTGATTGCTTAATTGATTAATTCTTCGGCCGTAATCCGGGGGAAAAGATTTAAAAAAAGAAGAGGACGATGCTGCTTTCGGGACCCTGTCCTGCCTGGCTTCATTCCATGTACAAAATAGGACAACAATGTCGTCTTGGTAAACGAGGAGAACAGGCGATTTTCATGTTGGGAGTTTATTTTACAGGGGCAGGGTCCCAACTACCTACCTACATTGCATCGTCTGATCTCAACCAGATACCTAGATACCTACGTACCTACGTATCTACGTACCTACCTAGGTACCTAACTTATCAAGTTGAACAGCTGCTGCCTGGCCGTACATGCGTGGTTCAATGCAGCACGGTTCCCAAACGGTTCCTCCTTGGCAGACTTGGGTTCAACCAACCAACCACCGCCCAACTGGGTCAAGTACCTGTACCTATCTAGGTACCTAGGTAGGTATCCTGCAGGGGGTGTGTGTGTGTGAGTGTGTGTGCATCTCGTTCACGCCGTGGTTTGGTTCGGTACCTACCTAGACTAGAGCCAGGGATGAGTCAACCGTGCGGTTATGTGATGCCCGTTCTGGCAGCTTTCAGCCCTAATCCGTTCACTTGCAGTTGCCGGTCTGACTGACTGGATTTGTTCCATCCCGGTACCCGCCAACTTGCGGCTCTGCTGGGCGTATACCTAAAAGTAAGTTTAAGGTATGTACACTAGATACACCCCCCCGCGCAACAACAAGACTCGGAAAGGATGACATGACATGAACATGACAGGATGTGATAGCTTGTGCCTGGCCCACATGTTCTGTTGATCACGCCTCGCATCAGACGACGTCGTGCGGTGCCTGGCCAGGCGGAATCCAGTCTCGTAACGTGGTCCATTCACAGCTCTTACCGGAACGCTTGGGTGATGTTTGGTACCTTAGCTGCAACCTGGCAAGTCGGGTATCCCAGTTCACCTCCCTAACAGAACACAAGTGACAAGAGCCATGCATCATTTCTTAGGACACATCTACACAGGTACCTAGGCTACGGAACTGCCTACCACCTCTTCCGGCACTCTGTCCGCCTGCCTGGCCACAATGCGATGCACATACCTCAACTTCCCGTTCTCGATCCTAAACAAATGGCTCTCGGTCGGCGCATCCAGCGCTGTCGCCGAAAACACACTGACGGCACCGACCGTCTCATCAATCACATACCTCCGATTAATATGGTCATAGGCCTCAAACCCATCGCTGCAGCTGCCCTCGGTATACAAACTCCCCTCTAGTCTCGCACAGGGTTGTCCCCAGGGAACATCGGTAACATTGACCAGCCCGGAACCCAAATCCAGATACACATCGGCCGCCGCACGCAGCGTGTCTCGCGGTGTACGTTCCGTCTGAAACAGCGATTCCCATTTCTCCTTGCGCACGACTTCGAGCGTGCGCGTCGCGTTGAACCGCCAATCTCCCGTCGTGGTGACCACAATATCCGCATTGATCACCTCGAGCGGTGCAGCAGGCGTTGAACTCGGACCGAAGAACAGCTGCGCGCCAATAACATACGGTGTTCCTCCCCCTTTATTATCTCCGAGGGAAACTAACTCGGTATAGACAGCGCAAGCATCCTGGTCGATGAGGGTATGGTCGTGATCAATGGGGATTTTTTTCTTTCCGGCAAGAATCCCCGTAGAAGGGGTGAGGAGTTTTCCGTTTTCCAGATAGCGCGCGTCTTCGTTGAATACGAGCGAGGCGTCGAATTCGCCGGATTCGAGTCCCTCTCGGAAAAGATCGGCGGAGTTGCGGAGGGGAGACCATTGGCATCGTTGGTCCTGGGCGAGAACGAGGGGGAGGGGAAGGGCGAGGAGGATAATAGTGGCGATCATGATGGCTTCCAGTCTGGGTGCTACCTATTGAGGTAAGGTGTTGGTGGTGGAAAGAAAAAAAAAAAAGGAAACAAAATTGGAGGAGTTGGGGTATGCCCCTCTCAATTCTCATTGAACGAACCCTAGCCAGAGATTATTAAAAGAGAGAGAGAGAGAGAGAGATAATTTTGATTTAATTCCATGCACCCGGAGTGGATAGACTTCTCGGATGAATATTTCATCATCATTCCCGGGCCGCCATACAAGAGGCTTGGGGGCTAATATCTACTGCATTTGATCCATCCGTAGTTTGCTACAAAAACCCCGCCCAGCCGGGAACCAAAAAAATAAAAGAAAGAAAAAAAGTCGTGTGTTCCTAAGTGAGCGAATTAGCCAGAAGACAGATGCGGGAAAGGTTCTAGAATCCAGTTCCCCATTCCATTCTTTCTCCCCACATCCTCACTCACTCCCACTCAAGGGAGGTCAGACCCGAAGGAAAAAAAGAAAAAATTGGAGTCATCGGTTGAGAGCCAAACGGAGGTTTAGCCAGATTCGCCAAGCCCGGTACCCGCCCGTTTACAATAGCACTATCGGCATTATCAACTCCCACAATAAGCATCCGAATAATCCAGGCAAATCGACTTGGTGTAAATCATATGTCACTAAGGCACGCAAGGTAAGGTAAGGTACCTTAGGCAGCAGCAGCAGCAAGTAAAACCCATGTCATGTCCCCAAATCCTCGCCGGCCAATCAGCGTCCCCACACAGTTGCAGCACCCGGTGAGTGAGCTAGCGAACACCCACATGCAATGAAAGCGGTTTAGGTTCAAATTCAAGTTCAGATTTCGGGTTTCAGGGTAACAGGTAGCAGGTAGCTGGTAGGGTGGACACGGCCATAACTCCCTTAATCGGACTGGAGTCAAGTCACCACCGTAAAAGTAGGGCGAGTGAAATGGGTATGAATGACATGGCAAGGCGAGGTGCATGTGCGTGTACTGTTCGTCACCAATATTTCCGTCCCTAGGCTAGCACTATCCCATTTTTTTTCTGTTCTTCTTCTTCTTCTTTTTCATCTTATTTTTATTTATTTTCGAAATCAGTAGTCCTATCCTAGTCCAGTTACATCCTATCCCATATACCGTCGGGCGGTCAGCCAGTCTCACTCAGTTAGTCGTTCAGTCCAACGAGGCGACGGGGACCGGATTTGTCCTGGACTGAACTGCATGTAGACTAGACTAGACTAGACTACCTAGACTAGATGAGATTGACGGGACGGGGGACGGGGGACGGGGAAACGGGACTGTTCTGGAATGCGGTTGCTGCTGCTGCCTTCGCCTCGTCATGTCCGAATCTAATCCATTTCAATTCCAGTCCGGTCCAGTCCAGCACGTCCACTACTACTACTATAGGTACAAGTTACATGTACATGTACGGTAAAGGAAGAAGATTAAGGAGGGAGGTGCTCCACCAGACCGCCCTGAAAGACCCGTCTAGTTAGTCATACTTGATTTTCATTTTGGAACTGGACCAGCCACGGTGAAGGATTGGGATTGAAGCGGGTGATCCAGAGTGTCGGGACTGGATCCACGGTACCTAGCTAGGCAGGTAGGTGGTAGGTAGAGGGAGGCCGCGTCGGGCAGAGAAAGGGGTAGGGGAAGTAGGGAAAAGGGGATGAAAAGGGGGGGGGGGATAAGAAAGGGGAAAGCGGGAAGTGAATAATAATAAAAAGGAGTGCCGGATGTTATTCCCTTCTCGTCCATCCGGTGTAAGGTACCTAGGTGTCCCCCTCATCCGGGTCATCAACTGTGACGTAGAGTCCATGACACAATGCCCCCCACTAGCCCACCGGGGAAATGCACCCGGGGAAATGACCAGGAACGGGACACTGTGACAGGGCAAGGACGGGACCTTGACAGGACCAGACTGGTGGGTGCCTGACCAAGGCGGTTTTTTCTCATCTGTATGAGGAAAAGACCAGACCAGGGCGAATTTGATTACGCAGAGAATAATGGGGGCCACATCACACATATCACATCACGTCGGATGCAATGCAGTGCAGCAAAGCGGATGCTTGCAATGCCTACCACCGATTTCGATTTAATGCAGCAACACTAGCTTCTTAAGGTAACCATGGGGGGAAAAAAAAATGAGTGTGTGTGTGTCAAGTGTAAATGAGATGAACGGCATGTACTAATTCGGCAGGTGGTCCCTGCGCCACCGGCCATATATGTAGACCAGGGGCCAAGAAGATGCGAGATGCATTCCGGCTTCCCCGTTTGTTTTATTGTCTTGTGCTCCCTCCCTCCCTGCCTGCAGTAAGTCCCGGGAGATGGGGAAGGATTGGAGGGAGGGAGGAAAAAAAAATTCACATGATGATATGGTTATGCTGGTGGCTTAGCTGAGCATAGATGGATAGATGTAGGTACAGATGAAAAGTCACAACACAGATCGATGAGATTTGGTGGGCAGGAGAAGATCGTGCATTATGCCTGTCCCGCGAGGTTGGTTGATCGTTGATATGGTTTATCTAGGGCTGGGTTGTCCACGAGTGATTGGTTCGGGAGGGAGATTGGATTGACAAAGAGAAACTTGATCAGTAACGTGATCGTGTGTCGTGTCGATGGGGCTCTGCACGTAATTCAAAAAGTCACATGCTTTTTTTTTTCGTCTTCTCTTCCTCCCCTATGCCATCATCTAGTCACTCCCGGCTCTTCTGTTCAGTGCAGTGCAGTGCAGTGCAGTGCACTGGTATGCCTAGGAGGTTTTTTGGTCAATTGGCGGTGGCTGTGGCTGCCCTGTTCGAGGGGTGCATATGGGTTGCCTCGTCCCAGCGTGTCGGTAACCTATCGCTGTTGAGAAAACTCCCACTTGGCGACTTGCATGCCTGCCACGGATAGTGCTCTACCCCACCACCAAAAGTAAAACCTCTCAACCCGTCCATTGCCTGAGGGATGATCCGGCATGCCCGTTTACCCTACCTATTCAGTGTGTGATTTGTGTTTCTTTCCCGTCCCCCTATTTTCGTAGTGGTGGTGCTTGTCAAACTCGGCCATCGAGTCAATTCACAGTGATTCACTGCTCTGCAAAGATGGAGGGGTGGGGGTTAAAAATGTACAGAACGAACAACAGCAAGCTGGTTTTTTTTGCGGCTGAACACCCTCGGCGCGGTTACCGCGCCCGAAACACCTAGCAAACAGACCTTTACCGTGTGCTCTGATCCCCCCCGCTCGGTGAAAGCCGCAACTGGTCAACGGTCCTGACCACACTCTTTCTTTTTTTTTCCGCCTTGCCCTCCCGGTTGCAGCACCTGTTCGAGCTAGGTCGCCGGCTACCGGTCACTGACCTAATGACCTAGTGCAGTGCTCGCAGTGCAGTGCAGTGCTATCAAGGCAGTGCAGAGATCAAACAGTGCAGTTCGAGATGCAAAGACGTGCTGGGGGCCATCTCTTGACTCGGGGGAGGGGGGCACGGGGTGATCTTCAACTGCATGACATACGTAATTGTCTTTTTCGGCTCCGAAGTGGGGTGTTTTTCTGTTTCTCACTGTTTCTTGGGGGTAAAAGAGGCAAGAAGAGGACACCGGCTCCTTCCGGGTGGCTGGTGAACCCCCGTCCACCAACAGCGAAGCCATTGCACTGCAGTTTGAGTGCATTGGTTCTGCAGCCAGAGTAAGCTCGTGCCTCGTCGCTTTCGGCTTTCCTTTCGTGCGTCAATTCACTCGTTTGCATAGTTTTTCACTGATGCCGATGCTGGATGCTGGGCCTTTTTTGGGGGGGCGGGGCCCTAGGGCTAGCGCTTAAAGCTCCCGCAGGTTTGACGTTTACACTTGATAGCAAATCAACACCCAGGTTTCCCATGTGCCGACCCGTGTTTCCACACAGGATGGTTTGCATTCTAGATTGTTTCGAGAACAGTGTTTAATTTCCCGAATTTTTGACCTTGGAAACGGTTTGTGATTTGCTGTGGGGGCAGAGAAAGCTGAGAAGACTGAGAGCACCGATTGAGGGATTCGAGCCAATCAGCAATGTTGGAAACCGTCCTTGCCAAGGCTAAAAGCTGGCCTCGACCATCTCGACCATACCCACTCAACCTCCGCCTCAACAGGTCGCCGACCCGGCGACCCGACCGGGATTCTTGCGATACTGGCACGCGGTCGAGGCAAAGGGCCGGAGGGCAATCGTTCAATTCACAAAGCAGTACAAGCTCGTGCTCTCTGCCTTTTGGCCTTGGGCCTCCACACCCCTCCACACACAAAAGCCTTACTTGACTCTGTCGATGCCCTCAGTCGTCCCGACAGTCTGGAACCGGGGCGGCCGTTCATATGCATGCCCTTTGTTTCCATCTCGCCCTACCGCCGGGCAGGCTGATTCTTCCTTGACTTTGACCTCGGAGACATGTCACCAGCTCTCAAGACCCGTCTGTTCCCAACACCGACAACGTCACAAGCACGGTTTCCCTCTCTACTCTGCCCTATGGGTCATAGCAGACAATGGGCGGCCTACCTTAGCCTCCTTTCCTCAATCATCTCCTTCCCGTATATAAGATCCTTTTTTCCAAACATTGGTCAATCCACCACTAACAAGCTACGACATTGTCAACACAAACAACAATAACAACAATAACAACACGACTATTCTTGTTGTCAGTGTTTGATTTCATCTTTTTTTTTTTCTTTTTTTCTGGGATCTTCTTCTCCCCCCTACCCTCACCCTCACCGATCCTCCTCCTCTTCCTCCCCCTGTCAACCAGACACAGTTGAAAGGTTTGGTGGTCAACCCGACAATGTGTTCTTGGGAGCAAACTGTCTATCATTGTGGTCATCGAGGCAAAGTCCGCCGCGTGGAATACTCATGTAGAATCTACGTGCGTTACCGCTTTGGTGAATGCCGATTCGATACTCGCTTCGACGCCGTATACCAGGTTATCAGCTACAAGGACTGTCACGACTGCCGAAGGGTCTTTCAGTATGTCAATCTCTAACAACCGCCCACGCGGTAACTGGAGAGGGGTCATGCACGAGGCATGATGACTGTGGCCTACCTAGGTACCTTACCTCAGGTACCTAGGCTCGGGTTACCTCATTGGGGAGGGGGGGTTGGCTAGACTTTCACCACCACCAAAACAGCATCAGGCAACCAAATCTCGGCCAGCACCGGCATTCGAATCCCACACCAGACCCTATCTATCTACCGACCTACCGACTACGGCAGCAACCCCTGCCCTGTTTTTTTTCTGCCTCGCTATTACTACCTAGTCTTTTTTTTGTCTCGGGTACCTGTCTGTCTTATCCTCCTCGCTTCCTCCCTCCCGTCTCATCCGTCCTTCCGTGCAGTCCCAGTCTTCTACCAGGCCCACATTGATACCTGCCGGGCAGCTCGGATGACGAGGAACTGGAAGCGAGCGAGTGAGTGTGTGTGAGTGGACTCGACCGACCAGACCAGACTTGGCTTTGTCTGCTTTTGTGTTACCCTCCTGAATCCGGGCGGTTCCGGGAGTCACCATTATTTTTTTTCTTCTTCTTCTCTTGTCTTATCAATGTAAGTTGATACCCTCCAGTTCCTTTTTTTTTTCTTCTCTTCCAAACCCGAGGGGAATTTCAGGTGGAAGAAATTTAAAAGCCACAAGTGTGCATGTGTACATGTGAGTGTATCTGTAAGTGTGAGTGTATGTGCAAGTGTATGTGGGTGTGGGTGTGGATGTGCGACGACCAAGACATCGTGACCACATCCACATCCACATCCCCCACATCCCGTCCATACCTCGGATACACGGCACCGAGCGAGGTTTAATTTTTTTTCCCTTTGTCTAAACTACCTACCTAGAACCCTAGAACCCTGGAGCTAAAAGCTGACGTTAGACCACCACCACAGGGATCTTTTTTTTTTTTTTTTTTTCCAAAAAACCTTGGCTCACAACTTTTCCCAC
>Ga0247765_1001107_pt1 | contig 15153 bp, 9 predicted proteins | sample UWRJL106311C6_FD_179949 | JGI IMG/M metagenome (GOLD analysis project Ga0247765, IMG submission 179949) | Plant litter microbial communities from Arlington Agricultural Research Station in Wisconsin, United States - UWRJ-L106-311C-6 | ecosystem: Environmental > Terrestrial > Plant litter >... | reverse complement strand
AAAGGGAAAAACAAACCCAAAAAAAAAAAAAAAAAAAAAACCACCCCTCCTAAGGGACTTCCCTAAAGATCCCGACGATGTGGTCGCACTCGCGCCACACGATCAGTTCAGCTAGTTCAGCTGGATGCCGGTCATCTCGTTCCGCCATTGCCGCACAACTATCCGCTGCTACACCATGACATTGGGACTAGCCCAGACTAGGCAAGGATGAACGAGACAACACTTTGGGATGGAAAGAGGGAGGGGGGGAACGCAACTGAACATCAATGCCTTGTCACCTCATTTTGCACCACCTTCACCATTTACGTCGGAGAAAAGCGATGCGATTACGTATAAACCTAACTCGTGATTTACTATATTATCAGGTGGAATGGTATGTCTTGTGGATAACTCCGGATGAGGATAAGTAAAATGCAGTGAACTTGTAGGCACTCAAATTGACCAAGAAAGCGAAAAGATCAATGAACCTCCTCGGCTTGCATCATCTGCGACGGATATCTCTACCACGCCTTTTCAAGGGCTGGCACTTGAACACTGCCCATCTCAGCTCCAAAGCGCGATCGCTGCGGGAGCCTCTCGTCCTTTGGGTCATCGGCACCATCTTCACCGTCATCTACTCCATCGCCGTGCACCATGTGCTGCTCAAAGGAAATCCCCGCGTCGGGGGCATCCTCCTCTCCGCCACCGACACTAACTACATCGTCTCGGTGCTGTCGCAGTTTTTCGCTACGTTGGTAGCCCGGAGCCTCGAGGCGGCCCTGGATGCTCTCCGCTGGGCGCTGGCGGCTCGGACCCGGGGTCTGTCGTTTGGCAATTTTGTGCAGCTTAGCGGAGCGACCGACCTGCTTATCGTGGCCATCTTCATGATCTGGAGCAAGTTCCGCAGCTGCTCGGGAGTCATTAGGCTTCTGATCCCAGTAGGGAGCCTGTTCTTTGGCAGTATTTTGAAGTGTGAGGGCTGCCTCTCTTCCAAACATGTACGATCGAATCTTATAAAAGCTGACTGAAACTCGGAAAAAAAATACCAGTCAAGGCCAATTTCGAGAGCTATTTCATCCCTATGAGCGATAGAACCCCCCTCTTCGCCGGGCTCATGCCCATCGATACACGGGTGCTCGACATCGTGCCTGTTTCGTACCTGTGTCTGTACTTTTCCGGGTGGGTTCCATCGCTGCTGGGCAGCCCCAAGTATGCCGTTGACATGTCGGGCGGCGCAGTTGGGTGCGACCTGGACCAGAACTGCACCTCGTTCTTCTTGCCCGGCGGGCTGGAGATTGCCAGGAAGGTGCAGCCGGTGCTCAACGCCACCATCCTTGAGGGAGGCGTCTTTAACGACGCCGAGGTTATTCGCGTCAATGACGCTCCAGGGATGCTCCTGCGCTTCGACAGGCTGGAGAGTTTCCCTTTTGACCCCGAGAACGACTGCTTGTACTACGGCGATGTCATCAACGACACGATCCAAATCTGCATCGCTGACCGAAATCAGTCCGTTGCCGTCGGTACGTTTTTTTCAATTCCTCCCCGCTAATTAGGTATGTATTCTCCGACCCCGAAGAAACGCTGATCAGCATTCTCTTAACAAGCCCTAGCAGCATGTCCCACCATGCTGCAAGAAAAGAGTCTTTGCAATACCCACCCCTCATGGAAGCGCGATTTCAACTACACTGTACTCCTCACCGTATCCCGCCGCAAAGCGACAACAACCTACTCGCGGCGCGACCTCAAGATTCGGCGCGTCCTCTTCTCACCACCCGACACGGCGCCCGAGTCCATCCCCCTCAGCCGGTCGCAGTTCCAGCCCATCTGGGACCGGATGCTCCGCTACAGCGCCGAGCCTCGCCGAACCAACGAGACCGAGATGGACCGCAGCCAAATCCGCGCTCTCGCCTACAGCCTCGCCTGGCTCATCCGGCTCTACGCCGATGTCTTTCCCGACGACCCCTTCACACCTTTGACGCACCTGCAAAACTTCCTGGCCATCCCCATCCAGTTCAGCACCGTGTGCTCGCAGTATACCAACTACACAGTGCACAGGCTCGGGCTTGGTTCGGCCCTTGTTGGAGCGTTCGCCATGGACGACCAGATGCTGACCACGGCCGAAGGAGGTCGTGAGGCCGATCGACTGGTGAGCCAACCGTGGACTGTGTGGGCCTTCATCGGTGGCAGCACGGCGGCTATGCTTGGCACGGCCGCGCTGCTAGGGTACATGATGCTGTGGCTGAAGGATCCACTGCCCAAGGGCACGGGAATACCCGAGGTTGATATTCTGGCTTTGACGGGGGGAGCTGTAACCCCGGTAACAGCAGCAGCAGCGTTGGCGACAAAGGACGCAGGCCAGATAATACGGGAGTTGAAGCCGGGGGTTGCGGGTTCCGTGAGGAAAACAGCAGCTGCGCTACGCGAGACGAGGCTAAAGTTGATGAGCAGCAACGGGAGCGATTCCCAGCCCGTTCTGACGGCAGGGCGTGTTTAGTAGGCAAAAATCATGATATTTTTGTGGCTTTTGAAGGGTAGAGAGTTTGTTGGGGAGGAGGGAGGGTGGTTCCGCTACGTTAGGATGCAATGCATTTATTAGAAATAGGTATATTATATCCCCGCTTCGGGATCGAGTTGTCGTTATTGTGACATTCACAGAGCCGTCGTGAGACACGAATGGTACCTACCTATATAGTTGTACTTTTTTTGTCGACTCCTTGCATCTCGTCAGCATTATGATGGCGTCGGTGTGTCAAAGGCGGTACGGCGAATTGTGAGCATGCACGGCAACACCAAACAGTCCTTCCACAGACCAGAGACAAAGGAAAAGGAAAGCAGTAAAAAAAAAATCAAGTAGGTAGGCTGACCTACTATGAATATTCCTTAGGTAGGTAGGCAGCCAGCCCACAGCCCACTAAGTGTGAAAAAAGAAACCGGCCCAGTTAATTTAAATCCTCAGGTCTAAGGTGAGCTAGGTATATATGATATAAATATTGTAATTATACTTATTAATGTGTAAGAGACCTTTTTGTTTCTCACGCCAGCAATATATTCTGGCTGAAGGGACAACACTTATTTTCTTGGAGCTGGGCCGGCTGGAAGGGCCACACGATGCATCGCGGTTGAGGGTGGTATAACGCTATCGCCTACCCCCCTAAAATTGTAAACGGGTGTGCTTAGTACAACTATAATGCTTAGGGTTATATGCTGTATTTATACTACCTTTGCTGTCCCCTTTTAGAGAGATAGGGCTTTAAGGAGGCGTTAAATCTCGTTATACAGGCCCCAAAACTACATAGCTTCCCTGTTATCTTCTATAGAGCCGTGTAAATTCGTCTTCTAGGGTAGAGTAGGCCCCTATTATAGAGCGGTTTAATTTCTAATTTACAAGGCTTTTCCAACTGTAAAAGAGGTGGCCGTAGGTGGAACGAGTAGTAGTTTTGCAACCTTTAAAATTACTATTAGTATAGCTTTTAAGTGCTATTTTAGTACTTCCTCCTCTAATACTAAATAGCTAGCTCTCTATTATTATAACTTATCAAGATCTTTCTATTTAAATGCTGTTTTTCCATCTATTTGGCTGAGCGACCAATTGGCAAACGCGCCCGTCGGCCGGTGGTTGCTCCGACAGCTCGCTGACGAGCATGTCATATGAACCATGATCTTGGCTCCTCGTCTTGGATCACCATATTGCATCGAAAGCAGCACTGGGTTTAGCGAAATTTGCCGAGATCTGACTTGAATGCTTCAAGTCCATCGTCTTCATTTGCGTTCTTATGTCGAAACCTTCCTCTATTGCAGAAAAAAACTCATCCAGAACATGGGGCCAATTCACGTTGCCCGTGGGCCCCGCCATCCGGAGTCCGTGCTAGTTGTCACCTCCCACCGAAGCTGACGAGGGATCATGTTATTATGTGAATGGTGTGTCGTCGATTGTCGGATTGCAAAACACACTAGACCTGTTATTTATTATATATCATGACTCCAACCGGAAACTAGTATGTATTCATTTTCTAATATACCTAGTTACATATGCTGTCTAGTGGCGGCGAGTGGCCCCTCTGATTCGAACCCGCCCGGGGTGTTGGATTCGAAAATCGGTAGAGTATCGACTAGGTTGATGAACTTTTGGCAATTTGTATGATAATGATGTATCGGAGATTTACATGTACCCAGCGTAAACATGAGTGAGTCGGCCCCGTTGTTTACCCGGATGGACGAAACGGGGGATCCCTTGATGGTGATGTCGTAAAGTCGTCCTCATTGGTTTTGCACGCTGCAGCACGGCGAAAAAGACTCCAAAGAGGAATTCCCTGCAAGGCCAGAGAGCTCTGTTCATCCAGTATCCCGGGAAAATCACATCTATCGTGTAGTAAGTCGTCCTAAGCTGAACTGTTTCCGCCCGACCAGGTACTGTGTCTTTCCATTTTCACATCACTTGGCCCTGTTTATGACCTTTCAGTGAAGTGGAAAGTTACAAAAATTGTTCAAGCTCGGGATTCAGCATGCTCACATCGCCCTCGGGGACATGACACATTATAATGTGAGCTTCCATTCGGCAAACGTGGAGCGAGGTTGGGATCTGTTGTAATGAGCAATGCCAAGAAACCGCTGTTGCTAGACGTCCAACCTAATCAAAGAATTGAGGATCCTTCTCATCACCCCGCAATCCATAACCTAGGTACCTATATTTTCATCCTATCGATACCAACCCGTACCCCCCTTAAACCAGCACGAAAACCTCGTCCGGCCTCTCATCCCTCTCATCCCTCTCATCAATCCCGTCAACAAAAACCTCCCCGACAAACTCCCACCTCTCCCCCCCTTCCACCCCTCTCAACAAAACCGGCACCCTCCCGCCCCTCAGCCTGACCACTACATCGCCCACCCTCGCCGCCCACGGACACAGCCCATAACCCCCATTCTCCATGACAAAGAAACACCTCTACACACACGCGGGCAGATTCCACCCCTCATACCTCCTCCCCTCAAACTCACCTTTCGCTCCAGGTATCAAAACAAACTGCCCCCCACCCAGCGCTTCCGAGTTCCCCACATGCGCAAACGTGTGATGATCCAACAACTCACAGAGAGTGCCTGGAGACCAAGTCTCGGTGTGGTAGTTTGTCCCCTGAAGAAGCCAGACGCCTGTGCGGGCCGAGGGGTCGAAGAGGGCGTGGAAAGTGGACGAGAGCGGGATGGGATTTTCGGGCGAGACGAGGGAGGCTGGGGGGTGGTCTATGGCGAGAATGGTTCCTAGGGGAATACCGGGGAGGGGGAGTTCGAGCGGGTTAGGGGAGTAACTTGAAGCATCCAGGGGGGAGGAGACTGAGACTAGCGAGGGAGAGGGATCCGCATTGGCGGTAGGCGGCTGCTGGGAGAGGAGATTGATGTGAGCCCACTGGGCGTGGCCGTCAGGGTGGAGGGCCCAGGTTGGACGGGAGATGGGAGCGTCAAGACGAGCATCGTTGTCGGCGAGGGTGCGGCGCCAGGCGCGGGTGGGGTGGCAGTGGATGTAGGAGAGGATGTCGAGCGAGTTGTAAGTGAGGATCCACCAGCGGGTGAAGTCAGCCATGACATTGACCAGGGGTTTATTGTAGTCTGGACGGAGCAGCCGAGGGATTGTTGATGCGTCTTTGGTTTCGTGGCCAAAGGCGAGAAGGGCAAACAGTTTGTCGCGAGGGTCGGTGGCTTTGAGGTCGAGAGCTTTGAGGAAGACGTCTAGGATGGCCATTGGTTGCTGTTTGGAGACAGATTCACTGCTGCTGCTGCTGCTGCTTGTCTTGAGCCTGCCGTGAGATACGGCGAGGGAATTCCAGATGGCGGGCATGGAGTCTCGTGTTTGAACGCTCCAGCGGGCTTCGCCTGCGTATGCGGGAGTGCTGGCCATTTCGTTGATGAAAAGGAGCTCTTCAAAGGGAATCTCTTCGGCCCCGGAGCAGAGAACCGTCTTTGATGACAAGATGGCTTCCTGTACTACCCAGACCCGTTGGAACCACGGGTGGTGGTAAAACGTTTCCATGAAGAAAGTAAAGTGAGCGCCGTCCTTGCCGCCGGCTGCGTCGATGGCTGGGGCCCCAAAATGCTCAGCCTTCTTCATATGCTCTCTGAACACCTCACGTGTGTACCCAAACGAGTGCTGTTCTTTCGGCTGTGTCATCTTGTCCAGCTCCTCGGTTGAGAGCGTGTGCTTGGTGCCCGGGCATTGACACTGGGTCCCCCCAGCGCAAATGCGCTTGTTGCAGTTGTACACGTCTCGTATCAACCTGAGAGCTTCGTTGACCCCGAGTACATAGTCGTCGAGCTACACATGTACCATCTCGGCGCGCGAGTAGATTAATCCCATTATCGACACCTGCTGTGCTCTCTCTGAAAGATCCTCCTGGTTGATGCACACGGCGTCGATCCATATCCGAAGCGGCGTATCCTGGCGTCGGAGGCGGCGGATAGCCCTGTAAAGCGTCCCTGAAACGACAATTTTGCCTGTAAAGCTCTCGGTAGCCTCCCCGGCGTGTACCGAGATAAAGGACTTGTCCGAAGAGTCTCCCCAGCAGTACGAAAGCGCGTGGAAGCCTGGATGCTCACCCGCATCATCACCTTCCAGGTTGGCGTATTCAAAGTAGGCCTCAATATCTGTCTCAGATGCCCCGGATGGTTTGACAACCAGTACGCGGATTTGCCGCTTTGCATCGCTCAGAGATTGATATGCGTGTCCAGGTTCAAATGATGACTCTGCAGCTCTTTCCGCATGTCCAGCTGCTGCCTTGACCTGGTATTCGATTTCAATGCTTGCTCCTCGGATGTAATTCGTCCATGCCTGGTATTGAGCCTTCGGAATTAACTGGATGACATCTCCTGGTTGTATTGCTTGCAGCCATGACTTGGCACGCAGAGGGGCGCTTTGTATCTCCCAACTAGTAGAAGCAACAAAGAACTCTGGGTTTGCGACTCGGTTGTGGTGAATCCTGACTACACCAAGATCGCCCCTCCCCTCCGGTCGTCGCAGCCCAACCTCGAACCAAGTGCGAGATACTTCCCGTTCCGGATTACTGGCCCAGCCTTTTTGCAACCTATCAACCCATTGTGTAATTGTGAATCTGACAGCAGAAAAACTCTCACCTTGGTCTCGGGAATCGGTTTTGAAAACTGCGGCTGTCACCCCAGAAGCGTCCGACGGGACAGTAAGCTCGAGATATGGTCGTCGTGGGCAATGCTCGTAGGCCTGCACTAGGTCATGGCGGACCACGCTGAGTTTCACCATCTTTGTTCTGCAGTCTCTTGTTGTTTGCTTAATGTTTAAATGAAGGTAGAGAGCTGGTGAAATTGTATTAGTTCTGCAGGTAAGGCAGTCAGGGATTTTATCAGTTCAGGCATTGACCAAGCTTATCAGCTGTAAGTCCGAGAGGGCTGTGTTTATCAGGATCGCCCGGTTCTAGACCGGAGACCCCGGCGTTCTCAGCTCGCCACATGGTTACATGGCGTCAAGCCTCAAGCGCATTCTGCATGTCGGTAGTTGTGTAAGCAGACCTTCGAGGTGGTCTATTCGCTCATAATCTTTGCCAAGACCGGGCTACTAGCGGTTTGCATTTTTATCTCTTGGGAAACAAGCAGCGGCACAGATAATGGTGTCTAGAACTACAACTTTGGTTTTTTTTTGTGAAAGAAATGACATGTAAACGCGAATCATTTTCAAATCTTCAAAAGAATGCTTCTCTCCTCTTCAGTTTTCATTCGAGTCTTTCACATCGACTGGTACTCGACACTGGCTTACAGACATATTCACCAGCCCAGAGCACTTTTCATTTCATATCCCGTTCACATACCATCCCGCACCAGTCACTGATCCCAAGCTCAAAGTGATACAATGCATGCAGCGCCCCTCGCTAGCGTCTTGGCAAAGCTTACCTCCCATCGCGCTTTGCACCAAGCCAGCTCGCGGACATGTCTAACAATTTACGAATCACAGCTTCATCCATCCCCCTTCACCCCTACGCGCATGAGGGTCAACAACGAAACCCGGCGCGCCGAAGCTACAGACGGCTCCCTCACCGGCGACGACTACCGCTCTCAAATCAATCCGACCGGGCAAGTTCCCGCTCTCAAAGTAGTACCTCTAGACTGCGGACACTTTTGCATGGAGCTCCAAGACGATTGGGAAAGAACCATTCTTGCCGTTCCCGAGTGCAAGAGGGCACCAGCCAGCTTCACAGTCAAGAAGACATAGTCAATGCTTTCCCCCTGTTCAGCCGTGCCTGGGTATACTAAGAGCGCATAACTCTCAAGGCGCGTCTTATACTGCAACTAAAGCGAGCTGCAGCTCGAGTGCCCCGTGAGGGTTTAGTTTGTGAATGTGCCAACCACCATATCGCTCCCCACGTCCACACCCAGGCACACATGGGGCCAGAGGCTTGGGAGGATATTTTAACAAGTATTCTGTGACGTCAAAATGGTCATTACAAGGCCATAAATGCCATATCAACGGTCAACATAAGACACAAGCCTCTAGCTATAAGCAGGGATTACCAGCTCACCCTTAGCTCACCGCGACTCACCCTTAGCTCACCGCGGCTCACCCTTAGCTCACCGCGGCTCACCCTTAGCTCACCGCGACTCACCCTTAGCTCACCGCGGCTCACCCTTAGCTCACCGCGACTCACCCTTAGCTCACCGCGGCTCCCCTTCGGCTCACCCTAATTATTAGGCCCAGGTGAGAGCCGAGGTAGCTCTAAACACAAATGCTATCTATTGGCTGTATTCATGTTTTGCGGCGCTGGGACACACTAGCCATGATCACAGCCAGCGCTAGACGCTCAATGTTGTCTATCGTGCCGCTTACGCAGTGAGGAGTTCCGCTGGAGTCGGGGTGGGGTACACGGGATTGTATTCCGCAACAACTCCGCTGATCTTAGTCGCGGACGCGTTTAGCCAGGGCCGCACTCTGGTAAAGAGCAGTTAGCAGCTTGAAGGATCCGTCCATGCCGATATTGGTAAATGTCAAATCTCGTAGAGGAATGTCCTTCCAGTCAGGGGACTGTCAAGGGGTAGTAGGCCTGGAGGCTTAATATTAACCCCCCATTCTGGCAGGCCACATGTGGTCCCTCTCTAAATAGTTTGCCTGGCTTTCTCCCTTCCTCAAAATCAAAGCGTATTGCTGCAGCGTGCCGTTTCGAAGATCGCATCGCGCCGGGCGAAGCGCCGACCATATCGGCTCAGAGTCGGTCACTGTCGACTCTCGCCATCCTGCTTTACCCCCTGTAACTCAATGCCGCCAAAGAGGATCTGTTCCGGTCATGATATGCAGGTTCAAGCACTAAGTTGCCCACGTATCCATCTTCCTCTCTGATGCGTAGGTAGGTGGAATCGCCTTGGTACCTTACCGAGGGTTGGGCCAGGCAGACGAAACATTCTCGTTTGAAGGAGGCCTTTGCACCTCGAATTTTAGGGGTTACAACGGTTTGTGTGTTGGCGCACTGCTGGTGAGCTTGGACTTGTGGAACTGCCACGCCCCCCCCCTGTAAGGCGAGAGAGGAGCCAGTCTTAGAACAGTGTTCCGTTGAAAGATACGGGACTCTAGGTACGCCATGGCGCGGTTTTAATACCCAGGGCCGCACCAACAGTGAGTAAGAGTATGGGAACGGCAGCAACAGGATACCAGAAATGCTGGAGTATCTAGAGTTGTGATGCCGAAAAATGGTCTTCGTTGCGACGCTTAGCAATTTTAACGGCCTCATGGAATTGAGAAAAAAAAACCTCCAAGAGGGACGCTTACTGCGACCAAGTTGAACGGGAAGAAAGACAAAAAACGTAAGCCCGTTGATTCTGGCCACTGCTCTGCTTCTGGGCTATATATTCTCAAGTTCAAACGTTTTTCATTGTAACAGTCAAGTCATCATCCAGGTTAAATCAACCCACCCTCCCCCCCCCCCAATATCTTCATTTACCAAGCTTATCAGATTTCCTCTGCTGCTCAAGAATTGCAACTGTGGTACCCAGCGTAATAGTCGAGTTGTATGCCGACACCAACCTCCAGTCGGATGATCAAGTCCTCCCACCGCTGGTGCTTGCGCAGTCGCTCGATGCCCCGCTTGAATTGCTTTAGGGAAAATTCCTGATGCACACACGGATGGTTTCTTGGAGAGACAATAATGTTTCTGAAGCATCACGATGCAGCTCTTTGGTCTGGTGTATGACCGAGCCAGGCAGCCTCCCGGTTGAAGAGAGCCCTGTTTAAACAGTCAGATCAGACAAATGACCGCCGGACCTTTTTTTTTTCGGACCTGCATCCTTGGTCTCCAGGTTGATTCTGGCAGTTTCAGGGGTGCTGCCCCAGTTTTTCATGATATACAGGCAATAGAGGCATATCCAATAAAGGCATTCTTCTTCCAGCCTTGTCTATCTGTGGCCATTGCTTGCGTAGGTAGTGAAGAAAAATTTTGCTAGCGCTGCTCTCGTCACAGAAATATGTTCAGCACTGGTATATCTGGCGCCTGGACTAACGCGCCTTTGTCGGTGATGACGCTCAACACGCTGGCGAGGAAGTATGCGGAGGAGGAGTAGAGAGCTGTGGTGTGGTGGAGTTGGGGCATAGAGCGGAGGGGATCGAGTTGCCAGAGAGAGGGAGGAGTGATGAGGAATTGGTATGGTAGGATGGGGTATAGGACGTGGAGGGAGGAGGAGTGGTAAGAGGTAAAAAGATGGGAGGAATAGGGTGATGAGGTGGGGGAGGAGAGTTTTATGTGGAAGGGGTGGGGTGATTCGAAGCGAAAAAGAAGCGAGATTGTGCAAGTGTGACAAGCGGGAATGTTGCCAGTATGTTGTATTTGGGCAAAGGAGAGATTGGTAATAAATTCTTCAAGATGTATATCCCCGTGTACTGCCAGGTTGCTGTACTGCCAGGTTGCTCTACTCGAGCCGTCAACAAAGCTCCAGAAGGGAGTCGTAAGCCCTCATCTCGACAGGGAGGTTCCGTTCTCGACACGCCCGAAGAATCTCTGAAACTCGAGATCTCGCAATGTCCTTTTCCAACGAGCCATCTCCGCATTGTTTCATGACGACTTGTACTAGATGCTCTGCGAAAACAGTGTAAGCCATTCTCATCACTTCCGTGTCGAGGTCGACTCCATCAACTCCGAGATCCTTGCTCATCTGAGTTCTGGCGGCCTCCCAGCTTTGCTGCCGCACGCTGTCTTCCCACCTCGACAACCATTCGAGCTCGGCGGTTGGCGCTAGTGTGGGTGAATTCTCAGAGTCCACGCCCTCTTTTACCATCATTGAGATGTATGCTCGGAAGAGGGGAAGTAAAACTGCCTGAGCGCCCTGCGGAAACTTCCTGACAGCTTGGAAGATAACATGATTCTTCTTGTAATCAACAATACGAGGATCAGCACCGCGTCTCAGAAGAGCTGACAAGGTCTGTTTGGCGAGGCTGTTGTTCTTGCTGCCGGTCACTTTTTCGCCGGTAAACATGCCCATGAGGGGTGTTTCGCCTCGATCATTCTTCTGATTGATATTGGCACCCTTCCTGGCAATTAGGTCGATCAGCCCGACTGTCCCACAGTGCTGACGGCTTTTGGGTTCGAGGTTGGTCACCACCTCGTGCAGGATTGTATTTCCTTCTTCGAATATCATATCAGGGGGACAGAACTCGCAGAGGGTCTCAGCGACCGACATGTCTGAATTCCAGCGTGTATAAATGTTTCGAAAATAGTCCACCACCATCGATTTTCCCGAGGACGTGTGAGTGTTGATAGGAGCGCCCGCTTCCAGAAAGTCAAGGAATGCCCGGCGTAACGCCAACCGCTCGCCCCCTGTGAGTATTTCCTCTGTTGCCCACTCATTTGAAAACGAGCGGAAGAAGCATGTCATTGGTGTTGTCCCATCTGGCAGTGACACTGTTGGCTTTGCCCCAGCCTTGAGGAAGAGGCTCATCAGTTCATAACTTGCTGTCGTAAGAGGCGTTTCGTCGAATAGCTTGAATAGGGGAGTTATGCCAAGGTTGTTCGGCACATTGAGGTGAGGCTTGGCCTTGAGCAGCTTGTCAATGACTGGATCGAGTTTCGGCTGATATGACCTTTTATCTAATATTGGGTCCACGAGAGCGAGATGCATGGGCGTGTCACCTCTATCGTCCTGGCTTATGATGTCGGCGCCCTCTTTGATGAGAAGGTCGAGTACTTTGGTTGACGGATTTCTCAGAGACAGGGGCAAGGGTTGTGAAGGTTGTGAAGGTTGTGTAGGTGGTGTCGCGTGGGCGATGACGACGGCGGAATGGAGTGGAAATCTGCCGTGCTGGCCCTTGGACCCGATATCTGCCCCAAACTGAATCAGGAGCTTGACAATTTCGTAGTCGTTGGCCAAAACGCTATAATGGAGCGGAGTGTTTCCTAAGGTATCCTTGATGTCGATGGGAGAACCGGAATGGAGCAAAGCCTTAACGAGGTCGAGATTCTTCTCGATGACAGCTTCATGCAACGGCGTTTTCCCATCAGGTCGCTGGGTAGGGGGTGCAAAAGTCTGTGGGGTAGCGGATAGCTGGTTCCCAAGATGAAACTGATTGTAGGAAGGAAGGACCCCCGATGGAGAAGCATCATGACTGAAAAGACGCTCGAAGCCGAAAGACGAGAAGTCAGGAATGCTCGTCGGTATGCTGCTGGGCCTGAGGCATCATGCCGTCAGTAGACATATAGCAAAGCGCTGTGGCAGCAATAGTGGAGAGAATTAATTACCCCGAGATGTCGCTCTGGCTGGTAACTGCTTGCACTGTATGGGACCTGGAAGCGGGCTGCGGTAGAACCGTTGCCACTTTTGCTTTCCTTTTCGCTGGCTTGGGTGATGATTGTGTGCTGTATTTTGTATAACCCCAGGCCTTGAGCTGTGTGCGATATGATCGCTCCCTGGTGAGGTTATTATCTGGGAGTTACCTATGGTCCATTTTCAGTGATTATTACTTACGAAGCAATGAAGCCGAATTTTCCCCTCACCATACGCATGACTTCAGTCAATGGCTTTCCTTCCTCTTCGTAAAGCCTTCGAATCTCGTCATGGACCAGGGTCCAATCCTTTGCCATGACGATAGAAAGTATCAGGACCCCAAGTTTTTGCAGTACGACGTGTTATTGAACGGGCAGCTGAAGAGATGGGAAAATTGTGCGTTTTGGGACTGCTGGCCGAATCGAAGGCGACGCGCCTCATATACGTACCTTGGAGCCCGCGAACCACATCGCAAAAGGGTGCTAGGGTGGGGTGGGGTTAGCCTGACGGGCGTATCGCATTCTTGGCTTGCAGGGGGATGGCTGAGCTTGTGTCGTGGGTAGGGTCCTGTGCATCCAATCAACAGCCGTCCTCAGATTGTGGTTGTGCAAACTGCAAATTGAATCTGCAAACTGTCGGTTTTGGCGTTCCGCATGCGACAGGACTGGAGGGGAAAAGCGTTCACTTTGAGGGGGATAGCTGGAGAAGTTAGGCTGCTGGGGTCCCCCAAAAGTTTTGCAGCTTGCACTCTGCACTTTGCACTTTGCAACAGGGCGGCTCCTGCAAAATGTAAAATGCTTTTCTAGGGGAGCTAGCGCAGATATGTGGCACGATTTTTGGGTGCCGTCGACGCAAAGATAACGCCAACACTCCTGTAAGAGCTGTGTCGTAAATTTTGCCGTTTGCACCCAACTCCAGCAGCTCTGGAAATGCAAAGGTGTAAAATGAAGTACATGCATATAACCTATCTACCATCCTTCCGCAACCCTTTTGCTCCTAGTTTCGTGTCCAGGGGAGAACACCAATCTATCATTTTGCAGTTCTTGTTCCTGAAAATGGCTGTTTGTCATGCCCTAGCCAGCTCTTCTGGAGCTCTGCTGTTGGCGCACAGTCGTCCACAGGGCGCCTCTTTGTTTCCTCGAACCCGGGACATAAATACTGACACGCTCGTCATGGGTTTCTCCTGTATTCATGTGCTCCCTGTCTCGTTGCTCAGGTTTCCGCCTTCATCAGTCTATTCATGTCCTCTTCGAACATCCCCGACTTGCATTAACACCACGGTCCCCGTCTTCTTCCTCTACGCACGCCGTCTTTGTAGGCAGACAGCAGCCCCCCTCCCCTGGCAGGGGCCCATCCACCGAAACTCCAATTTTACCGAGTCAAAAGTCTTCGTTCGTCATGTCCTCTTCTTACCCTTCTCCCGTGCCCCCGATCCATGTCATCATCCCAACTCCCCTGACCACAGGGAGTCTCAGTATCTAGTGGGACTGCCTAACTTCCCCTCGTGAAGCTCTCTCACTGTCTATTCTATCTCTCTCGCCCTCCCCCCCCTCCTCTTCATGAACCCTTTCTTACTCCATTATATCTAACTCAAGCTTGACAGGACCGACATGCCCTACTCTCGCCCCCAGTTGTCTCCCGACGCCGCCCTTTCCAGTTCCCTTGCGGCAGCAGGCAGCCCAGCTTATCCGAACATGCGTGCCCTCTGCAAACAGCCCAAGGCGACTTCCACAACGTCGAAGGTCCCATCTGAGCAAAGCAAAATCTCACAAGGTCTCTTCGAAGGCTTGCGCCTCCTGGACATTGTGCTCCCCGACCACATCACTAAGAAGGTCACGAACAACTACAATGGCATGACGCCTATGGACAGATTCATGTTGGAGACCCTGAACGGTGACGATACCCGTTCCGGCAGCACAAGCAAGGCCTGCGATGCTCCCTCGGGGCAGGAATGATAGATTGCTGTATGATATTATTTTGTAATCGAGCCTCGCGCTGCACAAAAAAATACAATGAACATCCGACCTCGGCCGGTACCTCACTTTTGAAGGATAGACTCCGATATGCAACAGAGATTGATGGGAGTGTTGTTCGGATAAAGTTGTCAAATCCTCAATCGCGCAGAACAAATGTGGGTGAACAAAGACCGCCGCAGGTCAACGTCTCATTCTTGTTCACATGGCGTCGTCGCCCTGTGCCATGGCGCGCGCGGTCGCATATCAAGGTGAGTGAGGAGCGTCAACAGGAGACAGAATAGGCAGTTTGTTTAGGGTACGCAAAAAAATAAAATAGAACGCTATGCCCAGCGTGAACGGTGATTAAGCTGGGAGATGCGGCACCAGGACCCGCCTCTCTGCAGGAGACAGAATGTGCAAGCGGCTATGCGACATAAAAGAAATAAAAAAAAAAAAGGGGGGGGGGGGGGCA
>Ga0247765_1001106_pt1 | contig 15170 bp, 16 predicted proteins | sample UWRJL106311C6_FD_179949 | JGI IMG/M metagenome (GOLD analysis project Ga0247765, IMG submission 179949) | Plant litter microbial communities from Arlington Agricultural Research Station in Wisconsin, United States - UWRJ-L106-311C-6 | ecosystem: Environmental > Terrestrial > Plant litter >... | reverse complement strand
TGAGAATCATACCCATTTGCTATGGCCCGGCATGAAGAAACGCAAGGTCTTCCAGTGATCAACCAAAAGAAAAAAAGATGTTAGCAAGAGCCCTTCACACTCATTACCTGGCCGGTACTGCCCCCACCACCAAGATCCCTAGCAAAGAGTGGTGCCTTTTTCGTACTATCACCAGTCATCTGACAACTTTGTACTAACAAACCTGGGGACGCCGGTATCGCAGAACCAGTTAGTACATCCTCATCTTCTGATACTCTTCTCAGTTCACTAATCACTTTATCACTATCGTGGATTTGGTGATGGGTGGGGTGATGGAAGATAAAAGAGCTGATAAGCCGCTGTTAGTACAAGGTCCACGTGCATTGTTTTGCAGTCTCTTTTTTTCTGGCACCCACTTGACCCACTACAACAACATGAAAGGCTCTCGCATATCTAAATTCAACTCAGCTGCTGTCCTTTCCCAAGGGGTACAAGAAATTCCGCGACAGTCGGGATGCCTGTTGCAAGAACGAGAAAAACGCTAGGTAAGCCCTTGTGCAATTGATGTTTAAGTCAGGTGTGATGCAGTGCGTTGCAAAGCACAAGTCAACAACGCCCAATACTTGGGTGAGCTGTGCTTCATGTTGTATTTAACATGGACGTTCCGGCCGAAAAAATGATTGGTGCCAAGAAGGTAAGAGAGACCCCGAGGGTGTTGATGTTGTTTTGCATTACCTCTGTGGGAAAGAGTGTAAGTAAACATCAAATGACCTACCTGACTCGGTCGCTTCATGAGAAAGATGGGGCGTATTCTGACAAGAGGAACCGTTGTGCCTGCGTGCATGTTGATCAATGGGTGCCAAGAGTGCCTCCAAGTTGGTTGGGAGCACGAGGTGATGTCTTTCTTTGTGTGCCTGCGTCTCCCCGTTTCTCCCGCACGTGGTTCCAAATTATGGGATGCTGGCACGCTCCGAATTTCCGGTTTGGGCTCTCATCCTGCGATCAAAGAAAAAGAGACATATGGGCCGGCGTCATCATCGTCATTTTTTGCGAGCTTAAAATTTGTCCAATTACGTCATCGATGTCATGACTTTGACATTTTTGGAGGCGCCAAGCTCCGCGAGTGCGGGGAAATCACGATTGCTTGCAGGCCAACGGACCAAAAACCTCGATTGGACGGTTTGGACTGTCAAGAAAATGAGCTCCTTTGCTGAGGGCCTATTGAAAGGCCGTCAAACTGCGGTTCCCTCATATGGTCTTGTGATGGCCAGCGGGCATGATGACCTATGCAACGTCATTTTTTCCTTCTTGAACATACGCGGCTTGGCTGCCGCGGATTTCTCTGGATCTCTCTCTCACAAAAAGGGAGGGTGGGTGGTGCAATCATGACATGATGGCGGAAGACGGCAATGTGGCGATATCGAATTAATTTATTAGGTCTTCTTCTCCCGACGATGCCGTTCGTCGGATAGGTACTCTCTCTCTAGCGAAACTGACTGCAGTCGATCGACACTGGTCCCAGCGTCCAGGCTTCACACCACCACCACCACCATCCTTCCCCACTCCCCCCCTTTTTCTCGGCCCTTTCTAGTGTATTTACTCGGTGTTGGGCACAATCGCATGCCGCCGTTGTTGCAGTCTCCCAACGAGCGTCACAGCCGCTACACCCCTCAAAAGTCCGCGGCCACGCGAAAAGACGCCCGACCGCGGTGTTCCGATCTTTCGGCTTATCGCGATCCTAGCGCAACCGCGGGGCATTCATTTCCCTGAAATGGGTGATTTGCCCTAGCAGCCGGGTATCTGTCACGCCTGCTTGAATGCTCCCGAATTTTTATTAATGAAACGCTTGCTGCCTCCCGAAAACATCGGCTTCAAACTCAACTTTTCGCTCTAGTTTCCGTCTCGGCGCCCACCTTTTCCTTCCAGGCTCCGTCGATCACCCGCCAGGTTTCAACCGTGGACTTGCAGCACTTGAGTCGTTGCATTGGGCGGTGAGGAACTGCGAGATAACAGGGATTCAGAGCTGCAAAGAGCTCCACTCGGAACAACCCCATCAACGAGCTCCCCCCTTCTTGTCTCCACCGCCGGACAAACAACCGACGTCCCCTGTCCTGTCTTTGGCTCCTCTGCTCGGTCATACCACCCAGATCAAAAACCACGTTTCCCCTCCTCCCCTAGTGGTGACTTTATTTTATTTTTATTTTTATTTTAATTCTCGACCGTGTTTGCAAAACAAGCATTTTCTGCTGCAGGCTGTTAGCTTCGTCGTCGCCATCACTGAAGGACGAAAGGATCGCTTGGCTTACGGGGCTTACACCAAATCGCCCTCGACTACCGCCTCCACCTCTACCCCACGGCCCCTCACCTCAACTCCGACCCAAGTGACGGCAACTGGCAATCACCACAAAGTTTAAGAATCGGGCCCTGCCTGTGCGTTACAGAGCCCCAAGCCTCTCAGTCAACCGTCGGATCCAACGCAAAGCTGGGACGGTTCCACCATCTTCCGATTCCAGGGCTTGTCCGATCTGCGCACCGCATCCATCGGTCGAGAAAAACGTATAATTCGCCCATTTTTACCTCAGGTACTTGCCTTTGTGGCTCCCTACGTTCTAGGAAAGATTCAGAGGACAGATATTCCAGGCATCCTGGACCGGGCCCTGCTCGACAACTGCCTGGCGCATATTTGAGGACCAGAATTCGTCTCTCTGGGTGAGCCTCCTGGCTATATTCCGACCTCCATGAATCGACAGGCGTCTTCCCCGAATCCAAAACGATACACCATTCGCCTTCGACGGTCATTACTGCTGGAACCTACCAACGCAACTGGAATGGGGGCATCAGCACCAGTCGGAGTGATGCCGGAGTCCCGACAGAGTGCGCCGGATGCCCGGGCCAATCACAACCACAATCACAATCACAACCTAACTCTCCAGAAATACCTACTTCTTCAGGAGCAACACGAATTCTTGCGGCAGCATCTAGATGAGCTCCGCCCTCTGCGAACTTCGGCTGACACGGGCACCACAACGAGTCCGGCCGTGTCCCCATCAAGGACATGTTCAAGGTCGAGCTTCTTCGGCCCGAGCCCGACATCGACGTCGCAGCCGTTGCGCCGAACATCACTCCCGCTTGGAGCCGCATGGAGCCTGGGGTTGGAGACGATTCCGGACGAGGCAACCTTGTCTGAAGTTGCGGCTGAAGAAGCCCGTCTCTGTCACATCAACGAGGGCATCAAGCGCACACTCACGGAGCTTCTCAACTGCGAAACAGTACGGGGAGACAAGGCCTTCCGCACCTGGGTCCAATGTCGATTAATGGATACGGAGCGCGAGCTGCGGAGTTGCAGGAGGCGGCGGAGCGCCCCTGAACTTTGACCTGGGGTTCCTGGTAACGAAGCGCTTTTCCCTCGAGTCTCATCCACGCTACGGTGGAGATAGGCCTGGTCTAGATCGCACCAACTTTTATTCTCTTTGTTTCGGTTTTTTGCATAGCGCAGCCGTGGGTCCTGGCGGCGAGACCGGGAGACATTACCCGCCACTATTTTCTGGGTTTATTTTCGTGGGCGACCCTTCGTTGGGGAGCTCGGAGTTGGGTGTCAAAGCACAGCGCGAATGGGGCATACACGCAAGGCGGCGGAGAAAAGAAAATAGGTAGCGTAGCATCATTGAAATGCGCTGAAAGGCTGGGGATTCTCTTTTTCTTTTTCTTTTTCTTTTTCTTTCTTTTGTTGGCCATAACTAAAATCTGGGGCGTGTCCCAGTTGGATATCTATTTTAATACGCCGAGGGAGAGCTGCAACCCCCCGACATTAGCAAACAATTGTAATCAGGACGTTATCAATTGGCTCATCAGACAGGAAATGTGTGTGGTGCGTTGGGACATCCTTTTGAACTGATCATCTGTGCCGACTTGGGATTCCATCGGGAATCGACTTCGCGGGGATCATGCGGGGACCAAGGCGCTCGCTATGATGGACAGGTGGCCTAGCAAATGTGAAAACCGCCCAGAGAACCGCTTTCGATGTTAATCTGCTGGTCGCCTGTTGGTCAACACTAACAAGGAACACCGTAGAGGTATTTTTACCCCCTACGCCTCTCGTAACAGCTCATGCCACCGCGCACTCGTAAACTGGTGGCCTTGGGTCGAACCCTAACCCTTGCACCTAGATCGCAAACCACGGCAACTTCGCGTCGCCGCCTTCCACATTCGCATGCAAAATCCGCAGGGAGACACCGCTGGGCAAAACCCCGAACGAATAGCATATCGACTACAACATGTCGGTGCTCCTTGAGACAAGTTCTGGCGACATTGTGATCGACCTTCTGGTCGATTACGTGCCGAAGATGTGCGAAAAGTGAGTTCTCGCCTCCATCAGTTCGGTTCTCCGTTCTTCACGCTGCATTGCTGACATCACACCCTGTATAGCTTTCTGAAGCTCTGCAAGGTCAAATACTACAACTTCTCCCCCGTACACTCGATCCAAAAGTCCTTCTCGTTCCAGACCGGCGACCCTCTCGGCCCCATGTCCGCCCAATCCGACGGCGGCTCCTCCATCTGGGGCTTGCTCTCCAACGACCCCGCCGAACGAACCTTTACAGCTCTGTTCCACCCCAAGTTGAAGCACCTCGAGCGCGGTACCGTCAGCATGGCCACGGCCCCTCACCCCTCTGACCCCGAGACAAGGTTAGCGGGCTCGCAGTTCATCATCACACTTGGGGACAACACAGAGTACCTCGATGGCAAGGCAGCCATCTTTGGGAAGGTAGTGGAGGGTTTCGATGCCCTAGAGAAGATCAACGAGGCCATCATCGACGACCGGGGCCATCCGCTCGTCGACATCCGGATCAAACATACTGTTATCCTCGACGACCCGTACCCCGATCCACCAGGTCTGCGAGAACCCAGCAGCTCGCCCCTCCCAAGCAAGGCGCAGCTCGCCACAGTCCGCATCGGAGAAGACGAGGAGTTGCTAGATGCAGAGGCCGACGAAGAGGCAGCCGCCGAGGCCGAGCGGAGGAAGCGAGAGCGAGAAGCAGCGGCACAAGCACTGACTCTGGAGATGATGGGCGATCTTCCCTTCGCCGAAGTCAAGCCGCCAGAAAATGTTCTTTTCGTCTGCAAGCTCAACCCAGTCACGACGGACGAAGATCTAGAGCTCATCTTTAGTCGCTTTGGCAAAATTCTCAGTTGCGAAGTCATCCGGGACAGAAAAACGGGCGACAGTCTGCAATACGCCTTCATCGAGTTTGAGGACAAGAAGAGTTGCGAGGATGCCTACTTCAAGATGGATTCAGTCTTGATCGACGACCGTCGTATACACGTCGACTTCAGCCAGAGCGTCAGCCGTTTGAGCGAGGTTTGGCGGTCCGAGACCAACACCAAGCGCAAACGAGCCGCCGCCAACGGCAGCGGGGGCGGCTGGGGAGGAGTGAAAGAGCTTGAGAAGTGGCGCCAGTACCGAAAGGAGGAGGATGTTGATCACAATGATGGCGGAGGTTATAGGATGGTTCATGGAATCGAGGAGATGCGAGGGCGGCATGACAAGGACGACAGTGGGAAAGCGGAGGAACCCAAGCCAAGGGATTCTGGAAGGCATGATAGTGCCCGCCATCACGACAACCGCGGATCAGACCGCCATGGATCTGGATCTGGTCATCGCAACCGAAGTCGAAGCCCAAGGCGAGACTTTTACCGCGATGGCCGTGGCGGGCGCGGCCGACGAGACGACGGTGGGAAAGGCCGCGACAACAGGGACTGGGATCGCAGGGAGCGCCGAGATCGTGGATATGACCGAGAGCGAGAGCGAGACCGCAGCAGGGACAGAGATCGAGAGCGAGTCGACTACAGGCGCAGGTGAAGGGCTCACCGAACAGACATGGGGTCCGCTGACCCAAGGATTTGAGCGAGTCGACGCCCTGTCCCTAGCGCGTTCACGACTCCAGACTGACTCAAACACAAGTTCGTCATCGGCCTCCATCTCGTCTCCCTGCCCTGTAATAATGAATTGGTGTTAATGTCGCCTGCAAAGTAAAATGGTATCTTCATTCCTCTCGCCAGTTTCCTGGTCTTGAACTGACGTGAACACAGTCGCTTGGGTCGCACCTGTCATGGCCTATGTATGATTGGCCTTGCAAACCCGTGTCGCAGGCTGATCTCGATGCCGCTACTCTGAACCCCCACGGACCAGTTGGCCGTCCAACCGGACACCGAGGCCGAGGGGCGTTGGGCATCCCACCATCGAGCAAACCTTCCACTGTCCGGCTCGTTTGACTGGGTGGTCCCCTCATAGGACCATCCACAGCATATATTTGCTGCAGTGTCCCACCATCCCTCTGTCTCTCGGCTTGCACTGCAGGCAATTCCGCGGGGCAGTAGCGGCCGAGCCGGTTCGGGTAGGCTGAGACATCACAATAGCACCACAAGAATGTTCGGAGGGTCGATGCCCGCTCCCGTGAACCCTGGGTGGGTGACCCTCAAGGCTCCATTCCTGATATCCCTCCGCACCCCAGGCTTGACGGTTTCCAGCAGCTTCTAGAGCTCATGCCTCAATCTATCAGCATTGCAATGTCTTGCCTTCGTCGAATGCTCCCACCCACGTGCTGCTAACCGCGCCCCAGAATGCCTCGTCCCGGCGCATGGAATCTGGGGCAATAATCTCCAACCCCCGGCTCCTACCCAAAGCCGCTTCAGGCCGACGTTGGGGCTTGTGCACCGTCATGAAGATGGGGCTCTCCCCCCATGATAACAGCCAAGTTGCGGCCCGTGAAACCAGCCATCCCAATTTGTGCCCTCACGAGAAACCTCGGACCGACCTTGCATGCACGCGCGCGCACAATAATGCTCGAACACCTTTACAGACCAACTATTCTCGGCCGGCGGCTGGGAACATTGGTCTAGGAATTGGCGCGAGACTTGCAGGTCACCCGGTGGACGACAAAAATATGTAATAATGTCGCAAATTGCCCAGCCCCTCTTCTTGTCATGGTTTCACTCGAGGGACTGCCTCCTCTGTTCTCATGTTACAGTGGTAACCTCAGCCTTGTTTACCGTACAGCGTTGGGGGGTACGGCTTCGTTCATATCAACGGACAACAGTCGGCGTCATGTCAGTTTGGACGAGGGCCGAAGGTTGGCCTTTTTGTATCACAGGTCGGTCAAGGATCGGCTAGGAGAAAAAAGATAGACTGACTGGTTTTGGGAGGGCATGTCTCACGTCCGAACGCTCTGCACAGCTAGCGCTTGTACAACACATCGTGGCAAGCTTGGCACGTCGTGTTCGCTGTCGCAGTCACCACGTCGTGTTGCTCATCTTCACCATCATGATCGTATTGGGCGCTTGGGCTCGTCGCTGGGCAATCCAGGTCCGCTCTATTTGAGACGGCCCCAGGCCCCAACCGTGGGCGGTTACGAGGATGACACTGTGGATTTGAGACTTGGGAGTCGACAACATATTGCATCACTGATTGGAGCGAGCGTCTGGCATGACACAGACACTACACGACGCGACCACCAGATGCTTCTTCAGTGTGTACGATCATCCCCCACCCAGACGGGAGTACAAATGTCCACAGCGGCGGAAGCTTGCAGCACTTAATAACACACAGGCAGCGATTCCTGACATGTCCAGGCACTGTCATGAACTGCAGGTTGCCGTGCTGCTCAGAAGCTGGTGCCCAAATTTTCCGTGCCCAGCCGTCAAGTCGCTTTGGTGGAGAGCGGTCTAGGCCAGTCTCCCTTTTTTGTTCTTATTGGGCTTCCATTGTGAGTGCGTGCGTTTGTTTTTCCGCCGCCACCTCTTCGCGTTGGCCCTTCCCGTCACCTGCCACAAGGGGGAGGCTGAAGATTCACAGCACGGGGCCGACGGATGATCTGCCAGCAGGGCGCGCAACGCGGACAAGCGTCAGGGATTGAGCCGCCTCGACTCTTTTGCTGTACAGTGCAGTGCAATACAGTACAGCACAGTACAGTTTAGTACCAATCTCGTCCCCCGCCCACATGTTTTTCTTGTTCAGCTGGCAATCAATCTGAGGGGATCCCCTTCCCCCCCGAGCAACGCACGCCACTATGAGGTCTCGGGTCGATACGAGACGCCCCCCCCTTTTTTTTTTCTCTCTTTCTCTCTCCACCAGTCAATGCCAGGGCTTGCTATCTCGGCCGAGCCAGGTCGCCTCCCGGATGCTGCGGAGTGGATATCCTGTTTATTGTTTGGTCTATTCTGCCCAACGCTGCTCAGCTGATCTGCGGACCCGTGATCAGAGCCGGGACGACCCTGACGACCTGCGTGCTCTGCTTTGTGATGTATTGGTACCGCCTGGAAGGAAGGAAACCCACATGACCCACGAGACTCACGAGACCTACGAGATGGCTAACATTGCGTTCATAGCAATGTCTAAGCCTTGTCTCGTCTTTGTAGAACAGGAATTGCCTGCTCGCTCCAGCTCAGAATAGCCATGTAATCTTGTTCGCCTGGCACTTGTGTCGGTCGGTCGGTCGATCGGTCATCTTTTGGTAAGGGGGGTTTACTTTTGCACCAAATGTCAAGATTTTTGATGAGGTCCGACCGACCTACCGATCGACCGATCCTATCGTGTCGTGTCCTGTCCTGTCTGTCCTCTTTCCATATCCATGTCGACTTTTTGATGTCATTGTCATTGGGTGTACAAAGGGAAATTTCCCCATTTCCTGATAATAAGATGAGACAAACAAAAAAATAATCTTTTTCCTACCGAGAATGGGGAAAATGCTCTCACATCTCATCATATCTCTCACATGGCCGCAGCGTGAAACCTAAACGAGTGAGTCTACGAGAGAGAAAAACAAAAGGGAAAAAAAAGAAAAAAGAAAAGAAACCAAGATACCTAGGTACCTAAATAGTTAGTAATAATCTGGAGATGAAGTAACCTCGATTGATCAAAATGTCCATGTCTTCAATCTTCTTTTGTCAGTCAGTCAGTCAGTCCTAGATATTGGAAATCCGAGTTCAAGGGCTGGGCAAGGCAGATAGGCAGGCAGGAATATATTGCACATGTGTACATGTGCACATCTCATCTCGTCTCTTCTCGTTCTGGTCTGGTCTGGTCTAGGTCGGCCGGTCTGGTTGCATGTGCCGAAAAAAACTTCGGACTTGCCGGATGGACGGACCTGCCGGTTGGTTGATGCCGGTTGGTTGATGCCGGTTGGTGCGAGTCCTGCCGGTGCGGCCGGTCCGAAGTCTTTTTTAAATTACTATCTATCTATCTATATAGGTAGGTAGGTAGGTAGGTAGGTAGGTAGGTAGTATACTAGTCCAACTTCACATGCAAAAAGAATGGTGCAGATGTGGTGTCGCGCTTCCCCTTCCTGTTTCCAGACATTTGATGTTGATTGGCTAGAATAGAATATTGGATAGAGAACCAGAGAGGTTAGGGACCTAGGTTTCTAGGAACCCTACCCTCGTGTAGGCAGGTAGGTAGGTAGGTACCCAAGGTAGGCAGAGAATCTAGATAAGAGCCGGGTTTGGTTGGTTGGTTGGGTTAGCTAGGCTGATTTGATCCGTTGCCGGCCGGGCGGAGTAGAAAAGGTGCCCATATGTTTGTTTTGTGCTGTGCTATACTGATGTGTGTCAAGTTGTGCTGTGCTGTTTCGTTAGATTATTTTGCTTATCTAGCAGCAGCAGCAGTAGATTGGCTTGAATTAACTTGTGTTGCGCTGTACCGCACTCTACTATACTGTGCTGTGCTTTGCTGCAGCAGTGCATTTTGGGGAATTTGTTCTTCTAGTGAGGTGCAGTTCAGTACAGTCTGGTCTGGTCTGGTCCTGCTCTCTAAATGATATGTGCGCGTGCATGTCTAGAATAAGAACAACCACTATATCAAACCTCGGTTCCGGGAATTGCAAACACACCTGTGGACTGCGAACTGCGAATCACGATCCGATACGATACGATACGGTACGATTCACGATCTCAGATGGAATCCCTCCCATCTTGGTTAGGTAAGATAGGTAAGGTACCATCCCGTCTCCCCGCTGTCCTTTTTTGCTCATTGGAATTTGTGCTTGGAAATGTGATAGGAACAAAGGTGTGGTTGTCACTTAGCAAATCACCTGGATAACCTGGTCTCACGCGGATAGGAAACAAGAAGCGTGGGCTTGCAACAGGGTTTGACCTGACCTGTCTTGTTCTTTTTGCCTCCGGGTCATTTTCTCGCCGCTTTTTTTTTTAATGGAAGATGTTGCGTACGTGCGTGCGTGCGTGCCTGCGTGCGTACAGTGAGATACAAACCTGCAGAAGTGGTGCGGGGGTGTACGTAAGTTAGATAGACATCCGACAACAGCAGACGACGGATGAAGGTTTCTTTTCCTTACCCGTTGACGTCGGCCTATAAAGACATTCTGCTGCTGCTGCTATTGCAGTTATTGTTGCTACTTGCTGCTGTACTTCCATGGGAGAGTGGAATGGATCAATTGGATTGGTCATGGCGCAGCTCGTAAAATGTTGCGTGGCGTTCCGAAAAAAAGTCGATCCAGTCCATGTCGAGCGAGCTGCAGCAAAAAGGGCAATCACTGTATTCCCTGAGGGCTGGGCTGCCTTTGCTCTGCACGACGGGGCCTTCCCATGGGCCTATCTCAGAGCCTCTATCGTGCTTGCTAACACTGGACTTAGGTGACTCGTGACCCGCGCTATTTTGCCTCTTCTGCGAATCACTTTCTCTGATCATGTAAGGTAATGAATGGGATGACGAGTATCATTGCGATGAAATATTCCGGCGCTCGAAGCCGCAGCAGTCAGTCGCTGTCGGTGGAACAGCAACACACTGTGTGCACATGTACATGTAACATGAGGTTGGGAAGATCAAGATGCCCGAAATTCCCCACTCCCTCTTTGTTTCCTCTCTTCACCTTCTCAAAATTGCATGCAGACAACTAAAAGAACCCCCCGTTGCCCGGGCCGCCCAGCCAGCCCCAAGGTTTCCTCCTTGCTTTGCCCACATTTTGGCATCTGGACTCTATCATCTACCCGACGCTGTCACTGACCCACAGAAACAGGGGGGGGATGAATGAGAATAGGGGAAAGGAAACCAGGAAGCCAAGCCAAGCCAAGCGGCAAAAAGGACAAACAACGCCTTGTTGGGAAAGCCGCATTTGGTAACAAACCCGTCAAATGGGGAATGACTTGCAGCTTCCCCCCCGTTCCCCCCCTCCTTTCACATAAAAAAAAATCTTCAACTTTGACAACCTTGACAAGATGACTGCTCACATGTTACAAGTGACATCTCAGTTCTTTCTTGTTCCAAAACGATAGTGTAGATGCATCATGTTGTTTTGACAAGCAGAATGGCAACCCACCGACCTAGGTACCTACCTGACCTTACCTAGAGTAGGGTAGGCCGGTAGGGTATCTCAACGCAAGCGAAGCCAAAGAAAAATGCAAACGACAAGTAAAGAAATTCCCCCCTGGCCCAGTCGAGTCCCATCCACATTCAACGAGAACAGAAAAAAGAAAATAGGAATAGATGGAAACGAATGACGCCAATCAATCCCATCCTATCCTCGGTGCATTTCACCTGTTACTAGGTAGGTAGTCTAGCCTCTCCTGCACACGACGGGGTTTTAAACATTTTGATCCGAAAAAAGGTGGGACAAGCGCCCTGTTCTCCCCTCCCTTCTCCCCTTCACTTCACATATCAGTTTTTGCAGATGATACCTGGGTGTGCATGTAAGCTAGCTCACTGTGTCTGTGTATGTGTGACCCCATGCTCTCTCCTTGCCCTGCCCTCGGAGGGGAGGAAGGAAGGGGGGTCTTCAAAGTTCACCTCTAGCTCTCTCTCACTCCGTTTGCTGTCAATCAGTCAGCCCGAGCTTGAGGCCAGCCCCTCCCCCCGTCAAACCCGTCTACCCGTCAGCCCCATTGCGGATTGGAGGGGGGGGGACTGGTCGCGTTTTGTTTGCGTGCTGATGTCATATTGCCCTTACAAAACAATACATTGTCTGAGTGCCTGGTCCAGTCCAGTCCAGTCTTGCTGCATCTCATCATTTTATGATGTATCAGATCGATTGAACCCGATCATGATGACTAGACTCCCCACAGTGCAGCACTCGTCAAGAAAAGAAAAAAGTTTCCCTCGAGTTCACTTGCCCCACACACAATCTTGCTTCTTGATGGTACAAACGACAAACGGAATCACTCACCACTCACTCACCACTCACCAATCATGCAGCGCGTGGTCTAGCCCCAAACCCCTAGGTGTGGGGAAGGAGAAGGGGAAGGGGAGGGGGGTGGGACAAAAGAAATAGAGTCTCTTGCCCATAGGGTAAAAGGATCAAAGTAGCATACGCGGCACGCTGCAGCGTCTCGTCCTGTCAGATTTCTTCTGTATTCCGCTGCTGTGTAGTGCCTCGTGAATGTGTAAATCTATGTGACTAGTCGGGGAAGTCGGGGAAGTCGGGATGTGATACCTTTGGTGGGTTTTTGTTCAATGTCAATCGACACATGCAACATATTGACCTAGGAATATCTGTTGAGTTTCTTTCTGCTTCGTCTTCTTTTTTACATACACTCCTCCCGTCCCCCAACGATATCTAGTACTAGTGAAAAGAGAAAAGGAAAAAGTGCAGTGTTGTGTGCGCCGTTGTCGTTGTCGTTGTCGTCGTCGTTGTTGTTGTTGTTGTTGTTGTTGTTCACTGTACATGTGTCGGACTGCAGGCCGAAAAGAAAGAAGAAGCATGGGGGGAGAGGGGCATGGCATTGGCTGAACCGGATTCCAGCCTACTGCAGAAAAACAAATTCGTCGCGTGGAAGATTCCGAACAGCCCGACTCCACATATCCCTGTCCTGTCCTGCCCTGTCCCGGACCTGGGGCTCCAGGAAAAAAAAAAGCCTTACTGGTTATGTCCTCAAACCTGGTTGAGTATCCCCCTTTTAGTTAGAAGCACCTCCTTCTGCATGTTCCCGAGACACATGAGACGTGCTAGGGCAGAAGAACAAGGCCATGGGCACTAAGACTTGACATTAGGCTGCCTATCAACAAAATAAAAGGACATGTCACTGTCCTTCTTTACTGTGCTGTACCGAGGCCTTCCTCCCCCCCTTACCCCCTACCCCCTGTAGCTACGTCGTCTGGTCTTTCTGGGGCAACAGATATTAACAACCCCACCAAAAGCAGTAATGACGAGACCGGCAGGCAGATGGCCAAATGGCCAAGGGGGCACAAAAATGAACACGGGTCTGGGTTGTCACTGCAAACAGAAAATACCGGGCCGGTCGAGCTGATCACAGAGAGAAAGATGGGCCGTCCACGTCCAAGTCAAAACTTCAGGCCCGAAGTACGAGACTTAAAACCCTACGAGGGGAAGCCCGGCAAGGTGGGGTTTCTTGTCTCTAGATAATCTTTTTTTTTGGCTTTCATCCTCTGGTCTCTTCTCCCTCCAGAGCCATCCGATCCATCCTAGCCAGCCTTTTCTCATCCTCAACGTCTACAATAACAACAAACACCTCCTTCTAGATGATCGGTGGGGACTTGTGATCAGCAGCAGAAAGGCCGTCCTCTCGTCATCCCCTACCCCCCTCGTCTGGTCTCGGCATCGGCACCCCGTTTTGCCTGTCAGTATTTTTTTTTTTTTAAAAAAAAAAAACATTTGCCACCATCTACCCCTGGTTTGGATCCTTTGTTGGTCAGTCAAGTCTAGACCATCCATCATCCATTGCTATCAACAGCCCCCTCCCTCCCCTCGTTCAGGGACATATATGCATAGATACATCACATGGGACTCTACATAGACGCACACACTCACTCACAGGCAGACTAGACCAGACACAAAACACGGCGGCACCCGAGCCTTTTCTTTTTCTTCTCAGACCAGCAGCCAGCCAGCCTGCCTGCTTGTTTGCTCTTGTTTTCCTCTTGACAGAGAAACAAGAAACAACAGCCATCGTTCTTCTCGCCGTCGTCTACTGGCTCTAATCGACAGGACCAGGATTCCAAGACACCCTGACGTTATTTGGTTTTACCTGACACTTGAAGCCAAAGCCAAGCCAAGCCGAACCCAAACAAACGAGACACGAAAACGTGAACCGAGACCTCCGATCTTGCCCTCTTTTTTTTTTGTCTTTTGAACGGTCCTTACAGAGGCCCCACGTCGAGAGCGAGCCCTGACCTGACCGAGGGTGACCTAACCGAACCGAACAAGGTCTAGTCAACAATACACAGGATAACAATCACATTGTCATTTGATCGCACACACACGCCCGTTCGTCACCACCGATCCATCCATCGATCAATTCCCGGGGGGGTGATAGTGAAGGTGAATCACTACCTGCCCCACTTGCTACTACCTGTCTGGTATGTCTCAATTTTTTAATTTTTTAATTTTTAATTTTTTTTGGGGCAATTCCTTCATTTATTCTGCTTTTTATTCTTTTTTAATGTCATTTTGAGCCTCACACACACACAATCCACAATCTCTCTCTCACTCACTCTCTCATGGGCCGTGAGCCATGATGTGGCCAGTTAAGTCAAGTCACGCAACACATCCATACCCCCCACCCTTTTTACCCCCCATTTCCCCCGCTTGCAACACTGCAACACAGCAACGCTTGCAACACATTAGACACCAGACACCACACGCACCCACACACAAAACGCACACACACACACACACAGACACACAGACAATGTCAAATCTCTCCTCTCCAGATCGACAAGGATCAAGTGCAAGCAAAGCAAAGCAAAGCAGATCTCATCACCACATCGCACACCAATCAAATCCTACCTACCAGATCGTACGCTCTCGCAGTCAAGTCAGATATTCAGTGTGCAGTGTGTAGTGTGCAGCATAGCCCGTGTTTTCTCTCGGTGTGTTTGTGTGTGTGTGTGCGCAATTTGATATGCAAGTGTACATGACATGATATGACAGGACAAAATTACGGAGGTTTTAATCCAGTCCAGTCTGTCATGTCAGCTATGTCATTGCAATACAACACAGCAGGCCACCTACCTACCTTAATTTACCTTACCTAGCAAGCATGGAATTCAGCTCGCATCGTCGAGAGAGGAAGAAACGTGCCCCCCACCCACACTCCCTCCCGCTCCCGTTCGTCCATCTGGCTACAAACTCTTTGTCTTCCCCAAAGTTCAAAAATTCCCGGCGGTTAAGAACCTAGAAGGGGACGCCCGGGGGGGGGGGGGGGGGTTGAAGAAAATTTTTTTTTTTGTC
>Ga0247765_1001105_pt1 | contig 15193 bp, 11 predicted proteins | sample UWRJL106311C6_FD_179949 | JGI IMG/M metagenome (GOLD analysis project Ga0247765, IMG submission 179949) | Plant litter microbial communities from Arlington Agricultural Research Station in Wisconsin, United States - UWRJ-L106-311C-6 | ecosystem: Environmental > Terrestrial > Plant litter >... | reverse complement strand
CACCGCGGGTGACTGTGATCAGCGCGCCTGCCACCGCTCCGCCGTGGAGAGCGCTCACTTTTCCGCTGATCTCGTAGCCCGATGAGATTTGCCGGCTGATCGGGGGGGCGACCGCCTGGGCCAGGGCGACCGGGGTCGTCTGGCCGGCGCCGCCGCGCGCCAGCTTCCAGAGGCCCAGGCTTCCCTCCGGATTCATCTCGACGCCGCGCACTCCGAGCGGCGCGAAGCCGGTTTTGCGGACGCGCAGGGTCAGAGGAGCTTGGGGCAGGCCGGCGACCTGAAAGTGACCGTCGGCGTCCGTCGTCGCGCGCCATACGTCAAACCCAGGATCGCCGTCTCGGCTCTCCCGGCTGAGCGGGAGACGCCCCGGCGAGGCAACCAGAACGATCTCAGCGCCTGCGACAGGCCGGCCTTCCGAATCGAGAATGCGGCCGGTGCCCGTGCGGCCGGGGACGAGGGCGAGATAGACACGCCGCTCTTCCGCCAGCGGCGGGATCTCGACGCGGGTCGGGGCGAAGCCGGGAGCGGTCGCCTCGAGGATGTAGACCTTGCCGCGCTTCAGGCCGCCGAGGCGGAATCTGTTGCCGTTCATCGTCGCCAGCTTTCCGTGCCTCGGCCTCTGAACATACGGGCTGTGGGGCGATTCGGGAGACACTGCCCGGACCTGAGCTCCGCCAATCGGAGCGCCCCGCCTGTCGATCACCGCGCCGGTCAGGACCAGAGCTGTCACCCGGGCGGAGACAGGGGTCGGCACAGCGACGGCAGGTCGAGCCGGGATGAGGCTGAGGAGGCAGAGAGCCGCGAGCCCGGCCTTGACCATTCCTCATATACGGACGCGGCCGGATTTTTCGTCGCTCGGTCGTCGAGCCGAGAGCTGTTTCGTCCTTGACCTCAGCAGTTACTACCTATAAATTATAGCAAGGTTCGAATTCCTGCGGATATTGCTGAGAGCCGCCCATGGACGGACGGCTTTCTCTTTGACGAGGAAGGAGCTTACATGCTCGACAGGAAGTGCTGGACAGCCGCCATTTGTCTCGGTTTCATGTTTCTCCTGAGCGGTGACCGTCTTTCGGCAGCCGACCCGGCGAAGAATCAGCCGGCCGATGCCAAGGCCAAGATGGTGACAGAAGGCTGGAAGCCGATCTCCAAGGAGGTTTTCGAGCGCCAACTGGGTCCGAACAAGGTCGAGCACATGGGGTTCGGCCCGGAAGGCGTACGCTGGACCATCGGCGAAATGAGCCGGAGGCTCGAGTTCCTTCGCCAGGAGCAGGAGAGCTACCCTTCGGAGAAGCTGGCCAAGATCATCGACGGGCTGACCGTCGACATCGCCAAGATGAGGCGCGAGCTCTTGAACATGGAGCTGAAAGCCTCCGAGGGCCTGTCGAACATGACCGCGAACGTCACCGGCGGAAGTTGCAGCAACATCTGCTACAGCGCGACGGCAGAGGCATATCCCCTGACCAGCGTTCAGGGAGTGGCTGCGACCGCTGAAGCCAAATTCAACAGCTCCTGCGGCTACTCCGGGACCACGAGCGCTTACGCCTATGCCCGCGCCACCTCGGGCAGCACGACGACGACCGTCTCCCAGTCCGATCCGGATTCAGGAACCAACATCACCAGCAACGCCACGGCGAGCGTGAACGGAGGCAGCGTTTCAGGGATTCCCTGCTACTCCGAGGCCAGCTCGTCCGCGGCCAGCTCAGCCCTGGGTATCTCCTACTCCACCAGCACCACCAACTCCTCCTGCCCGCCCCCTCCGTGCAGTGTCACGATCACCGGCACCACATACGAGTACTTCACCAACTACGGTTGCAGGAGCAGGACCTGGACCGCGAACGTTTCCAGCTGCACCCCATCCACCTATCAGTGGAAGTACAACGGCACCGTCGTGGGCAGCTCCAGCACGTACACTCGTTCGGTCTGTGGCTACGACTCTTCCTTCACGCTGGACGTGACCGTCAACGGCTCGGCCACAGACAGCCACTTCGTCACGGTCGACACCTACGTCTGTGAGTGCGGCCCCTGCAACGGCCAAATCTGTCAGTGATTCCTGAAGCTTGACCTATCCGGCTGCGCCCGGCGCGAGAAGCGCCCGGCGCAGCAGTGCCCGGCTTCGGTCCCCCCCGTCAAGGGGCGTGCCGCTCCAGGAGCAAAGTCTTGTCGGTGCCGGTCGTGTGCAAGCGGGTCTTCAACAAGGTCCGGCCGTCGGAGGTGGTCACCGTCACCTCCCAGATGCCGGCCGGCACTCCTTCCGCCACGGCGACGCCGTTGACGAACGGAAAGACGTTCTGGAGCCCGCCGGACGGTCCGAGGTGGCTGTGCGGATGGCCTCCGGGGCCGGTGAGCACCAGGGTCGCCGGGCCGGTGTCTTCCGGCGGCAGCCGGAGGATGAGGCGGCCGGCGACGGGCAGCTCGACGTGGACCGGCCGATCGGACCGGCCTGCGCTCACCGAACGGACGGCCGTCAGCGCTCCGCCCGGCGCGCTCACCAGGAGCGACCACTCGCCGTGGGTCACCTCGGAGATCCGGACGAGGCCGTCCGCGGCCACCGCTTTGGTCAGCAGGAGGGTGCGGTCCGTGCCGCGCTCGGAGAGCACGGCGGTGACGGACAGCGGGCGCTGGCCCGAGGAGAGGACCGGCTCGAGGACCAGCCCGTGCGCGCGGGGCTCGGGCTCCTCCTTCTTGGGAGCCTTCTTCGGAGCGATTTGCGGCTTCGGGGGGACGGGGGACGGCTTGCCCGGCTCGTCCCGATCAAGGCGCGCGTTGGGCCGCAGGTCCAGGACGACCGGCGCGCCGCCGGCATCCTCGGGCCGGATGGTGACCCGCGCCTCGCTCCAGAGCTCGCCGCGCAGCCGCGCCTCGACCGTCCACTCTCCGGGCGACAGATCGGAGACCTCATACCTCTCCCGGGCGTCGACCCGGCCCGCGATCTGGAGCCGGTCCGCGGAGAAGGCCGTGATCTCGACTTCGGCAATGTCTCGGACGTCTCGGACATTGCGGGCGCCATGAATATCGGCGCGGACACCGATGTCGATCAGGCGCCCGGTCAGCGTGGCCCCCGGTCCCATCAGGACGTCCAGCCCCTTTACCGGCGCCTCCTCGACGCGCAGGCTGGGCATCCGCGTGTCCGCCCAGCCCTCTTTGCGTGCGACGAGGTCGTAAAGCCCGTTCGCGTCGACGGTGATGCGGAACGTGCCGTCCTCGCCGGAGAGGGCCTCGAAACGCGGGAAGCCTCCCCGGAGGGCGACGGTGACCAGCGCGCCCGCCACGGCTGCGTTGCCGGGAGAGCGCACCCTGCCGCTGATGTCCCGGCCCTCCGGGAGGGTGACGTCGAGGCGGCCGGTCTTGTCCGTTACCACCGGGAGCTCGCGGCGGAGAGGGAGGCCTTCGGGCGGAGCGAAGGTGAGTGTCGCCTGGCCGGGCGTCAAGCCGTCGATCCGCCACCAGCCATCCGCGTCGGACTCGATTTCGTCGAAGTCTCCCGCGCGCACCTTGATGCCTTGCAGCGGCAGGCCCCGCGCGCTCAGAACCCGCCCTTCGGCCGAGGCGGGGCTCCGCAGCTCGACTTCCAGGCCGTCGATCGGTGGGCTGACGGCGAGGGTGATCGGGAGGGTGCGCATCGCAAACCCGGGGGCGGAGATTTCGAGGTCCACCCGCCCTGGCGCCAATCCTTCGAGGACGAAGCGGCCGTCCATGTCGACGCTGGAGCCGCCCTGTCTCCGGCCGTCCCGGAGGGGGCGGAGCCACGCGCCCGGAACAGGCGCGCCGGTCTCGTCGACGACACGGCCGGCGAGGCGCGCTCCCGGGACGAGCACGACCCGGGTCTCCCGCTCCGCTTCCCTCCCGGCCTGGGCGTTCTGGACGCTCCCGGGCTGGAACCCCTCCTTCCAGATCCACAGGTCGAAGCGGTTCCAGCGGTAGAGATCGGGGATCGTGAAACCGCCGTCGGCGCCGGTCACGGCGTCCGGCTTTCGACTCGGGGGACTGCCGTACGAGAGAGTCCGGAAGCCTTCGCCGGCGTGAACCTGCGCACCGGCGACCGGCTTGCCGCTCTCGTCGAAGACCCGCCCTCTCAGAGTGTCGCTGCCGGTCAGCCTCCACAGTCCCAGGCTTCCTTCCGGATTCGCCTCGACGCCGCGGACGCCGAGCGGAGAGAAGCCGGCCTTGCGGAGGCGCAGAGTCAGCGGGACCTCGGGCAGGTTTGTCATCTGGAAGCGGCCGTCGGCATCCGTCATCGCCCGCCACACGTCGAGCCCGGGAACGCCGTCGCTGCTCTCGCGGCTGAGCGGCAGGCGGCCCGGAGAGGCGACCAGGACGGCCTCGGCACCGGCCACGGGTCGGTCCTCCCGGTCGATCACGCGGCCACCCACCGTGCGGCCGGGGACGAGGGTGAGCACCACGCTCCGATCGCCGCGCCGATCACTGGTCAAGGGCGGCAGCTCGAGGCGGATCGGGGCGAAGCCGGGAGCGGCCGCCTCGATGATGTAGACCTTGCCGCGGGTCAACCCGCCGAGCCGGAAGCCGTTGACGCCTTCGGACCGGGCCTGCTCGCCGTGCTTCCGCATCCGGTAGTACGTGCTGTGGGGCGGCTCCGGAGTCACCGCGCGGACCTGGGCGCCGGAGACCGGCGCGCCGTGCTGGTCGACGACCGTGCCCGTCAGCACCAGGGCCGGCTCGAGCGCCAGGACCGGTCCGCGCATCTGCGCGCGGCCGGTGCGCCAGGCCAGCTCCTGATAGCCGGCCGCGGCGGCGCGGAGGCTGAACCGGTCGCCGGCGCTGCGCGAGATCGTGTAGCGGCCCGCGGCGTCCGAGCGTACGACCGTGCCGGGTTCCATCTCGGCCCACACGAGGGCGCCGGCGAGAGGCCGGCGGTCGACCGCCGAGAGGACCCGGCCGGTCGATCTCACCAGGCCCCCGAGAGTCGCCGTCAGGGGGCCTGGTTCGGTGCCCGCCAACCGGCCGGCGCCGCGCGTGCCATCCCGCGCCAGGAGGCGGAACGTCACCGGCCCGCCGGAGGGCACCGCGACGGCGAACCGCCCGTCCTGCCCGGTGACCGCCGCCGGAACGGTGAGACCCGGCAGGAAGACTGCGACGTCCGGGACCGGCTTGCCCTCCGCCGAGCGCACCTCGATCTCCCGCCGAGTCCCGGAATGCAGCGCGATCCGGCCGCCCGTGACACCGCGCACCTCGCCTGTCGTGCCATCTCCCCCGGCCGCCCGGGCCGTGAGCACCTCGCCGCGGGCGCAAGGCAGGGCCACGGCCCCGCCGGCTCCGGTGCGGCCGAACCGCGGGCGGGGATGCCAGCCTCCCGGAGACCGCCAGAACAGAGGGTCCTCTTCGAGGACGACCAGAGCGCCCGCCGCCGGCCGTCCATCCGCCGCGAAGACCCGGAGCCGGGCCCCGGCGTCCTCAAAGAGGATCGCCGGATCGATCTCGGCCGGATCGGTGAGAGCGAGGCGCCGGATTTCGACCGGCACCCTTCCCGGAGCCTCGGCGATCAATTTCCAGAGGCCGATCCCCGGAGCTTCGAGGCGGAACCTGCCTCCCGCATCCACCACTGTCTCCGCCACCGCGGGCGGATCGGCCTCGCCGCGGAAAGCGGCGAGGCCCTGCGCCCAGTCACCTGCCTGCGGCAGGAGACGGACCCGCGCACCGGGCACGGCGGCACCTTCCGGTCCGGTCACCCGGCCGGAGACAGGAATCGGCGCGGCCAGAGCCGGCAGGACCGGCACGGCAAGGCCGAGGACCGCGAGGCCGGTGAGGAGCCGGCGCTGTCGGCACGAGATCATCTCGTGCAATATACGGAGGCGGGCGACTTTCGTTGGTCGCTAAAAGACGACCGCCAGCGAAGCGCGCACCGCGTAGCCGTTCCCGAGGCTCCGCGGCGCCGTGCTCGACCGGGTGTTCCCACGGAACCGGAAGACCGGGCCGCCGGCCAGCGTCGCCAGCAGGCGGTGATCGGGCCGTATCCAATGGAAGGAAGGACCGGCCAGAAGGCGCGCTCCGCCCTCCGCCTCCTCCGGCTCCCAGAGCCCTTCGAGATCCTCGCCCACGACCTCGACGCCGCCGGAAAACCCGCGGCCAAGCTGCCGTGTCGCCCCCAGCGTCACGATGGCGTCGATCTCGTCCCGATCGGAATCGAAGGCCTTCTCGAGCCGCAGATCGCCGAGGAAGCGCGCCGAGGTCAGGACCCGCTCTCCCACCAGCCTGCCGCTCCAGACGGACACACCGGAGGCCTCGTGGTGATAACCCGTCCCGGCCGCCAGGCGGAACCCGGAGCCCGCGCCCGGCCGCAGGTCGAAGAGCGCCTCGGCGCGGTAGTCGGCTGCGGAATCGGCCGGGGAGCCGCCCTCGGACCGTGCGAAGCGGACATCGCCGACCAGCAGCACCCGGCTCGCCACGCGCGCCTCGAACCCCATGCGGCTCGCGAATCCGTCGCGCGCCATCCCCTCCGGTACAGCATCGGCGTAGGCCGGCTCGACAAACACGAGCGCGCCGTCCCGGTCCCAGGCGGCGGGCGAAGAGGCGAACGCGAAGGGCCTGTCCTGCGCCGCCGCGAGCAGCGGAGACAGGATCGAAAGAAGCGAAACCGCGATTCCACGCCAGATGCGGATTTGCATGAGGGCTCCTTGCTGATCTCGGCGATTATGCCAGAGGATTGTGTTGCGAGCCCTCAAGAGAGCCGCTGTACGCCGGAAGCACGGTCGATGGACCGAAGCGCATCCGGAAACAGCGCTTGGACCTCGTCGAGGATCTCGGCAGGCGCCCTCGCATCCAGCACGGGGAGCCGGGAGCAATGTAGGGCGATTTTATCGAGCTCGTCGGCGAGGCAATGCTCGGCTTGCGTATCACTCTTGGCATCTGGTGTCTTGGAGTCCGGTACCATAGCTTATTATCGGGTAGATAGACTTATCGCACAGAGAGACCATCCTTGAAGATATATGGGTGGGGATTTTGTTGTGAACCTTAGGCACTGAAAAAGGATTGCCGAGAGGCGTAGCGGATGCTGCCATCGCTCTCTTCAAAGAAGTCAGGCCTCGGCTCGAACGAGCCGGCGTAGGACGGAAATGAGCGGGCAGAACGGAGAAACGAGCGAGGCGGGTGAGCTACCCGCTCGTTTGGCTCTGGAAAATCTCGCTTGAGCAGCGTGGCCGTTCGTTTTGAATCTTCCAACGAGCTGATTGGGCTGTCTAATCGCTCGTTTCCCTGGTCCACCGGTTCGTTTCTCCGGTCTACCCGCTCGGCTCTGCTCCCCAATTCAACTGTGTCACGGCCCTGTCATCCTGAGGCGAGGAACGAGCCGAAGGATCTGGGAGGGCGGAAGACTCCCCCGCCCAGATCCTTCAGTCGCTAGGGCTCCATCAGGATGACTCGATCTCAAAAGCAGCGGGAACCGGCCGCCATTGCCTTCTCACCCCCGCTCCTCCAGAATCGCGCCGTGCCTCCCACCTCCCGCCGCGCCCGGCTTCTGGCCTTCCTGATCTCCACGCTTCTCGCTCTCGTCGTCGCCGAGGCGGCGCTGCGGATCGTGGGTGTCTCGTATCCCAACTTCTATGAGCCGGATGCGCGGCGCGGCTGGGCGTTGCGGCCGGGCGCTTCCGGGTGGTGGACGAAGGAGGGGCGGGCCTGGGTGCGGATCAACCGCGACGGCTGGCGGGACGAGGAGCGCCCGGCGGCCAAGCCGGCGGGGGCGGTGCGCATCGCGCTGCTCGGCGACTCGTGCACCGAATCGCTCCAGGTGCCTCTCGAGCAGACGTTCGGGAAGCTCCTGGAGAAGGAGCTGGCGGCCCAGTGCCCGGCGGTGGCGGGGCGGCGGGTCGAGACGCTGAACTTCGGCGTCTCGGGCTATGGGACGGCGCAGGAGCTTTTGACTCTGAAGAACGATGTGTGGAAATACGCTCCGGACCTCGTCCTGCTCGCTTTCTACACCGGCAACGACGTGCGCAACAACTGGCGCCCCCTGGAGCAGGACGACGCGCGGCCGTATTTCGTGCCGCGGCCGGACGGCACGCTGGCCTTGGACCAGACCTTCCGTGAGACGAGCGGCTACCGCGCCCGGCGCACCGCTCCGGCGCGTCTCCTCTACTCCGTCTTCAACCATGTGCGCCTCTTGCAGCTCGCCAAGCAGGCGAAGAGCGCGGTGGACGGCTGGATCGGGGCCTGGAAGGCGAGCAAGGTGGAAAAGGGGACGGCGGAGCACGAGCTGGGGCTCGACAACGCCGTCTATGCTCCTCCGGACGCCGCTCATCCGGACTGGCAGAGCGCCTGGACGGCGACCGAGGCCATGCTGGCGGCGGCGCGCGACGAGGCGGCGGCGCACCGGACGCCGTTCGGCGTGGTGAGCCTGACGACGGGGATGCAGGTCCATCCCGACCCGGCGGTCCGCCGGGAGTTCCAGCGCAAGCTGGGGATCGACGACATCTTCTATCCCGACGAGCGGCTCGCCGCCTTCGGACGGCAGGCGGGCATTCCGGTCCTGGCGCTGGCGCCGGCGCTCCAGCGCACGGCCGAGCGGGAGAAGGTCTTCCTGCACGGCTTCTCCAACACCGGGCAGAACGAGGGGCACTGGAACGCCCGCGGCCATGCGGCGGCGGCAACGGCGATGGCGGGGTGGATCTGCGAGCGGCTGACGGCGCCGGCGAGCGTGGCGGAGGGGGGCGACTTGCCGCCTTCCGACCGATAGTCCAGAATAGCCCCATGCGCCGCTTCAAGCCCATCCACGGAGTCTTCGTGGTCCTGCTCTTCGTCGGGGCCGTTCTGGTGGCCGACATGGCGCTGGACGGGCGCTTCGGCGGAGCGGATTTCGAGCTCGTCCGGCCGGAGAGGGACGGGCAGGTGCAGGTCGACCTGACCGACCTCAAGCCGCAAGACGTGCGTTTCTATCGCTTCCTCAACGCCGGCAACCAGGAGGTGCGGTTCTTCGTCGGGCGCGATGCCGGCGGCACGGTACAGGTGGCGTTCGACGCCAACGCCGACTGTGCGAAGCTGAAGCGCGGCTTCCGGCACGAAGGGGAGTGGATGGTCTGCAACAAGTGCGACAAGTCCTTCCGCCTCGCGGAGGTGAATGCCGGGGGTGGAGGCTGCAAGCCCGTCCCCCTGGGGCATCGCGTGCAGGGCGACAAACTGTTGATCGCCGAGAGCGATGTCCTGAAGGGTTGGGGCCTGTTCCGCTAGGCTCCGGCGCTCCAGGAAGCAAATGACGTGAAATCAGCGTTTTGACGGCCCCGCCCGGGATGGTGTATCTTCGCGCGGTCCGGAAAGGGTAGCCATGTCCTCAGCCGACTTCGTGCTCTACGAAGAGGAGTTCAAGCACTTGGAGGAAGCCTTGCGGCGTCTTCGCCAGGAGGCCAATGCCAAGGCCGTGTTCTTGATTGACAAGAACGGGCAGCAGATCGCCTCTGCGGGAGAGGTCGAACAGTTCGATACCACATCCCTCGCGTCCTTGACGGCCGGCAACGTGGCCGCCACGGACGGTCTCGCCAAGCTCATCGGCGAGCGCGAGTTCTCGGTGCTGTTCCACGAGGGCCAGCAGGACCACATCCACATCTCCATCGTCGCCAAGCGGGCCATCCTGGTCGTGATCTTCGACGACCGGTCCTCGCTGGGCCTCGTGCGCCTGCGGGTCAAGCGCGCCAGTGTGGACCTGGAGAAGATCTTCGAGGTCATGGCCCAGAAGGGCGAGCGGGGAGCCGGACCCGGAGGTCCAGCGAGCCCCTTTTCCGAGATCACCGACGACGATATCGACGCGCTGTTCGGTGAGTAACCGGAAGCGGCACCGAGCAGAGACGTACCGCCGGAGACCGGCGCACCCGCTCGGGTCGTGTGGCGATCCTGCGGAGGAACGAGGCACAGAAGATGACTTTCATCAATTACGCCAGCAAGGAGATCAACTGCAAGATCGTCTACTACGGCCCTGGGCTGTGTGGTAAGACGACGAATTTGCAGTTCATCTACAACAAGACGGCGCCCGAATCCAAAGGGAAGATGATCTCCCTGGCCACCGAGGCCGACCGGACCCTCTTCTTCGACTTCCTGCCCCTCGACCTGGGGAGCATCCGCGGCTTCACGACCCGCTTCCATCTCTACACCGTGCCCGGCCAGGTGTTCTACGATGCCAGCCGCAAGCTGATCCTCAAGGGAGTCGACGGCGTCATCTTCGTCGCCGACAGCCAGGAGGAGCGGATGGAGGCGAACATCGAGTCGATCCGCAACCTGGAGGCGAACCTCAAGGAGCACGGGTTCGACCTGTCGACGATCCCGTACGCCCTGCAGTTCAACAAGCGCGACCTGGGCAACGTGGTGCCGGCGGACGAGATGTACCGGATGCTCAACTACAAACGGGAGCCCACGTTCGAGGCGGTCGCCACCACGGGCGTCGGCGTGTTCGACACCTTGAAGTCGGTGGCCAAACAGATCCTCATCGAGCTCAAGAAACGTTGACCAACGTTCACGGGAGACTGCCGGGCATGGTGTCAGCCGATTCGATCCTCCAAGCCTACAGCCAGGCGCTCGAGGCCCTGCATCGCAAAAGTTGGTCGAAGGCAGCCGAGCTCTTCGAGACCGTCGTCGAAAACAGTGACCTGCCGGAAGTCCGCGAGCGCGCCCGCCAGTACCTCGCGGCGTGCCGCTTGCAGGAGGCGAAGAGCGGACCGGCCGGACGCGAGGAGACCGAGGAGGCGGACCCCTATCTGCGGGCCGTCTACGAGAAGAACCGCGGCGACTTGTCGGCCGCCCTCGCTCTCTGCCGCCAGGGAGGGAAGGACCAGAAAGACGAGCGCTTCGCCTATCTGGCCGCTTCCATCCACGCTGTCGAAGAGCGGACCGAGGAGGCGGCGCAGGTCCTCTCCCGTGCTGTCGAGCTAAGCTCCAAGAACCGCATCCATGCCTTCCACGACCCCGACTTCGCCGCCCTCCGCGGCAACCCGAGCTTCCGCCATCTCTTCGGTCTCGCCTGACGGTCCCGCCCTCGTGGCGATCGGCGGCGGCACCGGGTTGTCCGCCTTGCTCCGCGGTCTCAAGCACCACGTCGGCACGCCGCGCCTGCGCCAGATCACCGGCGTCGTCACGGTCACCGACGACGGCGGCTCGTCCGGCACTCTGCGCCGTGAGTTCGGCGTCCTCCCGCCGGGAGACATCCGCAACTGCATCGCCGCGCTGGCCAACGACGAGGACCTGCTCACGCGGCTCTTCCAATACCGCTTCCCGAACGGCGGCGGCCTCCTCGGCCACTCCTTCGGCAACCTCTTTCTCACCGCGCTCACCGGCATCACCGGCGACTTCCACCAGGCGATCCTGGAGGCCGAGAAGGTCCTCTCGGTGCGGGGAAAGATCTTCCCCGCCACCGTGCAGGACATCCGCCTGCGCGCCCGCGGCCTCTCCGGCGCCGTCTACGAAGGCGAGTCCGCCGTGGGCACCTCGAACGAGAAGCTGGCCGCCCTCGAGCTCGATCCGGCCGCGCCGCCGGCCTTTCCGCAGGCCGTCGCGGCGCTCGAAAACGCCGACCTGATCCTCCTCGGGCCGGGCTCGCTCTACACCTCGATCCTGCCCAATCTCCTCATCCCCGGCATCCGCCAGGCGCTCGCCAAGTCGAAGGCGCCGGTCATCGTCCTCCTCAATCTGATGACCCAGCCGGGCGAGACCGACGGCATGATGGGAGCGGATCACATGCAGGCGATCGAGCGGCACGCCGGCAAAGGGCTCGTCGACATGATCCTGGCCAACGACCGGCCGATCCCCAAGCCGCTCCTGGCGCACTACGCCGAGACCGGCTCGGAGTGCGTCACCGTCGAGCGCGCCAAAATGGAGGAGATCGGGTTGCGCGTCGTCGAAGCCGACCTCCTCGCCGACGGCGACCTGATCCGGCACGACTCGGCCAAGCTCGCCGCCGCGGTCCTGGAGCTGGCCGCGGAGCTGACCGCTCACCATGCCTGAGACCTCGATCCCCCCTCTTCCCCCGCGCGTCGCCGTCATCCTCGCCGCCGGCAAGGGGACGCGCATGCGCTCCGAGCTGCCGAAGGTGCTGCACGAGGCCGCCGGCCGCCCGCTCCTCGCCTGGGTGGTGGACGCCGCGCGCGCCGCCGGCTGTGCGCGCATCCTGATCGTCATCGGCCATGGCGCCGAGCGGGTACGCCAAGCGGTGACCGGCGACGACCTGGGCTGGGTCGTGCAGGCCGAGCAGCGCGGTACCGGCCACGCTCTCGCCCAGGCGGAAGCGGAGATCCCGGGCGCCGCCACGGTCCTCGTCCTCTCCGGCGATGTGCCGCTGGTGACACCGGCCACCCTGGAACAGCTCGCCGCCGCCGCGGAAGCCGGCTGGGGATCGATGGCGGTGGCCGATCTCGACGCGCCGGGCTCGCTCGGCCGGGTGCTCACGCGCTCCGACGGCGGCCTCGACCGCATCGTCGAAGCGCGCGATGCATCGCCCGAGGAGCTCGCGGTGCGGCGGATCAACTCCGGGCTCTACGCTCTGCCGGCGCCGGAGATCTTCGCCTATCTCGCCCGCGTGACGCCGAACAACGCCCAGGGCGAGCTCTACCTCACCGACGCGGTCAGCGACGCGGCGAAAGAGGGCCGGCCGGTGCGCCTGGTCCCCCTCGCCGATCCGGCCGAGGCGCTGGGGATCAACAACCGCGCCGAGCTGGCCGCCGTGCACCGCCTCCTCCTCGACCGCCACCTGTGGGCGCTCATGGACGCCGGCGTCACCATCCTGGAGCCGGCGCGGACCGTCGTCGAGCCGGGGGTGCGCGTCGGCGTCGACACCATCATCCACCCGGGAGTCTCCCTGCTCGGCCGGACCGAGGTCGGCGCCGGCTGCGTTCTCCACCAGGGAGCCTGGCTGCGCGACACGCGCGTGGGATCGGGAGTAACCATCCAGCCCTACAGTGTTCTGGAGGGTGCCGAGGTGGGCGACGGCTGCCAGGTCGGACCGTTCGCCCGTCTGCGCCCGGCGGCCCGCCTCTCGGCGGGAGCGCGGGTCGGCAACTTCGTCGAGGTGAAGAATGCGGAGCTGGCGGCGGGCAGCAAGGTGAATCACCTGGCTTATGTAGGCGACGCCACCGTGGGCGAGGGGGCCAACGTCGGCGCCGGCGTCGTCACCTGCAATTACGACGGGGTGCGCAAGAACCGCACGGAGATCGGCCGCCGGGCATTCATCGGCAGCGACACCATGCTGGTGGCGCCGGTGCGCGTCGGCGACGACGCCAGCACGGCGGCGGGCTCCGTGATCACCAAGAACGTTCCCGACGGCGCCCTGGCGGTCGGGCGGGCGCGGCAGAAGAACCTTGCCGGCCGCGCCGGCGGCTTGCGACGGCACCGGGACGAAACGCCGGAGGAAGGCTAAAAGCCATGTGCGGAATCGTGGGATATGTCGGCGAGCGCGACGTCGTTCCTCTTCTGATGGACGGACTGCGGCGGCTGGAGTACCGCGGCTATGACTCGGCCGGCGTCGTCGCCATCAACGATGGCGCCCTGGCGACGGTGCGCGCCGAAGGGAAGCTCGACCGGCTGAAGGAGAAGCTGGAGAAGCATCCGCTGGCCGGCCACTACGGCCTCGGCCACACCCGCTGGGCCACCCACGGCCCGCCCAGCGAGCGCAACGCCCACCCGATGGTCGACTCGCGCGGCCGCCTGGCGCTCATCCACAACGGCATCATCGAGAACTTCCTGCCGCTCAAGAAGCGGCTGATCGCCGAGGGGTGGACCTTCAAGTCGGACACCGACACCGAGGTGGTGGCGAACCTCATTTCCTCCTATCTCGGCACCTCCAACGGCACCAGCGCCGATCTCCGTTCCGCCGTGGCGCGCGCCGTCCAGGAGCTGGAGGGGATGTACGCCTTCGCGGTGGTGACCGTCGAGGGGGACGGGCAGCAGATCGTCGCCGCCCGCCAGGGTCCGCCGCTGGTCATTGGGCTCTGCGAGGGGGAGCAGTTCCTGGCCTCCGATCCCTCGGCCCTCCTCGTCCACACCAAGGACGTGGTCTTCCTGGAGAACGGCGACCTGGCGCGGCTCACTCCCGCCGGCGTCGAGATCTGGGACCGGTCCGGCGCGAAGGTCGAGCGCGCAGTCAACCGCCTCACCTGGGATCCCATCCAGGCCGAAAAGGGCGGCTACAAGCACTTCATGCTCAAGGAGATCCACGAGCAGACCCAGGCCGTGCAGGACACCTTCGCCGGCCGCGTCGATTTCGAGGAGGCCCAGATCCTCTTCGACACCGTGAAGATCTCCAAAGAGGATCTGAAAAACATCGCGCGCATCCACATCGTGGCCTGCGGCACCTCCTGGCACGCCGGCCTGGTCGGCAAGTTCCTCATCGAGCACATCGCCCGCGTCCCCGTCCAGGTGGACTACGGCTCCGAGTACCGCTACCGCGATCCCATCGTCGACGCGCGAGTGCTGGCAGTGGGCATCTCGCAGTCCGGCGAGACAGCGGACACGCTGTCGGCCATGGAAGCGGCGCGGGAGCGCGGCGCGCGCCTGTTCACCGTCTGCAACGTGCTCGGCAGCCAGGCGACGCGCATCAGCGAGGGGGTGATCTACACCCATGCCGGCCCGGAGATCGGCGTCGCCTCGACCAAAGCCTTCACCACCCAGCTCGTCGCCCTCTATCTCCTCGCCCTCTATCTCCGCCAGGTGCGCACCGGCACGCTCGAGCGCTCGTACCTCGACGATCTGGCCCACCTGCCGCAGGCGGTGAACGACGTCATCCTGAAGCAGGAGAAGCACATGGAGGAGCTGGCGCGGAAGTACTTCCGGGCCGAGAACTTCCTCTACCTGGGCCGCGGCATCAACTATCCGATCGCCCTCGAAGGCGCCCTCAAGCTCAAGGAGATCTCCTACATCCACGCCGAGGGCTACCCCGCCGGCGAGATGAAGCACGGCCCCATCGCCCTCATCGACGAGGACATGCCGGTCGTCGCCATCGCCACCGGCGACGGGGTCTTCGAGAAGGCCAAGAGCAACATGCAGGAGGTCAAGGCGCGCGACGGCATCGTCATCGCCCTGACCGACCGCGACCCCGAGGAGCTGGGCGGCATCTGCGACGAGATCATCCAGGTCCCCACCGTCTCACCGCTCTTGCAGCCGATCGTGAACGTCATCCCGCTCCAGCTCCTGGCCTACTTCACCGGAGTGCGGCGCGGCGCGGACGTGGACCAGCCGCGGAATCTGGCGAAGAGCGTGACGGTGGAGTAGGGCC
>Ga0247765_1001104_pt1 | contig 15250 bp, 9 predicted proteins | sample UWRJL106311C6_FD_179949 | JGI IMG/M metagenome (GOLD analysis project Ga0247765, IMG submission 179949) | Plant litter microbial communities from Arlington Agricultural Research Station in Wisconsin, United States - UWRJ-L106-311C-6 | ecosystem: Environmental > Terrestrial > Plant litter >... | reverse complement strand
TGACCCCGTCCCGGGCAGTCATCGTACCCTCAAAGCCTTCCGCTGCGCCCGTTACAGGGGACTCACCCCCTGTAACCTCCTGTACTGGACCTCACTGAGACCAGTCAGGCCACACAAATTAACAGTACGTAGTACCGGTTAACTGGATACCTTGTAACGCAGGCGCAGCGTTTTCCACCTAGATAGTATCGATTAGAAGTTCCGCTTGGCCATTAGGGCCGGTGGGTGGCACCCACCCTACGCACGGAGTAAGACAATATATATACTAGTGTATCATATCCTAGGCTACAATGTGCCAGTATATAGCTTGTACCAGTGCACAATAGACTATGTCAGAAAGTGTACCAGTACTAATGTTAGAGCTGGCACTAGTCCTTTAGCTACACAAGCACCAATCTCATAATAGTATTAGGGGTGGGTATAGTAATCTAGAAGCAGACCGTCTCCCAGACTAGTTCTACCTTAAATCTCTAAGTGTCGAATTTACTAATATGTTCTGTGAGATTTAAAGAGTTAAGGGTTTAAAAGATGGGAAGGAGACAATGGAGACTATCTATAGGGGCCTGGAAGCAGAGATTACGGAGACCGTTCGAACCCGAGGGGTAGTAGGGGAAGGACATGTGGAAAAGGAACGCGCAAGCACTCTCAGATATCCTTCAGGCTACTCTCTTACTAGGTTGTCTGCTAAATATAGCCAGTTGACGAGCATTAAGGATCTCGACGTACGGCGATTACAGTCACTCGCTGTCTCCCAACGACGCTCACTAGCAAAGGAATCTCTCTAGCATGTGTCTCTCGTCCCCATATCACGACTATTAATAGACGTAAGCATTCCAATAGGGAGGGACAAACTGTCTGGAGTTTTGGGTGGTAGTTATTGTGGATTTAAATGTCCCAGTTCTGGGCCCTAGCTTACACCGGGACCATTTTTAGGCTCTTCGATAAGAACTTAACCTTCTAACAAGGCTGCACTGTGTGCCGTAGCTGTAATGCGCAGATAAAACTGCAAGCATCTCTTCGCTTAGATACTATGACGGGAAGCGAAGCGACTGGGTCACTGTCTGCTCGACTTGACGTAGAATTAGTAATAGGGTGGGTGCATTGGCAGTTGGCACGGATTTCGCGGCATTGGGTCGTAGTACGGGTGAGACGGTGGGCATAGTACAGGGATGTGTTCTCTTCACTAAGGCAAGGCGGAGCACAAAGGGTAGCGGAGAGATTGTGGTGAACAAAATATATTTACGCAAATCTCTCTAGATAAGAGGCGGATTATCAAACGTTTGTCAGAATCAAATAGCGCCGTATGTGCCTTTTTGCCTTCGCCTAGTGGTAGTAGACGGATACAGGGCAAGGTTACGGGATCAACCACCTAATAACCGATTCCTTGCCTTAGCCCCGTTCTCTGCTTTTGGTATGATAACACCTCCCCTGTTGTGTAGTTTGAGCTCCAATGCGCAACCAAGGCAACCATCCTGAATGATGGGCTTTGAAGCCTTGTATATGATGGAGCTGAAAAATCTCGAGACGTTGTTTCGCTGAGGACCAATTATCCATATATCCTGCTCGTTCGGGAAGGGGACATTTCCAGAAGTGAGGTGTTGCAGGCCAATGTGCCTCAACTGCAGTCCAAGAGGCTCATCTTTGTGATTACACTCGGATTGTATATGCCAGTGATGGGATAGCGTGTCGCTGAGTGAGAGAAGGTTGCAAAATACACCGTCGATGTATGCCGCTGCAACAACGCTATTGGAGTCGACTTCGAAGTGTGGGCGATATTCCATAATGACGTTACAGAGGTGTGTCCCATCTTCGTCAGTACTCTCAAGTGTTCTGGCAAGCGCGGGCCCAGACCGAATTGCTCCTGGCCTAATCCAGCCGCCATCATCAGTTGGCATCCCCTCGATTGGAATACTAAAGAACGACAGCGGCCGCGACTTCTTTTCTGGAAGATCGGAAAAAAGTGATCGCTCGAAAACAGGCGTCACCAGGATACCCTGCTGGCCGTTCCAGTAACCGATAAGATTGTTGGGGTTCGCGTTGGATGCAAATCTCAAGTTGTCGGGATCCACGCCCGCCAGTCTCGTTGCGCAAAGCTGCACAGCAAGCCCCGGTTCAAGACCGGTGGTCAATAGGTTATTGAGACAATGGCCGCTGCCACTGACGAACTTGGAGATGCTTTCGCCTGCCGGTGTCCTGACCACGCTCTTCGGGGGGAGATTGATCAAGGATGTAATGACAATGTCGAGTACTCCAAGTACTGCACCAGCGACAACCCACAGGTTTTCGCAGTTTCCGTCGTAAAACGATAGCAGCGTTGTAAACGAAGCAAGTGGGAATTTCTGCTTGTTCATGTCATCCTCGATAAGACTCCATTCAGCCTTCTCTAGCTGATTGCACAGGGCACCAGCTATGAGAGCCCAAATCAGGTCTGGCATGGTGGGAGGGAGAAACCGCTTCAACAATTGTCGGCAGCTTCTTTCGCGAGGAAATCGGCCCGTTGCCGAGCCGAGGCTCTCGATCTTCATTGAAATCCGGCCCTCCGGCATAAGGGAAACCTTGATTTCGTAATTCAGCTCATAAAATCCTCGAGCAGCTTCGTAACCCATCTCAAATTTATCCCGATCTGATGATGACTTCGCTAACGTCAAGCCGGAAACTTGGCCCATGTACTCTGTCGTACAAACTGCTGTTGGGTAGAATTCCCTTCTCGACACTCTGAGATAGCGTTGGTGGTTTTCGACATATTTCCGACTCCTTGTTGCTGGCGTTTTTGCAACACTGTAGATGACTGATAATGCTCTGGTGTCTGTTTTGAGCGGGATGAACTCTTCTGCTTCAATCTCCACGAAGACATCGATCTGCCAGCCGTATTCAGATAGCAAGAGGGCCAGTCCCAAGAGCTTAATGGATCGAGTAAAGATCTCTGTCTCGTCGGCGTGACTGGTCCACAACTCAACCAGGAACTCCACAAAGTCGCCTTCCTCTTGCGGCGTTTGGGCGGGATGGAACATGGCATCCACCAAGACCTCGGGAGCTTTTAACTGCACAAGGCGGCGCATTTCCTGCCTTTTCCCCTCTAACCTCCCGCACATTCTGTCGCGACTGAGCACGGAAGTAGCGTACTTCTCGATCTTGCCTTGGAGAACTTTGACTGTTCCTTCCATCGGTCGCTCCAGTGTTCCATGGACGAAGAGCATAATGGCTTCAGCAAGGGTGGCACTAAGCATCCCCTTTTCCATCGCGACTGATAGGCACACAATAATTGTGCTGAGTTGTGTTGGATTCTCCCCCTCTTTTTCCGCGACCTTGCCCATCGCCACAGCTTTGATTTCCCCTTGCATGGTCATGATCTCGCCGGTCTCTTCATCGTATATACGGCTGCCGTGATAGCGTCGTGGGGAAATATCCTGATCGTTGTTGAGAGCATGAATGAGATCTCTTAGTGGTTGGTGTGTGAAACGAGTATAGAGCGCGCTGCCGAACTGTTGAGCGGCCGCTACCGCAGTTGCCAGTGCAACGATCTCCCCGACCCCGCTGCCAACAGAGAGCTGATTTTCCATGTTGTAAGAGACTGATACCATGTCGACTTTATAAAATCAATTCTGACGAGTAAAGCGCTGGAAAGGCGGTGATAGGAATTGAAGAACCGTAGGGCGGTAGGAGTGGTCAATATTGAAGGATTCATGAGAAGGCAGGCGGGGGACCCCGTTTAGGCGCTTCAATCTATAGCAGTGCCCAACGATGAAAAGTGGAAATTGTTAGTGCACGGCCTAAAAAAAGAGATGTATTTCTTCGAGATAGTTAGACGGCCACGTCATCAGGCCATTCCTCCTGCAGCCGGATCGCTTTATAGGCCTCCCGATTGGTTAAACTCGCAACCCTCACGGCTTATGGATGCCTGGTACATGAAAGTTAGCGGCATGATAGCGAATGAAAGTGATGGTAAATTAGCGTCTGCCTATTCCAAGACTGCCAGTTGCTCAACAACATGGACGTCGATACGACGGCGGCGATCGAGGCTTGCTAGGTGCATTTGTGGAAAAGGGCACCATCCTCCTCCCCTACCCCCGCTCCGTCGCCCAGGCGGCGGCACCGCCATCATCCTGGCCGAAGCCGACAATAGCTAGGGTTCGCGAACCAAACAAACCCCATAAGGCCGCGATCGTCGAGCCTCCATAGGTTATCAGAATTCTACCCCGCTCTCCATCCGGCCCGCGTTAGGAGCCATGCCTTGGCTCGGTACCGTCAGGGGCAAGATGACTAAAAATGAAGGCTAGCGCAACCCTCAGGGGTGAACATACTGTCGCACAGGTTGTAGATCTAAAGGTTCTAAACAATAGATCTCAAGTGAACAATGTATTGCTAGCGTAAGGAACCAAAGATTCCTTATTCACTCGTGGGTACGAAGATGGTAGCAACATACTAAATGTTTTCTACGGTCTCGGGGTTCGGGACACCCCATCCCGAGTGCCTCCCGACTCGGGACCTCCTCCTATCCTGATGTCCCGACGTCCTGGCCCCCGAGTCTTGTCGTGATTGGTTTCCGAGGGGCTTTGTGGGTCATTGCACCCCTGGCCCAGTGATTGGCTGAGCGCGAGTGGACCGTGCTTCCTTGGGTCATGATCTGGGTCGTGAAAAGGTGTAAGATGTCGAGGTGACCGTTGAGGGAAGGCGGTACCATTCGCTTTGAAAGACAGGGATTAATTTGGCCGTTTTTATGTATGGGACCAATTCTGGGCTCGCTTAGCTAGAATTGAAGTAGTTATGCATGCTGTGCGCTGCCTTACCGAAATGGTTCTTAGAGGTACGGGATAGGAAATTTGGTGTGCCCAGATCGTCGCATGAAACAGCCATAATCCAACCAACCAGCCATAGTCAGCCGGATTAAGTCAAGAACGGCCGAACCTACCAATTCTAAACTCATTCAATCTTCTAATTACCCTGCCAGAGAAAGAAAAAAAAAAGACCGTCGTCCATCTCGCCAAAGAGATACTCCTGGGCCAACGTTGACAGAAGTCGTAGCTCAGCTGTCTACGTACGTGCGCCGCCGTATCAAGGTAGGAGCTAGGGAGAGTGAAGGGGTGTCCTGCGAGCAAGAAGGTGATTGTTGATGTTGGCCGACCACTGAGCGGCTACGAGTACTGGAAGACTGTACCCCTATGTATCTGGGTGGGCGCTGCGCCGGCAACCCTAACCCTGCGTGTGCGCGTACGATCCCGACAAGGGCGGACCCCGGTTTGAACCGGACGTGAGCTGCATCAAGACTACGGCGCCAGGATTAATTTGACAAACGAAGTTACATGGACCATGGTCCTAAAATTTGGCCCAGAATACACCAGCACAAGCCCTGGGATGATACGCAATACCCCAGCTCGGAATTTGGGATGGTACATGGTAGTGTCACGTCCTGCTCCAGGGGGCACCTAGGTGAGCCTGGTAAAGACAGATCGTAGTAGTGGATAGAGTCCAATTACTATAACGTGGTGGGTGCCCTCTAGATATGTCATGGTGCCGTCGATGGGGCCCATGGTCCAGACGGTCCCTCTACCAATTGTGTCTCCTTGTTGTTCTTGTTGTTGTTGGGTGTTGACATCAAAAAGCCCGAGTAGCTCATCAGGAGACCAAGGACAAGCCAACATGCTACTCCTACCACCATCATTATCATCATCATTATTCCCCTCGTTCTGTACTCCTCGCTCCCCCGCAATAAGGGAAACAAGATCCCAGACGTCATGGAGAAGAGACTTGTTCGCTCGGAGCTCCTCGGAAGTCTCCTCGGCGACGATGCGCGCATCGGGAAAGGCCCCCCGGATCGCCGCCATCAGCAGACTTTGGCTGGCGTAGTCTGCGACCGACACGGGACTGTGGTCGGCCTTCCAGGACACGGCGTTGGCAATGTGCTGCTTTCTCACGTACTCGGGAGCCATGGCGGCACGCTGCACCGCAAGCTCGGCGACTCGTCGCTCGTGGGAAAAGGGGGGGGAGAGTATACGCACCCGCCGGAGTGGTGGTGCTGCTGCTGCTGCTGCTGCTGCTGCTGTGTTGGTATATGAAGTGTACGGCTGAGGGGTCTGATTTTGTTGTGAATTACAGCCTTTTTTTCTTTTTTTGAGAGGGGGGTGGGGGGTTTGGTTTGGTTTGTGTAAGTAAAAAAACATCAATTGGGCCAGGTGAATTTTGCCACTGCACAACAACTCACGCCACTCTCACTTCTTGTTAGCTGCAGTGCAGTAGTGCGCTGGTGAGCATGGTGGACAGGTGTGACTATCAGAACACGAGAGGACGGTTGCGTGATCAGCATCACATTCCCCGACCGTTTACTTACATGAACCCCTTAACACAATTGACCGGTCACTGACAAACTCGGAACCTCGATAAGTGAGTTTTGCTGCCATATGGTAATGTGGGCGGGGTCACTGTAGTGAGTTGGTTACTTCAGGCCAAAGTTCAGTATCTCAGGCGAAGCACGTGCGCTACGCCTCAACTGTTTCGCGACATCTACAACTGCACCCACCGCATATGCCCAGGCGGCCGCAACTGTGAATGCGAGGGGACCAAGCATCTTCTTTCTCTGCTGAGGAACTTGATGATGTAATGAGGGAGCAAGATCGACCACCCTTGGGCTTCGTGGAGGGAGTATTTGGCCGACACCGGCTGACGAATATTTTAATGAAGGTGTGATCAATGCCATTGGCGGTCAAGGAAACTTTCAGTTTGCCTAGGTACTTCATGCAGACATTTTTCCACCGTCCCTGGTTTCAACGTGTGTGGGTATTTCAAGAGGCCATTCTGGCCAAAAAGACGCTCCTCCACTCGGCCCATGAGACCATCGACTGGCGCGAAGGGCTTATGGTTGAAGGCATCCTCAGCTCGCGGGAATGGGCTAACAGGGCGCTCAACTTTCGAGTCCGTAACTCGATCCCTTCCATCTTGAAGAAACTGATAGATGTCAATCCCCGGAGCGATTCAGCCAATCTTCAGAGCGGTCCGAGAAGTATTGGGAACCTGTCAAACAGTTGGGAAGAGGCCCCGCTTCCAATTATCGACGTCTTTCTCTCCGCGTTGGATATGAAGGCCACAGACCCCAGAGACAAGCTTTTGAGCCGCAGTTAATTTATTCCTAAGCTTCTCCCATCACCACCTATATCATATCTTATTAGTCTTATTACTATTTATCCTTTCTTTACCTGGTGGTAACTGAATCATCGCCGCCCAGTGCCTACTATCAGGTGGCTCCACGCTACTAATTGCCACCTACATGTCTGTCAGTCTCAGGGGATAAAAGGCAAACCCCAAATGCGTAAGGGCTAAGTCTGCTCGCAGCTTAACAACCTTTAGATAGTTAGGCCTCAGCGACGACACCCATATCTGTATCGCTCGTTATTGAATAAGGATACGTGCAAGGGGCTGGGCTTCAGTCTGGAGGAAAACAGTACTTTGTGAAGAGCTGCTTTACTAGGTATATCCAACATTAAATCACTTTCCTCCTCCCGCTCCTAGCCAAGAGGGTATATAACAATGTCAGCTATTCTCAAGATCAGACTCTGCGGGCAGCCAGTATAGCAGGCGACATCCAGGACATGGAATTCTATACTGGCAAATCGCACTGTTCTTGTATAAGCTGTTCATCTAGACTACTCGCATCCCCTTTTGAGCGGCGGGCTGGCAGTTTTCGTTAAAACAGTGTTACAAAACCAGAGTGCGGAGGACAAGCAATTTCAATCAAGCAGTTGCAACCCCATCAGTTCCGGTTGAATCCAGGGTGCAGTGTTTCTGAGAAAAACAAGTCATTCACGTGCCTTTGACCGAAATAAAATTAGTGGTTTTGCACGATCCGGGCTGATTATAGGTCCGATTGCCTGGATTTGCGAAGCTGTGGCTCAGATCATGATTTGTCGAACCCCGAGCTAAGTACCTATTGGTGGAGCAGCACTCAGAATTTTGGATCTATCCAATAAGATCCCGACTGCCCCACTTGCTTGCATTCCGGTGTACGAAATACGTTGTGCTCATTCAGTCGACTACTAACTGGTTTTCGGTACTACATGCGGTGTTGGTCTGTTATAAGTACCAATATTTGTTAGTAGGAGGTCTAAGCAAGCATAGCGCTCTTTGTATACTACATACTGAGGCAATTAGCGCGCGCGGAATAGACGCTAAGGATGTGCTAACTAAAACTAAGAGCTTCTCTGCCGCGACCACCCCAATCTCTGCAGCGACCACCCCCCCCACATAAAACCCACCGCTGGCAGTGCCAGACACCTGCGCATACTATACGCCGTTTTTTGGCTGTAAAATCATGAAATTTCAATGACGCGCCGTCTATACCAGCGAATCCATCAACAAATAAGTTGACCCCCCCTGTTCTGGCCCCCCCCCTGTTCTGGAACATTCTGTATCATTCTCAACACCATGAAACTGTCCACAATCTTTTTATTTTCGACTGCCAACGCCCACAATAATACAGTCTTCAGGTTCAGAATCCGATTTTAAGCCCTCTGAGGCTTCTGAATCTTCTTTAATCTCCCACTCCACATCCCTCTACGCCTTCCGAATATTAGCAATAGTGGCAAAGCGGATATTTGAATCCAAAACTACCTTCTTTCGTTTCGTCAGCTTCAACCGTTCCACCTCTACTTCCAAAGCTTCAATTTTTTGCCTTAGCTTTATTATTTCGAAATCCTTAAGGTTTAGCAATTTTTCTACCTTCCGAAATAAAAGCCGTTAAACGGTCAACCTTCCAATTATAACCTTCAATTAAGCCCCTACTTCTTTAGCTTTCCTAAGCGTAAATATAACACCCTCGTTAATTCCGTAGGCGGTAAGTATAGCGTTAGCAGCAGTAATAATCCAAAAAACGCTCTAAGGGGTATTTTCTTTACCAGGAGTCTTCTTTTTTACTAATAGAGGGCTTATTAAGGGCTTGGTAACAAATACCAGCTATAACCTCATCGCTTTTTACCCATTCACAATATTCTCTTTCTAAAAACCTTACTAACGTACATACCAATAAACCTTTAGGAAAAACCTTTTCCCGTAAACAAAGCTATAATCCTACCCCCCCGGGGCCATCTTAGAAAGCCGTTTTCAATATACCCTCTTTAGGGAAGAGAATATACCAAGATCTAAAGGCTGGAAGATATAGGAGTAATACAACAGCAAAAATAATAAGTAGACGTTATTTCTATAACATTACCAAAGGAATTTATCCGTTATATAACTACCATAGCTATCTAGAATTAATAATCGGCGTTAAGTAAGGTTATCCAGTCGGGTTTATAAAAAAAAAACTTTCATTAACTATTCCAGAACTATCTTATTATCTATCCAACCTTTATCCGTTAAGCAAAAGTACCAGCCTTCGTAAGGCCCCAAAGCTTTTAAATACTATTATTATTATTAGGTTTTTCCTTTCCAAATTACCACCAATATAAGCGTTACCTTTGTGGCCGAAATAGTTTCCATAAAAGAGGTCCAATTGCGAAACCCAAGCTATTTAGCCAGGACAAGCTTCATCTTAGCTCTTCCAACAACCAATCTATTATTACCAACGCCTTTTATAATCCCAGCTTCATCAACATTATACCAATATTAAGGAGGAATGGCTTTAACAACTAGGATAGCCAAGTAGTTAAACCACGGGCGAATTCTTTCTTTTATAACTAGTTTAATACGGGTTAAGTCAATCCTACGTGGCCTCTAGGTCTTTAGGACTGGATATCTTCGAAGAAAGGCCGCCACCCATCACTTACCAAATTCCATAGGCTTACTACAGTCGGCGCAAATCCTTTGAGCCAGCCCCCTTATTTACGTATGGGTTACTGGAAGCTCTAGGTCGGCCTAAAAGATCACCCAGTCGGCCAAGGACTTTTCCAAAGCCACAAAGAGCTTTTATTGGTCTTGGTGGGCCACAGCATGTGGAAGCACACCCATTAATCACCGGCGTAGGGTACTGCATAGAACATTGAATTCCAGGCACTACTTCCGCAACCTGCCCTCTTTTCAATAGGCCTCGCATGCCTTGCGCATATCAGCTTCGGAATACGGCATCTTGAATCAATGGAGAAAGCACATTGAAAAGATGAAGAAGATTGGAAAAGAAATGGGTGAGTAATGTATTGTTAAAGTGGCGGTGGGCAAGTTGTCGTGAATGATACAGAATGTTCCAGAACAGGGGGGGGGGCCAGAACAGGGGGGGTCAACTTAGAGTTTGCACCATGATGCAAAACATTTGCGCGGCCGCTGCCCGGCTGATGAGGCGTAAAATGGTCAGATTTGCAATGTTGTTGCAGATTTTGCACTTGAATGGAGGATATTACACCCGTACGAGATCGCTTATACGGCGTGGCGAGGTTGCAAAGCAGAGAGACGGCAGCAGGTAGAAGAAAAAGACCTTGTATTAACTGATTCTGAGGACCCGGGTGATCCGGAACCTTTGCTGTGGGACTTTTGGATCGAAACCGATAAATATATCCCCGCAATACCTCCTTGGATGGAAGATAGCCCTTAGATTGAGCCCGATCGAGTAGTTTACAATAGATCGCCTGTTTTTTCGCTTTGTAATCGCTGCGATGGCGGTGCGTGTGTGCGTGTGGCAGGTGGGTGGGCATTGTGTTTGCAAATTTGAAGCCCGTGTTTCCTAGCGGTTGCATCGGGCGCGGGTTGTTTTGTATGGGAAATGTAGTAATTTCAATGCAGCTGGTAGAAGGGGCTTTTGTGGGTTTTATGTGGGGGGGGTGGTCGCTGCAGAGATTGGGGTGGTCGCGGCAGAGAAGCTCAAAACTAAAGGGAATTCTTGTTCCACGCCAGCGGTTCATTTCTCCTTCCTTTGGATACAACATCTAACAGCAACACACATTACGACTTCCAGCAGCTATATGCTTTCTCCAAGGCTTCCTACCCTAGATTCACTTAATCGACAGCTCCAAACATGTCCGTGACTATCCGCGATGATGACTGGCTTCGGTGGGAGCTTGTACGGCCTGTCATCCGGCGCATGTATCTCGTAGAGGGCAAATCTGGAAGTGAGCTCCTGGGTGATATGAGTACCATTTACCACTTCTACGCTACGTAAGAGTTGTCGTTTTTGATAATCCATTTGCCTTCACAGCTAATTTAGAACTAGGAGAAATCAATATGAAAAATGGCAGAAGTGTTGGAAGATCAAGAAGAACCTGTCACCGCAGACATGGAAGTGGGTCGCCCAAGAGATTAAGAAATTCCAGTCGCTGGGTAGACAATACGAGGTGATATTAAGCGGCATTGTGTTGCCTTCGTCCAAAGTCGATAAGGCAATTTCGAGATACTGCTTTGAGTCACTTCTGGACAAAATGCGACGTTGTATGTGTTCTTCGCTGCTGCCACTTCACGATTGATAAGTCGTCTGTAACTCATGATTGACTAACCTGGTATTTCAGCATCCTCAAACCATATCCATCCGCTCTCAAGCAGTGTTTCGCTCATGGTCCGTTCACGGAAGAGACGACTGACCTACGACCGCAACCGGCTGCCGTGGTTTTCGTTTATACACAAGTTACACGAAGGTATGGCATCTATGCAACTGAGCGGGTTGTTGACTACAGAATAAGCTAACGGGAATAGCCCTAGCATTCTATGCCTCGGGTGACCTGGCCGGGTTCCCTGGATGCGAGGAACTTATCTTGCGTGGCCTCAAAAGCCAGTTCTGGGAATTAAATATCCGCAATGACGATAGGGATCCGACTCAAGTCTCGCGGCGATTGCTCACTTTGATCGACCGTTACCTCCCTGAAGAGGTTCCTGGGGAGAACGTCACACGCGCCGAAAGTATTTTAATGCCCCAGGCCATTGTCGAAAAGCTGGAGCTATTCTTCTTCGTCCTATTCAACGGCATTCTCAGAAAAGACGAAAGTTGGGACAGTACCGTGGTTGAGGTATCCAAACAGCTCAAGCTCCATCTGAAAGATGGGCCACTACGAACTCTCACTGCTTCACACCATCAATACTACCAAACTGCTAGGGAGGCTATATTTGCCAGTTCCGTAAGAATTGGAGATCCAGGCCTCGTGTCATCATTCATCCGCGAAGGGATAGACCAAGAGCTGCCTATTCAAATGGACGGCTTTCAGAACCGCGTTTGCATGGACTGGATACTGACATACGATACATGTGTCATGACGCCGCTTGAAGTTGCGTTTTGCAATAGCGACGTCGATCTAGCTACCATTCTTATCGAAAAAGGTGCTAAGATTGAACGCAAACGCAGTTCTCTATCATCAGCGGAACTTGTTGTGGCAGAGGTCGGCAAAAGCTCTTCATCACAACTGAGCCTCTTGAAAATTGTGCTGAAGGAAGACAAATCGCTCTCTACAGTACATATATGGAACGCATCGAGACTTGCAATCGACAGAAAATCCTACGGTTGTGCTCGCCTGCTTCTTGACACAGTCTGGCACAGGGGCCATGAATCCATTCACAGCACCGAACTGTTGTGCCAAGCTATCAGGGTCGGACACATGGAAATGGTCAACAGCCTCCTCGACGCGGGAACAGACGTCAACGACTATCTCGAAGTTGCTGCATTTGGATACGGAATCGTTGCGCCACTCACCACGGCCATACTACTTGGCAAAAAAAAAATATATCGCGAGCTGTTGAATCGGGGAGCCGCGCCCGATGGCCTACAGTTGGAACACCCAAGCCCACTGCAGTGTGCGGCATTCATGAATGATGACGATGCCATTCGGCTTCTACTGGAGTTTCATGCAAACATAAACCAGATCACTGATGGTAATTGGTTTCCTTGGTCGTTCGGGAGTCGGAGGGGGCATACCGCCCTTCAGTCAGCTTTATTAAGGGGAAGCAAGAGGGCCGCCCATGCTCTACTGAAAAGAGGTGCTCGCCCCATTGGTGGTGAACTTGTTATGGCAATTGAAAAAGATCTCGGGTCAATTTGCCACATTTTGCTTACTGCTGGGGTTTCAGTCAACGATACAGCAGTCGATTCCAATGTTACAGCCCTCGAAGCTGCCATTGTCAATCGGAATGAACCGGTCGTCCGCTACATCCTCTCATCAAATCAATATATATACAACGGCGGGGCTCTTTGCGCTGCCATGAGCACAACTGAGACACCGAATATATCCCCAGGTACACTCTTGAACGCCATTTTGCAACACCGAAATCCATCTGGAAACGATTCATCCGACGGCGAAAGCTCAGTATTGGAAGGCACCGCCTTAGCTATAGCCGCGATCAGAGGACAGACATCGCTTGTCTGTCAACTTCTCTCGAAGGGCCTTATCCCACAGCACTGCTATTCATATTTAACGCACAAAAGTCATTTCATGGAAGGCAGTTCTCTTTGGTGGCGCGGAAGTCGCGTGCTGATGCCTGTTCTGGGATCTATCAGCCAGGCAGACACCGCCATTGTCTCCCTATTTTTGCAGAAAGGTTACCCTATAGATACAAACTCGATCTGCATGGCTGCTCAGTACTCTTGCCCCTCGGTACTTGAGATATTCTTGGACAAGACACCTATCCCTATAACCCAGTGGAGACGAGCCCCCTTGCTGTGTGCAATCTCGGCCGGAAATCTCGATGCCGTCAGAACACTGCTACGGCATGACATCGAGCGGGATTTGACGGCGCCGGGGTTTGATTGGCATGCTTTTCAATCCGTCACAAGTCAACAGATGCTTCAACTGATACATCTTTTGCTCGACAACGGTAGAGACGTAAGAACCGAAGACTTACCGTTCTTCCAAGAGGTTCTGCAAATCACAGCCAGGCATGGGTATATAACGTGCGTTGAACTTCTTTTGCAAGCAGGTGCAGGTCTGGGACATGCTGGCTCTACATTGCAAGAAGCAGTGCACTCTGGTAGCATGGATGTTGTCGAGATTCTTCTTGACTATGGCGCAAGAGTCGATTATGGTGTTTTGGCATTGGCTGTTGGATACGGGTTCCTTGGGCTTGTGGAGACCTTGCTTTCAGCGTGCGTCCATAATCCCGAAATCGAGGATTTGAAATCTCCAGAGGCATGGGCAAGATTGATAGGGAAAGCAGCCGGGAACTCAGACATGGAACGTCTTTTGATGAATGCTTCGGCGATATTCGAGGGAGCAGGTCAGTTAAGGGACCGAGCACGTGCCTCCTCGGACTGTCGTCAAGGGCAACCTCTTGAAATAATACGACAAAACGTCCCGAACACAGGCGCTGAAAGTTCTCGAGAACTGGGGAGAGGTTATGTTTCTTCTGCCGAGGACTGGTTCGACTTGTTCATTCAGCTTCCGGATAATGTGGATGGGTGATGTTGATGGAAGTGGGCGGGTCATGTGTATTAGGGTCCTACCATGGTTGATCTCACTTTATCCTTTGTCTTACCAGAGCAGTCAAGGCGGCCATTCAGTCTATTTCCTTTGGTGTTACCCGATTATTCACCTGCATTTAAAAACTACCTGACCTGCACAAGCCCCTCGCTCTCAGTCACAAAATCCAGCACTCATGATGGTGTCAATTCACTCTCCCTACATACCAGCAACTCCAGCGATCAAGGAATGCCAGAGAAAAGCCGACGATAACGGAGATATTGCATTACACTTTGGATGCCTTCACAGCACCAACTACGCATCGTACCAAGACACGTGCACCATCACCTTTGACGAAGCGAAGATGATATGCGGACTAGCCATGAAGCTCGACCGACGCTGCCAATGGTATTTTGCTTTTTTCTGGTTCGTCCTTCATCTCCTTCTTAGTATTTGTCTGCAGATTTTCGGGTCAAGCGTGGCAACCCTGGGGTCCCAGGTCCTTGGCGTCCTCATCCTCATCTCCACGTCGCTTTTGCGGGGAGCCGGAATTGCCAGCCCAGAGGAGTGGATGATCCCCGGGTTCAGGATGCGGGAGGGAGCTCATTACAGGGCGAATCCCTTGAGCAGGACGGAGAGCAGGTAGGCTGGTAAGCAGCACGGAAGAAGAGCATTCAGTTCAGTGGTATCTGGATATAAGGGACTTCGTAATGCACATAGTTTCCTAGGTAGGTAGTTTGTGCAGGGGTGTCTCAACTGACGATTCCTGTCTTGTGTTTCTTCCCCATTCTATATGTCCAGTAACCCGTTGTTCCCCTGACGCCAATGTCGCTCATGTTAGTCGCTGTCATTCGGATGATTCTGAAAAGCCGTCTTGGTCGGTCATGTTGCTGCATTGGCTTCAGCGTGCTCATTAAAACCAAACCGGGCAAACGGCGCCCCATATTTGCCTGGGTTTGTAA
>Ga0247765_1001103_pt1 | contig 15258 bp, 13 predicted proteins | sample UWRJL106311C6_FD_179949 | JGI IMG/M metagenome (GOLD analysis project Ga0247765, IMG submission 179949) | Plant litter microbial communities from Arlington Agricultural Research Station in Wisconsin, United States - UWRJ-L106-311C-6 | ecosystem: Environmental > Terrestrial > Plant litter >... | reverse complement strand
TAGGTAGGTAGCTGTAAACTTATGCCGAGAATCCGAAGCTGTAATTCTAGGGACTGCAAGTCTTTTCAATTCGTTCGTCAGGATACCTCGTAAACTGTTACTACCCAGCCTCTTTTCTCTCCTTTCTCTTTGGGACCAGAAACATCTCAAAACAAGAAATACACAATGCACAGCTCTGTACTCCGTAACCGGCCATGGCTTTCCCTCCTCTCTTCTCCCCGTCCGTCCAGCGGCTCGTATCGGTTCATGACATGACATGACGAATAAAACCAAACCCCGACTGGAGACCCCCCCAGGTTTTCCCGCGCGACCTCACCTTGCTTACCTCTGACCTTTTGCTTTACTTTGCTTACCTCCCCTCTTGGCTTGGCTGGACGAGTTCTACTCATCCCGTGACCTCCTTTTCCGTTCCATGTGCCACCTTCCCAGCAACGACCAGACCAGACTCATTTTGGTATTCTTCTATAGACACCACGTATTTCGTCGGTAGGTCGGTAGCTACCTACCTACCTATCTAACAAGCTGGGCCACCACCGCCGCCGCCGCCGCCGCCGCAAGTGTGTGCGTCATACCGATACTCATATTCCGTGCACACTCACACTCACGATCACACTGACACCGAGTCCGAAGCAACTGTGCCAGAGTAATCCCCCCTTTTTGGCCCGGGGGGGGGGATGGTGGCGACCAAAAAATCCAAAATTATTCCAAAATTTCGCCATCGGCGGCGCATGTTTTTGTGCGAGGGAAAAGGGAAATTCGCTTTCCTGTGGCAATATCTGAGGTAGGTTGGTAGGTACCTAGGTATAGTATATATGTGTATTCGTAGCTAGCTCGGATCTCACTCCCCCCCCCCCCCCCGTTTGTTTGCCTGCCAGTCCGTGAGAAAAGGATAGGAGGGAAAGTAAAGGAAGAAAGTGGCGGGTTTGGTTCCATGTCCATGTCCAGCAACAGCTTTAACTTCTCGAGTTTCTAAATTTTCCCGTCTTCTCGTGCCGTTCTGATAAGTCATGACTTTTGACTGGCTGCTAGCTGCTAGCTCGGTCTGTTGGACTTCCATTGTTTATGTGGATGGATTTGGATGGGACGGGTGGGACAGGAGGCCGTTCGTCTGGTCCTGACCAGTCAGTCCGTCAGTCAGTCACCCTCCCTGTTTTGACGACGACGACGGCGCGTGCGCGCGCGTATAGTGTATAGTGTATGGTGTCGTCTGTTTGGCTGTTGGTCCGCTCCGCGACGGGAACGGCTGAGAGTCAGCGGCACATCAATTGGTGCCAACTGCCGTGCTGTGCTGTGCTATGCTATGCTATATGCTAGCAATAATGCCTGGCATCAGGCTGAGGCAAGGCAAGGCTGCATGAGACTCATACCACACTGGAGCAAAAGCAAAATAAATGAGACCAGGCTGGGCCAGTCATGTTGGCAGCCTGATGTGTCCCGCACCAAGAAGCCCCGGGTGGCCAACAACAAACTCCCAGTCATGTGGCCCATGGCTATGACAACGGCTTGAGAGACGGCCAAAAAAAAAAAGGGAAAATGATAATGCCGAACAGGGAGGGAGGGCATGTCTCAACCTTAATCCGATATCGCAACCCCCCCGCGATATGGCTTCCGTAGGGCTGGCTGGCTGGCTGGCTGGCTGGCAGGTTGGCAGGTTTGGGGGCTGGGGTAGGATCGTGTCGAGAGGTGTAAGGCTGAGCTTGGCTGAAGAGACGGGAGGCGAGGCGTATTCAACAAACGTGACTGAAAGGTTCTGCACAACACATGTAATGCAATGACGCCCGAGGAGAGTGACCAGATAGATGATAAGGGCGGTGTGGAGTGGAGTGGAGGGAAGGCGATGATTGTGGTGCAGTATGTGGGTCGTGGACTCACCTAAACTCGCGCGGATGGGGGAAAGGGATGGTGGTGAGATGACATGGATTGAACAAGGTGAGTGAGTGGTTAGTCTCAAAGTTATGTGAGGTGTGTGACTCCCCCCGATAGGTAATATAGTCATCCGCCGCCAGGACGTCCAGATAATGGGCAACCGTATCACCAGGCTGTTACCTGTATCGGAGCTGGTTCTGAAGCCGACTTGGCGCTGGTAATGGTGTTGATTCGAGTGTTAGCTGTATTTGACGACACAACAGCGGAGGGAGACTACAGGGCGGTACCAAGAGCACCTTCTCTTCCCACATGTTATCTCATAGGCGAGCCTCTTTAGGATACGGATCTCGGCCTCAGGTTTTCCCGATACCGCGGCATAAATATATGGTGGTCGGGTGATGAGGGCCGAGAGAGCTTCGGGTCCGAGACGCTCTGGGCTGAGATATTCTTATCCCGCAGATCAGTCTCCCTGGTCCTATCCTTTGGTCAACGGGCAACAAGGCGGGATCTCTCATGGTAGATACCCCAAGATGGCCCATAAACATGAAGAACAGGGGAGCCGTAAGAGCATGTCAACCACGGGAGTTCTAACCATATCACAGATTCTTAGCTATCCCACTCGTCCAGAAACTTCGCCGTGACAATACTACACACACCTTCAATGTCATCCATCTAAAGACATTTAATGCCAGCTCAACATTAATCATGTCGTCTGCCATCACCTAGGTTCTGTCTCGCTCTCGTGCAGTTGCTGGTCCCATCGACCAGCCAAACCGCAATACAACATGAAGTCCCAAGAGAAAACGCCCGGCGTGTTCAGCATCATAAGTATTCGATGGCACATTTTCCGAGAACGCCACGTCTCATCCCCTACTCGACGCAAGGAAGATGACAGATAGGGGGGCCATCTGCTCTACGACACGGGGACGGTCTCCCTCCTCGGTTTCATAACTTGTTATCTGCAGCGGCGCATTTAGAATCTACTATTAGGAGCAACTAAATCGACGATCGGTATGCCAAACCTAGGCACAAGGCAGCCTTCATTGTCGCGAGAAAGCACATTACTCCCGTGTTGGCAACATTGTGATCACATCACATCCTTCGTCAAATGTCAGACATCGACCATTTCCTATCGAATCCCATGGTGCAGCTCACGGTGAAGCAAGAAACGATGGATTGTTTACCTCCGGAAACGTTCCTTCTAGTCATACATTTAACCGAGAACCCCACTGTATCTTCGCTTTCTTTTGTTGTCGTTCCAAATTCCTAGAAAACAGGGCCCAAGAAAAGCCCCGGACAAACCGCAAAGACCAATCAATCCCCATCGCGTATCCACCTAAAAAGCCACACCTCCTTGAAACCTCCAACTACGAAGCCACTACGAAGCCATGTAGGTGGCGGCATCGATACCCTCCTTGGGGAATTCACTAGACAGATATTAGCTGGCAAGATATTATTCATAATGAGAGAATGAACGTACGGAAGTGCCACCTCGAAGCGCTTCTCAATCGACTGCAGCACCTCCTTGTCTTGCTCCGTTGTGACGAACGAGATTGCAAGCCCCTTGGTGCCGAAACGACCGGCACGCCCGACACGGTGGAGGTACGAGTCAGCATCGGCTGGTAGGTCGTAGTTAATGGCTAGGTTGATACGCTCGATATCAATACCACGGCCAAACACGTCCGTCGCAACGCAGATACGTTTGTTGAACTCCTTGAATTCCTTGTAGCGACGAATACTGTATCAGGTTAGAATAGGATTTCATAAATCGGTTACTGGCCCACATACCGCTCCTCTTGGCTGACACCGGAGTGAACAGCGATTGAGGGGAAGTTGCATTCGCGCAAGAGCTTGTCCAGCTCGGTAGCTCGCAGAGTGCTCTTCACGAAGATGATGACCTGGTTGAATTGCAGTTCATCAAGGAGCTCGTTCAGCTTGCGGTTCTTCTCTCTCTCTTCGAGAGGGATGTAGTACTGCTGCAGGCCGTGGAGCGTCAACTTTGTGTCCTCATCGACATAATGCTCTGTTGGATTCTGCATGAACTTTCGGCAGATGGGCTTGATCTCATCAGAGAGAGTAGCCGAGAACATCATGACCTGCTTCTGCTGGGGAGTAGCGCGAAAGATCTCCTGGACATCGCGACGCATGTCTTTCCGTGAGTTAGCGTGATGATCCGGCCGATGGCACCGAGGTGTTGCTTACCGATCTGGTCAAGCATCTTGTCGCATTCGTCAAGAATGAACATACGCACGCTGCCGAGGCGCAGGTGCTTGTCGCGCACAAGAGCATTAAGCCGGCCTGGGGTACCGACAATAATGTGTGGGTGCGTCTCCTTGTTTTTGAGGATCTCGGCATCCTTCTGGATCGGAGTACCGCCGTAGAAAACACCCGTCTTGATGTCCGGCATGTACTTGCTGAAGCGGTTATACTCGTTCCGAATCTGGAAAGCGAGCTCACGAGTGTGGCACATCACCAACACGGAGCATTCGCCAGCGACAGGCTCAACTTGCTGGAGTGTCGTCAGAACGAAGACGGCAGTTTTGCCGAGACCGGACTTGGCCTGGCAGATGATATCACCACCAAGCATAGCCTGGGGAATACATGTTTGCTGAACTGTATTCGACGACGGTATTAGAATCGGTAACGCAAGGGATAGGACGAGCAATGGGTGTGGTCGAAAGGGGAGGGGGAGGCCCGTCCATCGTCGCAGCAAAGCTAATAATAACTAGTTCCTCCAGTCAAAGTGTCGCATTTCCAACCCCATATTTGTTCTGGCGGAAGCCAAAGAGGATGTGTGCAATGAGGGCTGCCATCACCAACAGGTGATAGCTCTCCATCGATCCTCAAATCACCATGATCTCGATGATCATGGCTTTTGTGAGACCAAGAGCAAAGGCCCCCATACCAGAATCCCGTGGAGGGCTCAGACTATGCGGCTCGATCTCTCGTGCCAACATATATATGATCTCTTCGTCGGCTTCCCGTTGTGCTGGCCAAAAGAACCGAGCACATCGGTGGGCGATCATCGACGAAGCAGGCTTTTCACCAGTGCTTTGCGATGTCCCCAGGCAGCTAGCTGCGTGACGTGCAAACCAGCGGGGCACGGCCCGAACAAATTGAAGGTCGCATGACGAACTTGTCTTCGCCAGATGTATCCTCGGTCTCCAGGAGCGCCAAGAGCCGCCGCTTCTCCGCTCAACAGATACGAGTTTGCGTCGCCATGGTTTTTCTTTGCTTGCTTTGCGAAAATGGACGGGCCGGTGGAAGAGACAAGAAGGGTAACGATAAGCTGTGGGGATGAAATATTATCACGACTAACCCTCCGAGGGATGCTCGAAACCGCAGTCGGCAATCGCGCGCAAGAGTTCGGGCTTCAACAGAAAGTCGCGGAAACCTGTCGAATGGATGCCGACGTAGGAACCCTTCTTGTCGACATTTTGGCCAGCGGCCGCGGCGTCGCCCTTCTTGCCGTTGGAGGCAGTGGCGGGGGTTTCATTGTTGAGCTCGTCGTCCGAGTAGTCGATGAGGTCCTCCTCGGCAGACATGTTGGCGAATTTTGCTTGTAAGATTCGACGCGCGATAGCAAAGCGGGTCCAGGATAAACAAAGAAGGCGCGAAGCTGAGTCGCAGGAAGTATGCTGCTGAAAACAGAGAAAGAAATCGAGATTGATTGAGCGCGTGGTCGCAAATGTGCGCAGGAGAAGTTGCAGGTGGGTGATTTTGCGATGGGATAGCGCTGAGGTTGTGGTGTAGAGGTTTGAAAATTCGGAGGGGAAAGAAGGCAACAGGAATGGCAAAATAAGGTTGAGGTCAAAGAGGCGCAGCTCTGAGCCTGGCACACTGGCGCCCTTGGCCGTTTATGGTTTAGCGTAAGCACGGGCCACACCGGTGGATCGTTGCGCTATCTACGAAGTAAACCTTGCAAGGTTTGGATGCTTGTCACACAAGAAAAAGCGCATATGCAAACGGAATAAGGATAATAAATATTGGACCCGTGATTGATCGGGGGGCTTCTAAAGGGTTTAATAGCAACAACAATGGGCAAGGAAAATACCAATAGCGGCATCCAGAATCGAGCGATTTACAGTCGAGTTTCCTTTCTCTATCAGGCCGCCGCATTTCTTTCTTCTTCAGCTCCCAAAGCCGCGCCTGATGCCAAGAACGAGGAACCAGCAGCCGCCGTATTGTCATCCACCACCGCACTGGCAGTGCAAGGAATTTCTCGACGGCTCACTACAGACCTGCGTGCTGTTTCACTCAAAACTCGGATTCGCCTGACGCCAGCGATGAAGCACGCAATTTGCAAGTTTTGCGACTCTGTTCTCATCGAAGGACAGTCATGCACGTCATCAGTGGAGAACCAGAGTCGAGGGGGAAGGAAGCCATGGGCAGACGTTCTGGTTCGCAAGTGTCATACCTGCGGTCGAGAGAGGAGATATCCCGTCAACGCCCCGAAGCCAAAGAGGAAATCAGAGAGGGGAAACTTGGCCGTTGAAACAACAGTGAACAAGGAACGGGAGCCGAGGAAAGGAGGTCACGGTGGGTGAGACAAGAAATCTCCATCAAACAAAGGAAAAAACCTGCTTCAAGGCTGGCTGAGACGACGAGTCCAGGGTACCTATATCGACCTGCGGGACCTATCATTTGAGGACTGCATCACACTGCTGTATGCCTCCGCAGCGCCAACTCCTGCAAAAAGCTTCACACATGACTCTTTCGCTACCTACATATATGTCTAGATCAGAGCAAGAGTCGAGACACTTTACTCGTAGGGAGCTTAGGTTTTCCATGACCAGCATCCAACCTCCCGTTCACAGGGTAGTACAATCCTCCGCTAGATAGACCGGCTGCGTATGTCCAGCTAGCTCACTACGTACAATCAACAGTTGAGACAAACAACTGCAAACCCCCCCCCCCGTTCCTAGTAATTGCCGCTCGGCTTGCCACTCTTTGTCCTTCTGCGGGCCAGGAAATGACCGGCAGGCTTGCGAGGCTCGTCCTGCGTATAGAATAGGCGTGCCTGCTAGTTCGTTGTCACCATTTTCTATTCGTACTGCGTGCACTATATGACGCCGATCACTTTGAGCTCCCCGGCTGCTGCTGCTGCTGCTGCTGCTGTACCGACTCCTCGCCTAGCACTTTGCTTGCGGCCATGAAGCTAGGTAGCCATTTTTACCGTTAGCACACAGGATCGCCCAAACAAAAATCGACCAGGAATGGAAGAACAGGAAAAAAAAGGCTTACAGCCCTCCATGCCAGCTTCCCAAGCCCCGCATGCACTCGGCCTGGACGCTGGTCATGCGTAAAAGGTTCTCAGTATCGGCGAGATTGGCAGAAAGCTGCGCCAGCTGGGAATGGAGCTGGGTCTGTTTTGGAAAAGAGGGACGACGTTATTATTATCAGTGTCTTTTTTTTGGGGTGCGAATCGGCCGGCGCATCCTCCATCATACCCACCAGACCAGACCATACAATACCAGCGACGTCGGAGGGGATTGGATTTTACGTACTAGCTGTCTCGCCTTGACGGCACTCCCCGACATTGCCATTGATTGACGCGTGGTCCCGCCGCCCATTTGTGTGTTCGTATTAGTGTTGCGAGACGCCATTTTATTAATGTCGATTATCGGGTCTGTCTCTCTGCAATGTGGCGCTGCACTGAGAGAGCGCGTTTACGTTGTACAGTAGGTCGCCTAGGTACCTAGGTTGGTGGTGGGGAGGAGCGTTAGCTACTGCCCCGCGTTTTGTTTGCAAACAAAAAACGTTCTTTACGGAAGTAACTACAGCGTTGTGGATGAGGGGCAGCGGGCGATAACTGAGGTAGTTATCTTATCAGCGCCGCCGCGACTTCGTGCCTATAGCTAACGTTAGCGGTTCCTTACAGGGACAACGTCACCAACACACATCAAGATGGTACCTAGGAAAGGTACATATATTCTGGTAAGTTACTTAGGTAGGTAAGTAGGTAGGTGGGTAGGTAGGTTATTAGCGGATGCACACAGAATACGAACTTCACATGCAAGATATAAAAAAGGTCCAACCTCCCAGCCACAACCCAAATCAGCAACGCTTTTGTTACATGCACCACCTGTGAGACATCAATAGTCTAGAGTCTGCCCTGTCTACAGACCCACCTCCATACAGGGACAGCCTCCGAACCCTCCCCTCTCACCGAGGACAAGCCCGGTACATGTATCCCGTCCAAGTCGCACCGCAGCCTCAATTCCTCGCCCAAAAGTCGTTACGAGGAGGCCTCGGCGCCATTCCCGAACCAGACCCCGTAGAATGCAAAGGTCAAGCAGCCATCCGCCCGCCCGCCCGGCCCGACCGAGCGATGCCATGCCCCGGGACCGCTAAGTCGCATCAATTGCATCGGCACGTATCAGAGAGCTGAGACCAGACCCGACCGATATCAATATCAAAACCCACACCCGCATCAATAGCAGCCAGGCATGAACCAGAGCCCCTCCGTGTCTCCATCTGATCTGATTCTGATGCCGCTAGACGGACCTATGTATACATACCAGACAGGGACCGGACCATGCCAGACACACACTCAACGAGCTTAATCCCTGACGTCTGGTGAAATTTACGCTAGACATCCCACTTCCCGACGTCTCATCCGAGTCAGTGTCCCCCAATGTAGGACTACCTGGCACCAGGCGGCCAGTACCGAAGCAGTTGCCGCCTTACAACTGGGTATGTAGGTAGGCAGGACAGAGAAAGAAAAAACAATTGCACAAAAAAATGGAACCAAGAGTCCCCCTTCATGAGAAGGGATGGCTCAACTTGGAGCAGACGGGAGAAGTCGATCGAACCCAGGCTCGATCTGGGGACCTTCAGTGTGTTAGACTGACGTGATAACTAACTACACCATTCGACCGGACGACAACCCATTGGGTGAAAATGTGGTGCTGGTCCAGATACCTGACTGGAGGACGGAGGCGAGCCATGGACAGAAGAGCAGCAGAACATACATGTTTCTCTCAAAGAATTTGCAATCCAGCATAATGCCATGGCTTGGCGGGAAGTCCAGAGCGAACGGAAATGGTGACTCTGTTACCTAGTCTACAACATGAACTGTGATGATCCGAGTAGGTGGACTTCCAAGTGCGTCCAAAGCTTGCAAACCAAAGCAGACAGGGCTGATCACACGACAGACCACTCAGCCAGCAACCATAGAATTCCATTTCGTTCCAGCCTCCCATTCTAACACCAAAAGTCTTCCAACGTCTCTCTTCCTCTCATCTGCTTGCTCCTCAGAGCTCCCTCACCCCTTGGATCGCCGAACACGCTAATAAAAAGGCTCGATTACATGCTTATATTCACCATTCCATCCCTACCTTCTTCGGCTGCTTCACACAAAAACCCAATAGCACTTCCACCAAAAAAAAAAGCCAAACCCATTTTGATGCAATGTGTGCGCAGTAACCGCAGCAGTATTACCAAGAAGAAGCGCAACCAGTGTACTAGAAGCTAGGGTTCAGAAAACAGAAGTACGATGGTCATCGTCGTCCATACAAAGAAACAAGGGGGAAAATATGCCTATGTACTGTATGTCTCTCCACTTTGCTCTGTCATGATCTGGACCGATCTACCTCCGTCACCCTCCACTGCCTAGTCTCTCAAACGAGTCCAAACATAAAGAATAAATATTATGTGTACGAGTTGACGCGAACGCCTGTCTGGTTCTCTGAATCGTCGAAAAGAATAACTCAAAGACCAAACTCTGGACCTCATCTTGAGAAGGGAAAAAAGAAAAGTCCCAGGATACGTGGTGTGTGTGCGTGTATTTGAATATCGTCGTTTGCCACTTTTCTCGCTCAAGAAAGAAACGCCGTTGTTTTCTCTAGACCAAACTCGTGCCGCACCGCTCCGTCATTTGGGGCAGCTAGCATTGATGTGACAGGGGTATCGTGTAAAAGGACAGGCGTCGGCCGATGTAGTTCGTTTTGCGATTCGGTCCCCTGACTCAAGCAGCGGATCCGGGCCACCAGTTTGCTGGCGGCTGACCAATCCGCCGGATGCAGATCGGCCAAGCGCTGATGGTTTGCGCGGCGCTTAGCGCACCCCAATAGGGGGCCGTGGCCCTAGACTGCTCTGACTGCTGTGGGCAGATGGCTCGGAGTCGAGGTGGGTGGAATCACCACTGCCCGCGCTGGCACTCGCACTACCAGTCAGACTTGGCACGTTCTTTCCCTTTTGTGATTGGAGGGCGCTCACCCCAGCGTGCTGCTCCACTTGTTGTGGTGCCACAGCATTGCCGTGGCCGGGAGGGTATCGGGGGATGGGTTGTTGCATACCGTGTGGTGGGGATGGCCGCCCATTCATCTGGCCATTCATTCCATTCGCCGGGCCGTGGTAGCCGTTTGGCGGCGATGGGCGCCCGGGAGCACCTCCTCGGATTGACGGGCTGTAGGGATTGCCAGGCGATTGGCTTGACCTCCGTGCTCCGTTCATCATCGGCGGACCTTGATTGTACTGAAGCTCATCAAGGCGAGCCGCAGTCAAGGAGTTCGCTCTCGATTCTGCTTGTATCTGGCCCCGATCTACATTGCCGTAGCGGTTAGACGTGAAACCCAGAAGCGGGTCGTCCAGAATATTCTCGTGCAGACTCGGGACTCCGGTCATGCCAGTCATGATCTGACTTGACCTGTTCCTCCCAAAACTCGGCCGAAACCTGCTTGATCGAGACGGTCCGGTATCCTGTTCGGGATTCTTGCGAAATTGGGCGGCGGTGGGTGGCAGAGCCTTCCGATTCTTCCTTGAAGTGACACTCATCATGTCGAAATTGTCAGGGTCGATCATCGGCTGGACGGGACCTGACGAAGGGTCGAAGTAGTCATCGTCATCGTCGTCATCGTCGTACATGCCGCCGCCGTTGTGTCGCATCTGAGGTGGGGGCGGGCCCCTTCTCGGACCCGGTCCGGGACCGCCCCTCAACCTCATCTCCCGTTCCCTCAGAGCAAGCTCCCGCTGCTTCAATTGCAACTCCCGTTCCCTGAATGCAAGATCTTGCGCTTGTGGTGGGTAACCAACCTCACCGGTCTCTGGGAGCTCGTCGTAAACGACTAAATGGCTGATATCACCTATGTCGCCAGCCTCCATCGAGCCTCGTCGTGAGGGTTGCCGTGAACTGGGCATCCCGTTGGGCGGCAGCCTCCCGTACCCATTGGGTCCTCCATTCATGGGAGGTCGGGGGCGCATGCCGTTGGGCGGCATCTGAGTTCCTCTTGGCCGCGGCCTTGGAGGCATCCCATTGCCGTTGGGCATGCCATTTGAGGACATACGTGGGGGTGGCCCTTGACTCGACATCCGCGGCAATGGGGAATGTGCGCCCGATGGTGATCCTGGCTGAGGTGGGGGTGCGAGAGCATCGAGCTTGGGCTTGTTTCGATTGGTGATGTTCAAATTGTGCAGGACTGCGTATAATGTCTCGATGCGCGGTGTGGGAATGCCGGTTTCTTGAGATAACCTGATTGGGGAGCCCAGGTAGGTCTCAACCTCCATTGGCCTCCTGGCAATGTAATCTTGCCACATTATGTTGTCATTGGTGTTGCGTGCAAACTCGTCAATGGTGTTCTGCTTGAACTCGGCCGGGAACTTGCAGCCCTGTGCTTCCGCTAGGGCCAAGAGCTCATCCATGATGTCTGACACCAGCTTGGATACACCCACTTTGTCCAACAGGGCCAAATAGCTAGGGGTCTCGAAGAGCACGGTCAGGGGGTGGAAGGCAATTGGCCTGGGAATTGGTCAGCCGAACATGATCGAGGAGTTAGGGATCAACAACACTCACCCAATTACTCGTTCGTACTGCTGCTGTCGAATGTTACTGGACACCTTACAGTCAATCTGGCCAGTGCTGAGTGTCATAGCCAGAGCCTGAGCCATGTCCTCTTGGATCGTGGGTGGGATGTTCGGGTTTCCGTTGGTAGGTCCTACCCACACCTCGGTCGACCCCTTGTGCTCGAATTCGCTCCCCCCGAGCTGGGCGAGGTCGGCGCCGCAAACGAGCGACAGGACCACATTAGTCGGGAAGCGTTCCTCAATTGCCGACTCGAGACCCAGCGAATGTGTGGTGTTGAGAAGAATGCAGGTGTGCTGAGGAGTAACGACGGAATCGATCACCGAAGCCAGGTCGTAGACGTCGGGAAGCGCTTTTATACAGAGGATGACGTAGTCAAATGCGCTGTCTTTGCGTTGTTGGGCCGCCGCTTCCTCTGGTGCTCGGACAACTGTGACATGACATTGTTCAGCATACGCTCGGCGGGGCAGAGCGGAGGAGACATGGTTAGAGAGGCCAGAGAGTGCATACCGTATCGAGGCTTAAACCGCTCATTGCCAAAGACGGGTGACCTGGTGCAGCAGATTAGCACGGCCGAGGCAGGGAGCGCAGAGACAACTTACTTGAATGATATTCCGTACTGCGACACATGCTCGTAGCCCGTCTTCCACACGAGCGTGACGTCGCAGGCATTTGTCGCTTGCAGACGCCATGACAGGAAGGCCGAGACTGGGTTCCCACCAACTACGACAACATTCATCAGCTCGTATTCTTCCGACATGTCTGGATGCGCTGGCGAGGACGCATATGTAGCGACCCCCAATTCGCTCAAAGAAAAAGGTAAAACGAGTGTGGTGATGGGCGGGGGGGTGAGGGTTTAGGTAGGGAAAAAGTGTTGGACAAGCGAGACGGACAGTGTTCAAGAAAAGCCCACTCTCTGGACTCGTCCCGGGAATTGGAGTAGCACTAGGCTGAAGAAGGGTATACAGAAGAAGCGGGAGGGGATGGCACAAGAGACCGACAGGCGCCGAACCGGGGACATACCTGACAAGATCTTGAGTCGGGGCGTCCCTGGCGCCATGGTGGAGGCCCGATCCGGGATAGTGAGCTGAACAATGTCAGTTTCGAAGCTGCAACTGCAGCGCCTGTCTCTGGCGGTAGACAGCGCTCAGCTAGGAATAGGCCGCAAAAGTCGACGCCTGTGCGTAACCACCGGGGCGACCCAGTTTTCCCTTGTGGCGCGTGGGATTTAATTCTTGTCTCCTTTCCCGATGATCCCTTTTTTTTATATTTGCTTTTTTTCTCCTGTCCTTATTCGATCCCCCCTTGGGTTGGTCTCCAGCAGAAGGGGAGCTGCCGAGAGGTGGGGACTATTCCGATCGAAGCGTCCCTCGAGAGAGCCCCAAGACTATGATATCTCGGCGTCCGGTGTAGCGGTCTATTGCCCGAGACTCTGTCCAACGGGGGTTGCAGATCGGGGACGTGGGTGAAGCGATTCACTGGTCACAGACCCATTCGGGGTTGTTGGGTATCAGAACGACCGGACGAGCGTCTCTGACGACAGCTGCAGCGGAGCTAACGGGGTGCGGGCACCTGAACGATCGCCGTGCGGAGGGAGTGGCGCTGGGGAGACGAGTAAAAAAAATCCTAATCAAAAAGAGGCCGGCGCGATCCCAATGCAGCCAGTGAGAAAGCAAAACGCAGAGAGGATGTTGGCAGCGATCCGTTAGTGACGCTAAACGAGCGTGACGCCTTGACAGGGCGAACTCCACAAGCGTGGGACTGCTGGGATTCGACCGGTCCGTGGTCGGGGGTGGCTGGGCGACGCGGCGTTTGGCTACAGTGACGAAGGCGGCGATGATAGGCCGAGCGAGCAGAAGAGAATCCAGTCGCCCTGCTTCCGCGGTTTTGCTGGCACCTCTGCTTGCGTCTTGTTGCAGGCCGCTAACTGGACTTGATCGATGAGAAAAGCCACGGGGGAAATTGGTCGACGGGCCTGGTTGCGCTTCGGGATGCAGTGTGCAGATAACGAGCGAAGTGGCGGGCCCTCTCGGTCGCGCAGCAGAAGCAGCAGCAACGGGAAAAACTTGGAAGCCTGAAAGTGCCTGCGTGCTTCAGCCAAATCTCCCTTTCGAGACACCTGGGGGCGGCGCCAAGCTGGCCGGCAGGAGGGGTGTGCGGGTAGATTTTTTAGCAGGTTCCGGTTCCTGAGACGGTTCGACGTCGTCGTTTCTGGAGACGGTGGCGAAAAAAAAGCGTATCGTGGTGGGTGCAATTAGGGATTATCGCAGTAGAGAAAACAACAGAAACAGAGGAGTAGAGGGAGAGGAGAAGGACACAAAAGGGCCGGCGGATGGAAAATGCTGGCTTGCGTTGCTCGCAGACGGGACTCTCTCGTGTTCTGCTGTGACTGCGACTCTGCTGCCCTGGCTGGTGGCGTCCCACGGTAGTCACTGCTCAATGCTGCGCATGCTTGTGGGAGACAGACGGGGAAGGTGGGAAGCGGGTACGGATTGGCTGGTCCGCAGCACCCTGGCTTTTTTGCCTGGTAGCGGCCAGTTTTTTGTGAGGCGACTCGGGTGGGTGAATGGCTCGGCGCGCAACGCAACAGCAGGCATGCACACGCAATCGCATTCACCACTTTCAGGCCCGCTGTAGCACAGCGTCGAGCCGGGTGCGATGCACAGGTTTCTTGCGTTGTCGTTGAGACGGCAGGGTGGGAAGGCGACGGGATGGAGAAAGAAGTTGTTGTTGTAGACTGTTCAGATTCTGCGGCTCTTTTGCTTCGTCGACTCGGTCCTACTGGTCCTCCCTGGCATTGGAACCGCCATGGCAAAAGCCAACCTCTCGGATCTAAAACCTCGACAACCCTGGCTTGGTTAGGTTGGGCAAGGACATTTCTCGGTTCCTTCCAGGTGTTTTTCTCCCGAGTCCCAACCTGCATTCGTACCCTGGAGTCTGAACGGCCCTCTTCAGCAGCTTTCACTTCCGCACATATTACCTGGATATTTTGGATGGTTCAGGGGGCCAGCTGGGCAATGGGGTTGGGTGAAGAAACCTCTGGGCAGTCTTCTGATTGTGGATATCTCGGAATCAAGGGATGATGGTTGTGCTGTTGAAGCATACCCCCATGTCGAGCCGACAGGGAGCAGCGGGTGTGTGTGGTGGGATCTGTGACGCGGTGGGCGTGTAGCTTTGTTCGGCAGCTAATGGCACTGGGATCCATCCAGTGACGTGGGTTCGCTGGCTGGGAATCTGGATGGCATGTGTCGTTCGGGCTGGGCCGGGTTGCGCAGGGATGCTACCTATGAACGAACATCTGAAGATGATTTTTTTTCCCTCTAGGTTCTGGAGCGAAAAATTCTCTTGATTTCCCAGCCATCTTGAACACTGCAGTTTTGCAATGATGCAATGATATTTGATCTTTGCGCTCCCCCAGTAGGAATGGCCCAAAGAGGGCTTTGGGATTGCGCCAACGTCAGCAAAAGATTTGCTGCTTGCCCAGGGTGTAAGTGGGTAGGTAGGTTGCTCACCGGATCGCAATAACTACGCTCCCACTTTCAATGCAAAAAAAAAAAAAAAGAAAAAAAAAAATCAAAAAAAATTATACG
>Ga0247765_1001102_pt1 | contig 15262 bp, 11 predicted proteins | sample UWRJL106311C6_FD_179949 | JGI IMG/M metagenome (GOLD analysis project Ga0247765, IMG submission 179949) | Plant litter microbial communities from Arlington Agricultural Research Station in Wisconsin, United States - UWRJ-L106-311C-6 | ecosystem: Environmental > Terrestrial > Plant litter >... | reverse complement strand
ATCGTAAGGGAAACCAAAAAAAAAAAAAGAAAAAGAAAGAAGAAGAAAAAGAGGAAGAGAGTGAAGAGGAAGGAAAGGAGGAGGAGGAGCCTACAGTATGATCAAAACATCCCGCCGGGGTATTATACAAAAACGCCCCTGTATTCACAAACAATTCCTTCCCTTCTCCACAGACCAGCCACGCCGCCGCGTTGGGTCGCGCAATATCCGACACACTCCACACTAGGGTATCCCCTTGGAAATCAAATTTCCCATGAGTATTTGGGGCAAGAGCAAACCACGTACGCAGCGTCCGCTGGGTGCGGTCAGAAGGGTTTTCAACTTGTAGGTACAGTGACGAAGAGCCGAAACGGTTCATCACAAGCTGCCCCGATGAGACTTGGAATTGTGCGGCATTCGAGTTCTTGCCGAGAATGGCGACGGGGGTCGCGGTAGGCCCGGCGGGTGCGGCTTGTAAGTAGGACCGGTAGTTGGGCGTGGCAACGGCACGGATCCAGTACCAACCCGATTCAAGCCTGGTGGGCGTCGTGACGGGGTTTCCTGATCCCGGGGTGGTGATGGTAGCAAACGTAGTGCTCAAACTGGGAGTTGCGACGGTGCTGCTGGTTGAAGAGGGAATCGGTGTGGGTGTTGGGGTGTTGGCCGTGCTGGAAGAGGCAGTTCCGGGAACACACTGCGAGTAGTAGGGGCTATATTTGTTGTTGATGTCAGATCTGCCAGATACCTATCCATTTGATATTAGTAAGATGAGAAACCCACTTGTACGTCACGCAAGTGTAGTTGGGATTCCCGCATTTGGTCGGCCCGTTCCAACCCATACCACCACATTGACCCCAGTCCGAGACTGTGCTCTGTGCGGTAACTACCGCCGCGAGGGGGAGAAATGAGACAGCGCGCATCTTTGGTTGACTTTAGACAGAATGCCAACTGGACTGCAAACAAAGAACGACAACCGAGCTGGGCAAAGCAGAGAGCGGCATGCGCAAGACAAGATGGATATAAAATCTGAGAGCAGCTTATGTATGCACACCTCGGCGAAACACCACCGAAAGGTAGCACTTGAGGCTACGTCGTGAACCGGGTTTTCGGGCCTAGTGGATCTGGGTTGCACTGGGCGATATTGTCAGCGCCCGCAAGACCGGGGTCCAGCCATGAGGCCCGTTCCGTTTCTCCATCGGAGCCTCCCTTCCGAGATGCCAGGGATGGTCTGTCCCGGGGTGAAACAAGCCTTTCAATCTTGGTTGTCACTGGGTGAAAACAAGCCTTGGTTGAGAATCTCGTCTACGAGCCGATGCACCTAGCTTGATCATTGAAGTCACTGGTATGTCCAGCAGGGGTCTGTGATGTATTCAACGTGAAGCATTGGTGGTAGGCACTTTTCGACAGAAAAAAGTAGATAGATTCAGAAATGAACCCGGTAATCCTCAGTTACACGGAAACCTGGACTTTACATTTGAGCCTTAATTCCTTCATCTCACTCTCTATGGTCTGGGAATCAGATTTGTGCCCCAGCTTTAGAAAGCATCAGACCTGTATCAAGAACTCAACTTATCACATCGAGGCCTAACACACATGTCAAGGCCTGTGATCAGCTGATGCATAAATTCCAGTGCCCGCTGCTATTCGCACGGTATTGATCACAATGTGACGAAATAAGGCACTGATGCGCCGTGCCAGGCATCGACACTGGATGCATTATTCATCCGAGACAGACCAAATCCAGTCTAGTCCAGACCATTCGCGCTCCACAAAAGCCACCAGAGAGAAAAGAAAAAAACCGTCGCATGTCATGTCAGATAGACATCATGGACCCACCCGGAGAAAGAAGTCGAGCTTGGTATCAATTCACTTTTTAAAACCTGCATCCTCAAATCCACTCCTTTTGGCCGGCCCAAGTAAAAACCTAGAAAGATGCGTTAGGCACCGTTGCGAATGCCTGGCACTTGGCCACTCATGGCTGCAGCGGCTGAAACTCGGCGGTTCGGGCGCAAACAGAACCGGGGCAACGGGCGAGCAAGCAAGCAAGCAAGCAAGCAGCCTTTCTTTTTTTTTTTTCTCCTCACCATCACATTTTGCACTTTGCATCGCATCGCATCGTATCGCATCGCAATGAGGAACCTTTTGATTTTTGATCAGAATTTCGATTTTTCTGTCGCTTCTTTGCTTCTATTCGATTCTTGCATCATTTTGTCGCTTCTCAACGCCTGCTCAACGTAAACTTGCGCCGTTTTCTTTTCACCCCGCCCATCGCGCGGGCCTCAGTGCCTGACCGCGCAAGCGACCCCTCCTCCTCTTCCACTCCCTTCATCGCAGGCTGCAGCGGCAACATCAACATTCAACCACGTGCACAACACGCACCCCACGCACGCTCTCAAATTGCGCCCGCCAAAGATGATGCCGATTCAGCCAGCGGTTCCGACCTTCATCAGGCCGAGAAAGATATCGGCGGCCGTTCCCATCGTGGATCCGAGTAACCACGACAAACAAAAGCCGCTAATTCAGAAACCGCCCATCGAAAATCGCACCACCAATCTGTTGCTCAAGCAAAAAGCTCACGCTGTGGCCCAGGCTCATGCTCAGGCCACGGGGAAGACAGATGTGACTGCCGAAGATGTCGCGACGGCGGCGCAGATTGTGTGCGCTCAGATTGAAAAGCTCAGAGTCTCATCATCAGTCAAATCTCCTCCTTCTCATCACAACCATAATCATGGTGGTGAGATGCATGTGCGGAGGGGGGAGGATGCATGTGATGAGATGATGATGGAGCGGGGTTTCGATGTCTACGCCTCTCCCTTTGTGCAAGAAAAGATCCGGGCCATCAACAACCTGCCGGGTCGGGTTTGCAACACGCTTCCCTCCAAAAGCGTCAACCTGTCAAAGTATCCCGATGAAGCTTTTGGGGGAAGCCGTCTCCTGCCCGCACCGCCCCTCCCCGACAGCAGCTACCAGAAACCCTCCGAGTGGCGCAACCAGCCTGTTCTCTCCCCCGCCAGCTACGAGAGCTTTTTCCGCTTTCACATGGACAATGAGATCCAGTCGCAAACCAAGGAGAACGCAAGCTACTCGCTGTATTGTCACGACGGCCTGGTCGAGTTCCTGTCAGAAAAGCACGCCAGGGTCACGATTGTGGTGCCGGGCTTGCGCGAGAACAGTCCCTATGTCGAAGAAGATGACCCCATCCAGCTACGCCAGCTCCGCGTCGATGCCTACGGAAGATTGGTCGAGGGGGGCCAGGGTTTCATGTCACCTGAGGCACTGTCGCTGGCATTCGCACCGCATTACACACCTGGCCCTTGGACTGATTTGGTCTACAACGCCCGCGTCTACGCCGTCAAGCGTGCCACCGAGGAGTTGGTCGTGCTGGTTTGGGGTTTGACCCTACAGAACTCGGAAGTGATGCAGAATGTGCCGCAGGGCCAGATTCTCCCCGCGAAGCATAGACTCAAGTTCAACATCCAGTTCCCGGTCCCGCGTGAGAGGTATCTCCCGATGGAATTGGTTCTTCCTCAGATCCAGGCATCACTGGCCCGCGCTAACCGAGCCGTGTACATGGACAAGATCCCCCTGGTGAACCACTACTGGGTGCAGTCGATGCTGTTCCCTACCGAAGCCGACTGCGACGTGCAGTCCAACGCGCAAACTGGTGCCTCTAGTCTGTCTTTCTACGACAACCTCCTCAACCTCGAGCAGCGGATTGCGGTGGAGAACATCTGTGGTCAAAACTACGGCGTGCTGCCTTACCTCATCTCGGGTCCTCCCGGCACGGGCAAGACCAAAACCATGATTGAAATCGCGCTGCAGCTCGTTAACAACGTCAAGGCCGTTTCCCACATCCTGGTGTGCGCGCCGTCAGAACAGGCCGCCGACACGCTGGCCGACCGTCTCCGCAGCTGGGTCAAGCCGAGCGAAATGCTCCGTCTCAACCGGCCAACCCGCGCGTTTGGCGAAGTGCTCGATTCCATCCGCCAGTACTGCTACTACGGCGATGACATGTTTGCGCTCCCGCCGTTTGAAAAGCTCATGTCCTACAAGATTGTCGTCACCAGCTGTCGCGACGCCCACATGCTCATGTACGCGCGCATGACCAACACGGACCTCTACACTGTCGAGCACACCCTCACCCGCACCATTCACCCAACCGCGGACCCACCCAACCCCGTCCGCCTCCACTGGGACGCCCTCCTCATCGACGAAGCCGCCCAAGCCACCGAACCGGAAGCTCTTGTCCCTCTGCAAGTCGTTGCACCACCTCCCGACGCCCCGGATCTCGTTTTCACTCCGCTCGTCGTCATGGCCGGTGACGAACACCAACTCAACCCGCGAACCTCTTCGCCGCGCACGCCTCTCCAACGCTCCCTGTTCACGCGGCTTTTCGCGCGACCCGTTTACGCCGACCATCCACTGGCTCGTCGGTTCCACCAACCGGGAAGTCCACCGCCCTTTCTCACCGCATGCATGCTTCCAGTTCTGCGTCCGGCCTTCACGAACCTCACACGGAATTACCGATCCCACCCTGCCCTCCTCGCGGTTCCCTCTTCTCTTTTTTACGCAGACACACTAATCCCTTCTGCAAACGCCGCGGCTACTTCTCGTCTGAATTCCTGGAAGGGGTGGACCCGTCCCCACTGGCCTTTGTTGTTTCATAATAACCCCTCGGTGGATGATCTCGAACGCGACGGCGGGGGATGGTACAACGCGGCCGAAGCGACACTTGCCTGTGAATACGCGCAGCGTTTTGTATCTTCCGGACTGGTTACCCCAGAGGAAGTCTGTATCATGAGCCCATTTAAGGCTCAAGTCCGACGGATTCGCGCGCTGATTCGCAGTGAAACATACCAGCTCTGGGGCGTCAACGTCGGACCTACCGAGGCGTATCAGGGACTGGAACATGGCGTGGTGATTCTCTGTGTTACGAGATCGCGAAAGAGATTTGTCGGAAGAGATAAAGAGCTGGGATGGGGCGTCATTGGACAGAGGAATAAAATGAACGTGGCCCTGACAAGAGCGAAATTCGGCCTCGTGGTTATAGGACGCAAAGAATTGTTGGTGGGGGAAGATGAGAATTGGAGAGCTGTTGTGGGATTCTGTGAGAGGAACGGGCTTTGTGTCGGTGATGGATACGACGGAAACAAGAAAATGAATGGGGAGAAAGGATCACGTTCTGGAAAGAGTAATTGGAATGGGAATGGGAATGGGAATGGGAATGGGAATGGGAATGGGAATGGGAATGGGAATGGGAACGGAAACGAAGAGAAAAGAGAAAAAAGGACAAGGATTGAGATGGAGTTGATTGAAGAGGAAAAACGCAACGGCGTGACTCGCACAAAGCCTAGGGCCGTCGTGCAGTTCGGCTGCGAGGATTCATAGCTGAGGTCTAATGTTGGGTTTTGGTATCTGTCGTTTCTCTTTTGTTCAGGATGTTTAGGATGTTTGGGATGGACGCTCAGGATGTTTAGGACGTCAAGATGGATGATAATGTCGACATGGTCTTTTTTTTTCTTTCTGTCGGATCTGAACAGTTTTAGAAGGAGGCACACTTTTGTTCAATGACTAGCATGATTGCGAGAAAGAAAGAAAGATATCCTACTTTTTCGAAGGTAAGGAATTGCAGATAGAGAAAGAAAAAAAAGAAAGAAAAAAAAAAAAGATGCTTTCTGTCGTATACTGACTTAGTACAGTAGACTTTCGTGGAAGTGACATCACGCTCATATCTTACCGTGCTTACGTAGCCACCTTGGTGTCCGTCGGCAATATCCGCCTCAACCCTAAGCGATACTCCGCAGGTACTTGACCTTGGGCACATTGAGAGGGTGAGTTAAGTCTACGGCACATTTGTCAGCGACATTCCGATTCTCATTCTCATCCAATTACAAATGACAGATTCACACATTTCCAAATGAATAACTTCTCCGGAACCCCTCCGGGTTTATGTCCCTTGGAAAATCTCGGGGCGGAAATGTCCGGAAAGCTCGGGCGTATCTCGGATCTCGGTGGGTGGGTGACATAACCAGACTAAATCCGGAGTTTTGCTTGGCATTTTGTTTCTCCGGAGCACGGACACGGGACACCGGAGGTAATTGGCATTGTCACAGGAATAGAATGTAGGGGCATTTAGATATGCAAGTAAAGGGCTTATTAATTGTGATAATGATAGATTCGGACCCTGGTGAGCGGTGTGATTAGAGATGTAATACGATCTTGATGGTGGTTAAAAAGGATCGAGTCTGCTCGATTGTCTTGGTTCTTGCACATCTTCTGCCAGAGCAATCATCAAGTCAACTCCAAGCCAAATCTACCTAGCTTTTCCATCTCAAGGACAACCCAAACAAACCCAACCCAACCCAACCCAACCAAACCAAACTCAACCCAGGAATTTCCAGTCCAAAGATCTCAATATCCTCCCAAAAATAAGCAATGGCTGGCCCCCGCCCCACCGACAACCTCCGCATCCCGCTCATCAAAACCCACCACAAATCGCCATACCCTTCCATCTCCCCTGCGCGTCCCGAACTCAGCCAGGCTGGCAAGACCGTGTTGATCGCGGGAGGCTCCGCGGGTATTGGCTTTGCTATTGCCCGCGCGTTTGTCCAAGCCAAAGCTTCGCGAGTCATCCTCCTTGGTCGTCGCAGGGATGTTCTTGAGGCCTCTGCTGCCAAACTTGCCGCCGAAGTTGCAGACAAGATGAGTACTACTGTGGAGGGGAGGGTATGCGACATCTCCAACTTGAACGACACGGCACGGCTCTGGGAAAATCTCCAGCGCGAGTCCATCTTTGTGGATGTGCTGGTTCTGAACGCCGCAGTTACGGGGAAACTGGGACCGATTTTGAGCCATGCTCTCGCCGATACGTGGAGCGCGTTTGAGGTTAACGTTAGGACGATTTTGGATTTTACGGGGCATTTTTACGGGCAAGACGGGGAAGCGGGAAGACAAAAGGTATGTCGGACCGAACCCTCCCATTCACCAAAGGCAGGCAGGCAGGCAGGCAGGCCTACTTGTTTGTGTACAACGCTGACATTGTGTGTTCCGGCACCACAGTATCTCATCAACGTCTCCACTTCCGCAATCCACAATCTAAGCACCGAATCCGCCTTGATTCCCGCCTACGGACTCACCAAAAACGCCGGAACTCTTCTCCTCCAGCAAATTGCCCTGGACACAGACCCGGACAAAATGCAGGTTGTCAGCTACCACCCTGGAGGGGTCAGGACGGAACTTGCAGTTACGAACAACGTCCCTGAAGATGCTTGGGCTTGGGATGACGGTACGTGACACTCCACTTTTACTCCACCCCTTTGTGTCTTGTGTCTTGGTTTTGTCTATCTTGTGTCTCAGCCACGTTGATCGTTGATTTGTTCTGACATTTATTGTGGTACAGAGAGGTTGTGTGGCCAGTTTGCCGTATGGGCAGCTACCAAGGAAGCCCGATTTGCTCATGGGAGAGTCCTGGCGGCGCATTGGGATGTGGATGAGATGGAGAACGGGGACCTTGAAAAGAAGATTGCGGTTGAGCCGAATTACTTGAAGATTGGTGTGGTTGGGGCCATTGCCGCTTAGGACTCGGGACTCTCCAGTCTCCACATGCCACTCGATTCTTTCCTATCTTTCATCTTAGTTACTAGATCGTACATCATGTAGCATCGTTTACATCAACGGCGTCAACCCGATTCATGACTCGACTAGTCGGAGAAATGACCCAGCTGGGGCTGCAGATGCGTCATTTGTCTGTGTAACATCTTCAATTCCGCATGCACTGTCGCACATATTCAATCTTTCAAGCGAGATGCCGTCGCTGCCGAGTGTCCCCGATGCGGCCAAGACCGGACCTGTTTGATAATAGAGAAAGTAAGCATTTGGGGTTGCATTCAACTTCGGTACTTGGACGGAACGGAATTTCCCAGGAACCTGGTTCCTTGCCGGATCCGTCACTGGTTTATGACCATTCAACACGTGAGTCCCGCGACATTGCCAGGCTGTTGTCGGAATCTAGAACGGCCCCCACACGTAAGGCTGTTTCCTCAAAATCTTGCTCGCAAAAACGGACAACGCGCGGACAACAAAAGCCGGAAGGAGTCTAGCCGACGCCGTCGGTCGGGCGCGTGTCGGGTTTCTCGCATTGGTGAGAGCTGCTGATTTGTCCGAGCTGCAGGCCTAACACTAGTGGCTCAGCTCGTCGCACATGTCGTTGCTTCCGAGTTGGTATTGGTTGGGCGTGTTCCACGAGCGCAAAATTGCCACCTCCGACCAGGCAAACAACCCCCGCCTTCCCCGATGCGAACTTTTGCTGCAAGCCACAGACCACCACACACACACACAACGATAACAGTCCAGAAAGCCCACCCCCGCGTTGGCCGATGTGCAATCCAGCCCCCGATGAGCAAACCCAGCTCGCGTGCTTTTTGGGGCTTTTCCCTCCCTTCCCCGCTCGCCAGCCCATCGCTTTCTTTGTCCCCTCTTTGCTCTTCCCGACTGTCTGGATACGAGCTTTGGCTTTCCCAATGGCCTGACCAACCGTCTTGACCCACTCTTCTTCGCTGGCTCAAGTCCTTCCTTCCCTCAGTGCTGTGTCGCATTGATCGATCGCCCAAGGTCGCTCCTCCCTCGCGCAAGTCGCGCTCTCGACAAATCGCAAATTCCAATGCCATGCATTTCTCGCTGCCAGCAACGCCACTGTGCTTTCTGATCGCCACCTGCTGGATCGCGTCCTCAAACGCCCAACATGACCCGCTCAAGGACTTTTGCAGGCGATGGGGCCACCAAACCGCCGTGGTGGATGACAGGTTATACATTGATGGCGGACTGGTGAACTGGAAGCCTTTTTCGGCTTCGTCGCAGAATGAGACAAGTCGGTTTCCTCGACAGCTGCATGTGAAAATGCGCAAATGCTAATGGACATGTTCCCTTGTTCAGACCCCTTTTTCCTGTTTAGTGATCTCAACGAGGTCACGGAAGGAATGCCCACAATGCACTCCGACATTACCAAGAATGCGACGATACCGAGCGTCCACGGCGGCATCTTGTGGGAGGACTCGGTGAACAAGAGGCTGTATCTATATGGAGGAGAATACCCGCGCGCGCCGCAAAATGGTTTCGCGCTGTACAGCTACGACATCCTCTACGATACCTGGACATTGCTCGGCCCGCCTCTTGGCTCATCCGCAGTGACACCATCGAGCTATGGCGCCGGTGTATCCATTCCCTGGAAGGGGGATGCGTATTATTATGGGGGTTGGCTCAACAATGCATCCGTCCCAGGCTGGACGGGACCTCCGCGAGCTTCGAATCGGCTGATCAAGTATACGATGGACACCAACACGTGGACCAACTTGACTGGCCCCGATGATACCCGGAGAGCGGAAGGAGCCATGGTATACATTCCAATTGGCGATGCTGGCATGCTGGTCTACTTTGGTGGGAGCGAGGACCTGGCTGCGGATGGGAACTTTGTTCCTGAACCTCTCAGCAAGATCTATCTTTATGATATCGCTAACACCAAGTGGTACACCCAAACCGCGACGGGAAGAATCCCGGAGAACCGACGACGGTTTTGCGCTGGAGCAACCTGGGCGCCGGACCAATCTAGCTACAATATGTAAGTATTTCCCTCAGATCTGGCGAATCACTTCTTCTTACAAGGTGCAGCTATATATACGGCGGAGCAGGGTTCCCACCAGACACAACAGGATTTGATGACATTTACATCCTTTCCATCCCGAGTTTCCAATGGATTCGCGGGCCGTACCCGCCGGGTAGCAACGTCACCGGTCCATATCCGAAAAGCATGATGTCATGCAATGTTATCAACAATGCTCAGATGCTTGTGGTCGGCGGCACCTATTCTAACGACACCACATTCATGTGTGACGCCGACCCCGTGTGGGGCCAACACAACATGGACCTTGGCAAGCAGAATCCCGAAAATGCGATGTGGGCATTGTACAAACCCACACTTACTACCTACGCCGTCCCAACGGATATCTTGACCGCCGTCGGCGGTTCCCCGACTGGGGGAGCAGTAACAACCACCCCGGTCGCTGGCTTTAGCTCACCCGATCTCGGGGTGCTCCTGAAACGCAAGGCCAACATCAAATCTCGGACACCAACCCGCGATGTGTCGGTACCCACACTGGGCGGTGCTTCTGTCCGCAAGCCTTCATCCTCGTCTTCTTCCCTCAGCGCTGGAGCGATTGCTGGCATAGTCATCGGCAGTGTGGTTGGGTTCATTGCTCTAGTGGCTGGGTGCATCTTTTGTATCCGCCGGCGGAAGAAATCGTACGAAGATGCACGACAGACGAACCCACTCATGTCCCCGGGCATGTCATCCCATTCTCCGTGGGGAAAGAGTCCAGCGCCCCCAAGTGCCACCCCTGCGTACTATCCTCCAGTGGAGTTGGCTTCCGAGGGCGTCGGCGGCAGTACTATTAGTGGCGGATATTACACGCCAGCCCGGAGCCCTGCAAGTGGGAAATATGATCACTGGAGCCCGCCGCCAGTGGAGATGCCGCTTCCATCACCACGTAGCCCACACAGTCGACACGGGTCGATCATTGGGTCGAGGGAGGGTGTTCCCGTACCGCCGGGGTCATCATATCCCTCGCCATCGCTGGCTGTGCCAACTACACCTCAATATCAGCCTTCAGGAGGAGAAGGTACTTATGATATCGATTCAGTCTCGCGACGAGGGAGTTCACCCAGCGGGTTTGGGATAGGCCAGGGGAGCGGCGTGGGGATGCCAATTCAGCCGCGGTGGGATGAGCCAAGAAGGGGGAGTAATTTTTAAGTCAACAGATCATGGCGTTTACTAGGCGTGCTGGGATACGTAATAAGCGTAATATGGAGAGCTCAGACATCGGCTCGGTCCGAATGCATTGAACAAGTTTTTGGTTTGTTTCCACCTAAAATACGGCCTAGTTCCTTCTACTCCTGGGTTATGTCGGGGTGGGAGACTTCAATTAGATCCGTTGTGGATAATTTTGCACTTATACCCCATGAACTTTCACGAAGTGTTCGCTGGACACTTGCTCTGTACTCGTCAAGCAAAGATAACGAGTCGTCTGGAAGCCCCGCGGAGTGAGAGTTTTCGATTATTTCTGAGCTCCCGCAGGGTATTTACTACCACGCTCGCCTTTTTTGTTCAGTGAGAACTTGGTACACGGAAACTGCAACTGCGTGTTCAGCCCCAGGAAAAACCCCCCTCCGGTAGTCGACGTAAAGTTTGTTCTGATAGTTACAGGGTGTTGATGATTGGATTCGGTTCGGTTGTATGCCTTTTTGCAATACCTGCCTATTGAGTTCTCTCTGCTTTGCCCTTCTCAAAACCGCCTTGAATAGAATAGAATAGAGCACAGCTTCTTGTAGAGAATATTTGGAACTCGCAGTATAGGGTACCGGCTCCGGCGCAGGGCACTGACTTTGGTCTGGTCCTTTTCCCCAGAACTAAATAAGTCCAGTATTTCTACTACCGCAAAGCAAAGCAAAGCAAAGCAAAGCAAAGAAACCTTGCAATCTATTGGCTAGCTGACAGGTAGCTGTGGCGAGATACCTATAGTTTGTGCATGCATCCCTATACCAGATACTATTTCTGTTGATTATGATCAGTTTCGGAACCATGTGGCCTCACACATGGAACAACTAGCCTTTTTCGCCATCCCCTCGAGCTGACTTAACGCCAGGTTTGCTAGCATGCTCGGATATCGGAGGCCGTCAAATGGGAGGAGCGGCCTCCGTCTTGGCTCGGCCGCAGGCACCCTCAATTTCTCAACATGATCAATATCCGACCGATCACACTATTTTCATCTATTACAAGTAAACTCGGATAATCCTACCTTTTTTCTCCGGCATTACCATCAAGGTGCGCACGACTTTTTGTGAACCAGGTTAGAAAATGTCCAGATCGGCACAGGCTTCCGCTCCTTCGTCATGCGACCAGTAACGCTACCCGGAGCTAAGCAGTGTCCGATACTCGACTCGAAACCTCTAGTGTTCAAAGGAGACCCCACTGGGTTGATTCGTAACTGCATGGTTCTACGCTAAATTGGAGGTTGCAGATCGACGTGGTACTGATACATGTCGCCAAGGCCTCCCTCCGATGCACCTCTCAGTAGGGTAGGCAGGTGCCTTGGTATATAAACCGGTTGCACGTCATTTTTTTTTTTCTGCGTCTACAAGATATCCATCATGAGCGCGCACAAAATTTGCGGGTCTGACACACAACTGCCACAGCCTAGCATTGAAGCTTCTGTCATCAGTTCTCCAACTCTTCCACACAAAAAAAGAGACCAAAATGGCATCGGCTTCCGAGACCAGCAGCATCGGCGACGCGTATTGGAAATCGAGCGAAGTTCCCTCCAAGGAAGATGTCCTCCAAACCTTCCAAAAACTCATGGACGAGGCCCGAACTAACCTCGGCTTCCGCGAGCTTGAGCTGTCACTCCAGCAATTCACGTCGGCCCTGCACATGACCGAAGAGCACGCCGAACTAGTCGATCGCAAATACGAAGTTCTCGGAAACCTCGGATGGATCGACCGTCTACGTGGCCGCTACCCCAATGCCGTCAAACTCCTCAACGAGGCACTCGCCCTCGCCGATGCCCGACCCGGTCCGCCAACCCGTCCCCGCATCCAAATCGCCGGGGAGCTCGGCACCGTGTATCGACAAATGGGCAAACTGGACGAGGCGCAAAAGTTTTTCTCCGAGCAATATGACGCGGCCAACGAGCTGAATCTCAAAGGACCCATGTGTCGCGCCATTGGTAACCTCGGCACCATCAGCTACCAAAAGGCGATAAACCTGATGAACAAGAAGAAGAAGAAGAAAAAGACTCTCTGGCCATCATCAACAACAACAACAACAACAACAACAACAACAACAGCACCAACTAAATCCGACGCTGAACAACTCATCAGCCTGGCTATGATCCAACTCCACGAACGCATCCAACTGGCCGACCAAATCGTCAAGGAAGAAGAGCCCTTCCAGGGGAGCCATAGCGAAACCACCCGCTCCCGACAAGCCCAAGTGTGGCGGGGGATTGCCAACGCCCGACTCGCCCTCTGTCTCATTGGGCTCGCTGAAATCCACCCTTCCGGACGCAAATCCTTTCTCGACCGCGCCGTGCAGACTGCAAAGCTAGCCATCCCGCGTGTCGGGTACGGTGATTCCGCGCAGGCGATTGCGTGTTACATTTACGGCCGCGCGTTACTCTTGCAGGATAAAAAAGCCAATCGTGATCTCGCTATGAAACAGTTTAGCGGGCACCTCAAGGCCACGACACCGGCTATGGCGTTTTGCAAGGAACCCTCGCCCGAACACCGCGGGTATTTGCGCGAGATTATCTCTCGGGGGGTGAGTTTGACGGGAGTCGATAGCGAAGGCTACACGGCGTTGGACCACGCGGTATTTTCCGGCGATGCGGAAGCGGAAAAGATGGTGCTCGAAGGACTGCAACGGCAGCTCCGTTTGAGCAAAAATAAAGTCAAGAATCTCGCGAGGGAGGCGCGATTACGGAAAGGGTACCGGGAACTCTTCCAGGAACGCCTCCGGCCCGTGCTCTACCGCGCCGACCGCGCCGAGGAGAATAAAGCGGTGATTTCGAGGTTGAGGGAGGTCTACGCGGCTGCGCAAAAGGAGGGGCAGAACGCGAAGCTGTTTGATCCGTTAAAGGTTATCCCGTTTGAAGAGTTTAAGAGGTTTGGGAGGTTGCCGAGGTCAAGCGATGGGGTGGTGAGAGCTTTTGACGGTGATGGCAACAACGAGAACGCCAACGGGAACAGCAACGCAGACAAAAAGGAAGAGGAAGGAAAACAAAAAGTCGAGTTTGTAATCTTCTTTTCCTACCGCTGGATAAACAAGGACCGGTCCCGGGACACGCCCGACGACATTGGAAACACACAATACCGTCGCATGCTCGGCGCCATTGAGTTGTTTCTCCAAAAACACCCCGGTATGGTGGACGTGGCAAAACTTGGCGTGTGGATGGATTTCGCCTGCGTCGATCAGGATAATCCTCAGACTGGCGTCTCTGCTTTACCCCTGATCATTACGCAGTGCGATGCGGTGATTAGCTTGATTGATGAAGAGTATTATGACCGAGCATGGTGCTGTGTGGAGGCCATGATGATTGCCAGGTTATGGAATCGCCCGGGGAGACATTTATGGTATGAACAGGTGGAGGATAGAGAAACCGGGGGATGGAAATTGCGGAAGCCAGTAGAGCTGAACCTGGATATGCGGGAGAAATTGCTGTCGTATGAGGAGGATAGGCCGAAGGTTTTGTTTCTCGAGAGGCAGTGTAGGTTGTTGGGACGGGGATATATTCGCTAGTACCTCAAGTACCTCAGTAGATACATGTAGGCTAGGTAGGCAGGTATCAATATTTCGCAGCGTCCTGTCGTCTCTTTATCAACCGAGAGACGCTGATTTCATGTTTCAATTTCCCGTACATCCTCCCCCTGCTCCGATCTCAACCTAGCGTATTCAGGAGAGGTCATCAAGGTCCAGTATTTCGTCTAATTTGGGAAGTTTATATATATACATGAGTACTCATATATATATATGTATATATACTAATACCTAGGTAACCTACCTTATTAACTTGCCGCGGGATACTGAAAGCGCAAAATAGTCAAGTAAAATCAACTCGGTTCTTGTAATTTTCATAACACACATACGGCATCTACGTCTAGATAGTTAAGTGGTAGTACCCTAGGTAGGTAAGATAGGTAGGTACCTTTATCTCATTGATAGGGGGCCCAAAAAAAAAAAATCACACAGCGATTAATCGTCCCAGGAGTGGAGAGTCATGGACCCAAAAGTAAGATTAGATTAGATAGATTAGATGCCAATGTCTGAGAGAGTCTAAGAATGAGAACCCCAAAACAAGGTGTGAGTGAGGAGGAGCTCAACGTGCTCTCTGCTTTTCCTTCTCTGCCCCCCCCTCCCCCCTTCCACTTTCTCTACCTCCTTCGTGCCTGATGGACTTGTTATCCTTGAATCGTCAAACGGGGGATATTTTCCATAGGTTACTCGTATTTATAGCAACTCTCATCGATCAAGTGAATAATGTCATGCGTCGAGCAAAGTGACTGGTGTGCGGTGTAGTAGCCCTTTTGTTTATTATAGCGACAGTTGCCCTTGCTCTTTTTAGGACAGTGATGAGTTTTGTTGACGTTCCTTCTTTGGCATTTTTTCTTATATCTTGTTTTGTGTGCGCTCTGTTTTTTTTTTTTTTTTTTTTTTTTTTTTTTTGTGTCAATTATTAAT
>Ga0247765_1001101_pt1 | contig 15294 bp, 21 predicted proteins | sample UWRJL106311C6_FD_179949 | JGI IMG/M metagenome (GOLD analysis project Ga0247765, IMG submission 179949) | Plant litter microbial communities from Arlington Agricultural Research Station in Wisconsin, United States - UWRJ-L106-311C-6 | ecosystem: Environmental > Terrestrial > Plant litter >... | reverse complement strand
TTTTTCCTTCGGAAGATCTGAGAACATGCAGATTGAAATAATAGTATTTCGCCTCAGGTCGAGTGAAGGGAATTTTTGCCTCTTGTATTGCACGATCTCCCCATCAAATGCGACCAGCTCTCAAATCAGCAATCATCTTCTCCGTCTCTTCCATTTGCTCATCCTTGTAGACCGCATACTTTCCGCTTCCTGATTCCTCGATAAATCTCTTAACTTGTTCAAACAATGCCTCGGCCTCTGCTCGTCGTTCGGGCCCCTGCTTCCAGATAGATCTTGCAATAATCCTCCTCGACCCCAGCGCCTGCGGCGACGTATCGCCTAGACGACCCACCAGCCAGTCCAAAACCGGTCTCTCCGTCTCCTCTGCCTCCGCATACCGACCCTTCTCGAACAATAAAGCAGCAAGACTGTGAAAGTGAGACAGATTGGCCTTGTTCTTCCTCCGGTCAATCAACATGCGGATGGTCTGCTCTGCCTCTGGAAGACCCAGTTCATACTGCATGGTATAAACCGCTAGCCAAGCGGTATCCCAGGCCTCATAGTCGACATCGTAAAAGGTCTGCGGCGAAGCTTGAGCATCCCGAGCGGCCATCTTTTCCTGTAGCAGCCGGAGCAGCAGTTGTAGTTTTTCGGATTTGCTCTGCGTGCTGTTTGGGTCGATGGGCAGCTGAGAGATTTCTTCGGGAGATGAGAAGCTAGAGAGAAAGTTTCGGCCGACGACAAATTTCAAGTCGTTCCAGAATGCATTGTCGGGAACCGGGTACTCCCATGTGAAGTTTTTGGCGTTACCAATGTTGGGCGCCGAGTAGCGGACGTTACCTTCCGAAGCACTGGCTGAAGCCATGACGAGTCAACCAAATTTTCACAGATAACAGTCTGGTAAAAACACCCCCACTTTGCGCGTGTTTTCCAGGCTAGGGTGATTTGATCGCAAAGTGAAATTGAGTGAAGCCTGTGTGCCTGGTACGCGAGACCGGACACACGATGGTCGACGACTGGACGGCGTGGACAAATTCTACTAGGAGAGACCGAAGCGCCCAAGTACATGTAGTTTTGCTGCGCAATGGTTGTTGACCTGAGTGACGGCCATCGCGCGCGTCTTAGGCAGCTATGATGCAACACCAGCCGAGCCATCAATCCTGAGTGGCTGACCGTAACAATTATTTTTGGCGAAAAGGGTAAATTGTACCAACAAGGAAGGTGACATACGGCACGGTTTGCGGGAGATCCTCCGCTGCCTAGATCAGATCAACGGTTAATATTTTCGTTAATCATGATTGGATCACCATATATGGGACGACGATTCCAAGTTTCTTCGCAACTACCGGATATCATTTATATGTAACAGTTCTGATGAGACACAGTTGCCTTGGGGTATGCCTCTAGTGAATAACCTTCCTTCAAATGCAGTTAAGCTATGTCGCACTTCTGGTCCGAACTTAATTCATCAGAAGGGTCCGAAAGAAACAAATGTAAAAACATCTCTTCCGCAGTTTGACAACAATGAAACTGTTGCCTCCGAGGCTGTCTCAACGGCCCCCAAGTTGTTGGTTCGCAAGAGTGGGAATCTCGTCGCAAACAACACCCACATTGTGGCGGTGCTGTCACTCAACGGATTCGCATCTCCCTCGTAACAAACAAATCCGAAGCTTGTGATCTAAACTCTTTCAAGCACTTGGCACGCCATCCTGCGCGACTGACCCTGCAGGCCATCATGTTCACTGTTTCGTGGTGGAGAAAAAAAAAAAGTGCTGAAGTTTTGAATCGGCTCGGCACCGCAAAAACCTCAACATGATTTGTTTCTTCTTCAACCGCCCCCCAACGCCGCCGTTCTAGACTCTTTCCATTTTGCGCATGCACACCCAATAACAATTTTTTATCACGCCGCAATGTGCCACGCAATTTCCACGGTACCACTCAGGCGGTGCCGTTGCCACGCCCCGTTGATGGCCCGATGCCATGGGTCAGCGGTCAGCCAATCCGAGCTCAGAGACCAATGGGATGAATTTCAACCGGGATGTTTCACACCTTTTCATCTCCGGTTCATGGCCCCCGCTCTTGTTTCACCTTTTGGCAAACAAAAAAGGCAAACAATCAGGCAATGTCCGGCCGGCTAGGGGCCCCTTTTTGCAATATACTATGAAATATCAGATGGTCAAAAAAATGAGAGCCTAATTCATGCGGGGATACAAAAAGGGACAGATGTGTCCCTTTGGGTCTACCGGGACTTTTTCGGCCCAAGGCGACTTGTTCTGTCCGTCCAGACACCTGTTTTTTTTCGAAACAAAAATGTTATCAAAAACTTTTTCCGGGCATCTAACTGCCGTCCTCTCTCTGTTTGCAAACTCCATCTCGGCGCGAAATGTCCCGCAAAACGTCCGCGATCTCTACAACAACCTGCGAAGCGGGAGCGGGTGTTCCAACAAGCTCGCTACTGGGTTCATAAGTCGAAGTGGTGGTTCCAATGGTATTTCCTCCTGCCTCTCTTTTTCTCCTTTTCCTCGACGGATTTTTCTTTTTTTTTTGTTTTTTTTTCCTTCCTCGGTCGGATAGGTCTAACATTGCCCCAGGTTTCTCTTATTGCGGCGACCGCCTCTCGTCCGACGGGATAATCTACATCAAGGGCCCCGGCTCCGCTCTCGCCAACATGGACATTGACTGCGATGGAGCGCAAGGCGGTTCTACCGATGATGGACGGTGCGGCAGCAGTCTCGACACGCAGTCCGTCACGTCGTTTCAGTGGATCTTGCAAGGCTATGGCAAGGGAATACGGGATTTGAACGCCAATGTCCATCCGTATGTCGTGTTTGGGAATGTCGGGTCCAAAAAGGGGTGGAGGACGTTTGAGCCGCAACAATATGGGATACAGCCGTTGAGTCTGATGGCCGTGGTTTGTGGTGATAAGTTGGTATGTTCCCCCTCCCAACCCTCATTTCAACTGTCTTTGCAAGCTTGGGTTTGTAAAACTAACTGGGACTGTGGTGGGACAGGTTTACGGCATCTGGGGCGACATGAATGGCGATGACGGCGATGAGTCAGTTGTGGGCGAAGCATCGATTTCCTTGGCAACCGCCTGTTTCGGGAACGGAGTAAACGGCAACGCGGGCCACGACGTCGACGATGTGCTTTACATTGCATTTACAGGGGCCCAAGCCGTGCCGGGGTCTGGTGGTGCCGATTGGTCCGCGAGAAATTACAATGATTTCCAAAAGAGCATCGAGAAGTTGGGGGATTCCCTGGTATCCAAGATTGGAGGGGGCAATCCGCCCGGATCTCATCCACCCGGACCTACTCCACCTGGGCCTACTCCACCTGGACCTACTCCGACTCGGTCTAGTCCGCCCGGCCACGGCCCGACAGGCCGCCCTGGTCGTCCTGGAGGTCATCCTGGCAATGGGGGCTCTGGAGGTAGCGGCAAGGGGGGGGGAGGCGGCAACCACGAAGACCAAGACTGTGAGTGGCCGGGCCACTGTGCTGGTTCAAGCTGCTGGAGCCACGACGACTGTTCAGGTGTCTTGACGTGTACAAATAACGTTTGCGTTGAGGCGTAAAATGGATCGTGTCCTGGTCTGTATAAATAACGTCTGCGGCAAGGTGAATGTATAAAAAGGAAGGGGGTTGGCGGTTACCATGTACTTTATTTGTCTCAGTTCTATTCTTCAATCGATTACCCCAAAATTCCTATGCGTCGCTCTTTTGTCCATACACAACATAACTGCAGGTCATCAGTTTAGAGACTCGATAAACACACAGCAATAGAAACTCACAAGTCAAACTGGCCATGTATCCTCCGGTCCGTCATTTCAGCTCGGACATTGTCCAATAATTCCAGCACTTCATCTCTGTCAAACCCCCGCTGCTGGCAGAGGGGCCTTAGGGAGAAGCCCTCGAGGCCGTCAAGCAGCTGAGCCAAGTTGAACATGCCCAGATCTTTAAGTCTCTTGCTCTTGGCCCACGGGCCAATGGGAATTTGAAATTTCTCGCAGTGAACCTTTTGGAAACCCGCGCCGCGGACCCAACCCTCGAGTTTCGAGCCTGGGTGTGGTTCCGGGCCGGTTTCGCGGATGGCCTGGAAAAGATTGGTGGACCATTGCATCCAGGCACTGTCTTCTTTGAGCGACCCGTCTTGGGAATAAAACCTCAGGTCGAAATCTTGAAATTCGGCCCAGCCACCCGGAACAAGGTTGCTATTTGACTAGAGTCAACCAACCTAGCAGTTTTTTTTTTTTTTTCCGTCCCAACTGAAGGGAAGACTTACTCGTAGATTCTGCTGACCAGCATGGGCCAGTCGGCGATACAAACCGCTAGGTAGCGGCAAAAGATAAAGTCAAAAGGGGTTTGATGCACCCACGGAGACTCAACGTCGTCAATGACAAACCTCACGTTTGGGGGAACCCAAGGTGGTTGTATTGCGCTGAGATCGTTTCCCATGATCTAGAGAGTTGAGTTAGTTGCCTTTTGTTATTAACTTTGGAGGTGGTGAGTCTAGGTGCCTAGGTACCTCGAGATTGGGATACTCATCACCCATAGCGATGCTCCCTGTTTTCCCTCATGTTTGTCAACAAAAGACTCCAAAAAGATCCGCGAAAAGATACCCACATATTCCAGTTCCTGTCCCCAGATCGAGAACGCGATTAATTTTCGTCATATCAACCGGGGCAAGGAAGCTCTTATCGCCGATTGCCTTGATCATCATGATATGCGCGAGGTCCAAACGGTCTTGTTCAATCTGCGAAAGAAGGGGAATAAGCCAACGACTCGGCAATACGGCCCTTTTTTTGTCTATCAGTTATCACCCACCTCGTCATTTGGCAGTGGATAGGCTACACAAAGTTAGTTAACTAGTTCTACCTGCATCTGTCATCGACATGGTACACTCACCGCCAGGCCGATAGGCATGATATCGGCGCCCATTCTCAAATGGGTACTCGAGAATACTGGATGCAATCGACGCGGTATAGTTGGAACTATATCTGTCTGTCAGCAACATGCAACAAGCCTCCATCTTCAATGGCTTCTGGGCTTATCTAGGTAGGTAGGTATGCTCACACTTGGTCACCGTCAATGGCCGAGTCTTGGTCGTTGGCCTATGTGCCGTAAGCAGGCGGTAAAAAACGGTCAGCCAATGTCAAACGTGAATGCGGGGAAAGGGTTCGAGAACAGGACAACAAACACTGACTGGGTCTATTTCAAGCACGCCGTCGTCGTCCTGTTGGGTCATGATGCAAAATCCATATCTCGCCCTAATGGCCTCAACTCACTGGTGAACCGATCGGTCGAGTAAACCTCTTGGGGAGAAAGGGAGAAAAATAATGGGATAAAAAAAAAAAAAAAAAAGAGATGAAGAGAGTTGGGCCGTTCGTTCCCCGCATTTTCCCGACATCTACCGTGCTACCCCCAATCCCGGAAGGATCGTTAGCGCTGCATGGCCAAGATATCCTGTCACGGACAGAACGGTGGGAATCACGCCACATAGCAAAACCGAAAATCACCAGATAAGCCTATCTTTTGCCCCAGATGGATTATGTGTGCTGGCAATGTTGTCGAGTTGAGTCTGCTCCGCCAGCGCGATTCATATCATGCACATGGGCGGAGATACCTCGATGGCGTTGCGTTGTCTAAGTGGTGACGTACAATCGCACATAAGAGGATCGAAAGTTTGCTGGTTGGTAGTTAGTGGCGGTGTGTCGGAGGACTCGGGGCATTTCCAACCGCCTGGTTCTCCCCCCTCCAGAACCGTGATCCACAACACTGGAAGCGAAAATACCAAGACAAGTGGCATGTCTTGGCCAAACCGTTCTTTTTGCTTGGACAGCCATTGGCCCTTGCATGGCACGAATTTCAGTTTGTCTCAAGTTACTTGTGCAAAAAAAAAAAAAAAAAAACCACATGAGGATGTCTTTCCTGGGGAAAAAAAGAGGGGAAGAGAAATCCAGTTGAGCTTACCCGAGATCGGCCCTTTCAAAACCGAACGAGCAAACGACACTGGAGCATCTGGACCAGTGGACGCGCAAACCAAAAAGCGCGGGGGTCCAAAAACTGGCCATTCCGAAACGGGCTTTTTGGCCCTTGCCGGATTTGGCATCCAGGTGATCAAAGGTGTCTGGTCCAGAGAGATCGAGCATTGTTGATGCGTCGATTCCAGGTTATAGACAAGGGTGCTTTTTCGTTACACAGGTTTTGGTCGTCGTCATCTGACCGCAACACACAGAACTAGTTCTACAGGCCCTGTACGAAGTAGTCTCAGTCAAATTGAGAGAGTCCCCAAGAACCCCTTGTTTGTTGAGGCAGTGGAAAGCACAGCCAGTGAACATAAAGTCACGTTCTCGACTGCAGCCAATTTAAATTCCTTTTTCCGTATTATTCCGTATTGTATGGTTCCCTGTCAACTGGAAAGAGCAAGTCCCTTCTCTCACATATCAATGCACCATGCACGTGCAAGGTCAGCTGAGAGGTGAAGGAGGTGGCTCAGATGCTGGTGAGATAGTACGCCAGAAGCTCAAAGTGTTGAAATGAGGTATATTTGCCGAATTATCCACTATGGAACGCACTGATCAGTCTTTCCATTTTGTCACAAAGAATGCGGTTTTTTTTTAACCCCAAGACCAACGGCCAATATCACTTCCACTCTCAGCCAAGAACATCACCAAACTCAACGCCGTCGCACAGTCACGAGACTGTGACTAAGCCACCAACCATAACTACGGCCTAGCAGATAAAAACTGAAGCATTCTTTAGCAAAGCCGTGCCTTCTTGGTATGCATGTATGCACAGTGCCAATAAATGTGTAGAGGAGAGGCTCAGAACCTTGGGAGACAAGAACAAAGACATGTTGTTGGAACTAACACCAACTAGAGGTTGCACGCCGAGCTGAAAAAGTTACACAAGACGCTAGCCCCCGAGTATGTGGCGCATTGCTCATATCCTTTTGCATCGTTTCTGTAGGAGCTGTTTGTGGGGGGGGGGGGCGAAACGTGGCAACGGCGATGTTACGCGCCGCAGTTGACGCCAACGTGGTTTGGGGGCCAAGCCACTTGTGTGTGTCGGGGTGGCACTGCTGTTGTTGGTGGCGCGCAAAAGGTAAACAAACGCCCTACCAGGCTATCGTGAAGCCGATTGTGATCGTGGGGGTAGAGAAAAAGAAAGGAAAGATGAACAGTGCATGCCGGACGGTTCAAGGGTGAGTCCTGTCCGGTCCATCCCAGACCCTGCCAGCCTGGATGGGCTGAAGTGGGCCTTCTGCAAGGAAGAAAGAGTCACTGACTCGCGTCGACGACAGGCAAGGTACCAAATCCTTGACTACCTAGTATTGTGTATTTAAACAGCCGAGAACAATTAGATGAGTGCGTTGACCAGATATCCTGCAGGACTCTACAAGCAAAGAAAAACCAAACCAACCAGCTGGTGACAGCATACATAGGTAAGTTACATGACCATGAAATGACTAAACACCCGAAATGCAAATGCAAAGATACCGTATCCAACGTACATTCCCAAATTACACAGTCTGCTTAAGTCTGCCCACCATAAATTCATCCAGGAATTCCAGGCTCTGCTCCATGTCCGCTTTGAGCAGCGACTTGCCCGCCGTCATGGGCAGTCTCTCGGGAGCGGGAACAAGGAGGTATTCCTTTGCCCGGGTGCGGTGAGCCGTTCTAAAAAGCTGTTGATCCATTAGCCTCTTCTCCTCTAGTACCCTGACTGAGTATGACCGGAAGGAAGGGAAAGGAAAAAAAAAAAACTCACCCTCAGCCGCTTCACAATCTCACCCATCTCTTTACGGATTTCCCCCTGCACCCCCTCTTTCCCCAACCCTTCTCTGAACGAAGCTCTTTTCAGCGCTGCACAAAACTCGCGCTGCAACCTCGGCACGTTGCCCTCCAACATTTCTTTGCTGAGGTACACGTCCATTCCCAAAAACGCATCCAGCGCCTGGAAAAGCATGACCTGATTCCCGCTCAGTCCGTCAAACTTGATCCACTCTCCCGTAACTTCATCCTGGTAGCCCATTCCCCAGGCATAAAACCCCTGAACGTGAGAAAGCCACGCGGACCGCGCAATTGTCGCGTCGTGAACACGATCGTAATATGCCGCCATCAAGGGCCGTAGGTCGCTTGTGATTTTCCGCAGGTGCGATAGACAGGACACAAAATCCCCTCGGGAATGGTCCACAATCACCCGTACGAGAGAAATGTATACCGGCAAAGCGAAGACTTCGACTTCCCGGCATACGCGAGAGAATTCCTCTTCGGAATGCTGAATGAGCGGGGCGAGGGCCGAATTGATTCGTAGTTGATAGGTTCCGGAAGGAGAAAAGTTGAGAATGATGTTGGACATCATGTTTCCGCTTTCCGAGTTGAGGCCGAAATTCCGCTGTAAAAACTCCCAGGGCTGTGTGAGTTGCGAGGGAAGCGGTAGGGAGAGTTGTAGTTGAGCGTGTCGCACGGCGGGTATGGTACCCCAGCTGAAAAGAGAAAAAAATTTGTCTTAGTATAAGGTGTGTCACGTGTGGTGTCAAGTGTCACTGATGACCAGGCTGAACGGCATATAGGTATTCAAGATGACGATGCATGGAAAAAAAAAAAGAAACGGGAGTTGCTTACCGGTAAGCATGTCGATGCCACGCAATGCAACAGTAAAAGGCGTTGTATACATCACGAGGAAAAACATCCCAGCGGCCAGATTCGGCAGCTTTGAGCAGCTCAGTGACGGCATCAAGGTCGACGTGATCATCAAGCAGTGTGGCCTGGCGAGAACGGAAATAGTCGATGCGGACTTTGTTGATGTCGTCATCGAGAGAAGGGTTGGACGTGGCGAGGAGTGGTGCCATCTCGTAGTAAATGTCCAGGTAGGGGCGGAGTGGCATCGGCCAGGAGGAGTGGTCATAGTTGGAGGTGGGTGGCCAGGTGCCGGCGCCGTCTTTGTGAATAAGTTCAGCCAGGCGAGCAGCTGTCTCGTGACATTCGATGAGGTCGGCAAAGTCCTTGGTATCTTCCTCGGGAGAGGGGGTGGGAGGAAGGTATGAAAGAATCATGGAGGTAAAGCGGGAGAGATATGGTTTCTTGGAGGTGGAGGAGGAGTGCAGCCATGTCATCAAGCTCATGACTGCAAAGAAGGCACTCCCCATAAGGGAGAGAACGACATATTCCGGGTTGAGGAACATGGTGGGCAGGGAGGTATGAGAGGTGTAGTGTATTCTGTGAGGTGAAGTAAGGCAGGTAGGTAGGTAGGTATCTGTAGAGAAGAAGATTGGTTTTAAAAAGGTCAGGAGAGAGCGTGTAAAGTCAAGAGTTTGTGTATTCCTGCTCGGCTCTTTCCCGACCTTTGTGCGACTCTGCTAAAGTTGGGGTCCATCGATACGACGCTGCGGCGTAGATAGACTTTTATAGACGCAGTGAGGAGGAACAGTCATGGAGTTGCGGCTGAGCAGTGCAGACTGTGCAGTCTGGTGGTATCTCGTCACACATCACTGTCTCTCTCTCACGCTCACCCACTCGAGCGGGAATACCTTTTGCCATCAATGGGCAGTGCGGAAGTTAGCAAAACAAATCACTCAGTCGCTCTCCCGGTGGCCAACCATCATCTTTGCATATCCGGTCCGTCACACAAATCTCCGTGCATCTGGTGCCTAGACATGGCGATGGGGGATTCGCTGGACTGGAACCCACCAACCCACCAGACCCGTTCGCAGCTCCGAGTGAATTCTTCACTGGTCCCTTTCAATCTTGGCACTGTGTTTCTGTCACCCTGTGAAAAATGTGAAAACCAAGCCGCAACTACCGACCCCAGTTTCTATCTCTCTCTCAAGGAGACGTTGCCTTGGCCCCCAGGTCCAACTCCAACCGGGCAACATACCATCCTTCCTCTTGCTAATGGTTGCACACCATGGCTCGAGCCGAGCCGGCCCAATGGGGGCGCCGGGAAGGTGGCTGAGTATAGAAGTCCTCTGAAGGCCATGTCAGCCATGTCTCAAACCTGACCTCTCTACTGGGGTTTTCAAGTGACCTTTGGGTGCTTTTTTCATTCTCGTGACCTCAAGCCACCGCTTTCAACTGGGCGAGTAGCCGAACCTCCCGTATATCTCGGAGCCATATCCCTGCAAAAGCTGGGGGAGCTAGGGGGAAAGGAGGGGTCTTTTTTCGCGATGGGCGCTATCTGGGGACTGGAAAGAATGAGGATGAAACCCATGGGAATTCGGCACTGTTTTCCATTCCTTTTCCTTCTCCAGTTTCGAACCTGACCCGCTCCGTCGGCTTCCCGATCACAGTTTAGCTTGGGGGTAAAAAAGAAGGGTGGCGCTTCCCGTCTACTTGCAGGCAGGCGACTGGTTGGATGCCATCCATTTGATTTGTCCAAGTTTTTTGTCCTTCAATATTTCGGCGCTATTCATTGATCTTGACGGGTATCGGACGGATGGTGCCTGAGCTCTCTCTCTCTCTCTCTCTCTCTCTCTCCACTTTTGATTTCCCCACAGTACAGATGTGGAGGGGGAAACGACTTCTCTTGGTTATCATTGGAAGGGCACTATGCACACTTCGGGCCAACCAAACCTCGGAATCGCCCAATGAGCCGCTCGCTGATCATGCCCGAGGGATAAGGCCCCAGCAACCGAAAAAGCAAGATTTGGGACATGTCTCGAAGGTATGTATGTTTAGGGTCAGTCATGGAAAACACGTGGGTGATGGTGACACAGAAAATTCGTATGCACACACGTAACAATTGAGGCAATGACGAAAATAAACGCTTATCACTAAAAACGATCCTGACGAGAGAGAGAGAGAGCAGTCAGCTGCGTTTACCCGTATGTTTTTGGGCATTTTGCTGGGTGTAACCCTCGGGAATCTCGCGGGAAATCGCACATCAGCGGCTCGCTCCGTAGCTCCATGTCCATCCAGTCCCGTATGACACGCACTTGCATCATCTCCACCCCACTCTCTCTGCAAAGAATAGAACTCAAGAGCAACACCGCTCACCGCACAATCCGGCACTCTTTTTTTTCTGTGCGACACCCGCAGCCGACACAGTGTGTCCGATGGGTTGGGGGACCGCCAGCGGCAGCCCTAGTTAGCGTCAAGTAGGTACCTTGCTTAGTGTAGTGGAGGCCCAGAAAATGTGCAGAAATGGTCCTGCCGCCAACCCAACCGACATGGGAAGGAAAAGCGGTGGGACAAAAAATTCGGGGAGCTTCGCAATTGCTACATTGCACAACTGCATGCATTGAACGATGGGGGGGAAGAAAAAGATGTCGTTGTCGGTGGTTTCCAATAATCGGGGGGCTATATCGACTTTGGCGGGGATTTCGGAGACCTGGCAAAAAAACTTGCCGCCCCGGCAGGATTAGCACTATTTCGAACGGTGTATCAGATCTCACATTGTGAAGACGGGCGAGAGGCTTGCATGAAAGAATCAGCATTGAATGGGGATTGTCGACAGGGCAGGGGGCAGGGCAAGAAATAAACGAGAAAAAGAAACGAGAGGAGACAGACCTAGAGCCAAGATCGGCTAGTGCCGGGGGCGGCCTGCTCGCTCGGCGGATCCTCAGCGGCTGGAGCCCAGCCACTCAGGGCTGGAATCGGGCCATTGTGCCAGGGGGTAGCAGTCAACAAATACAAGCTGACGAGAGGGCCGAACGGGAGATACTAGCGGGTGGCGACTTTTTTCCTTCTCAAACAAGACTCGGCCAAAAAAAAAAATGCTTGCTCGCCTCGCCAAATCTGAGAAAGTCGTCACAATGCCACTATAGTGTGACTGCAAAGCACATTGGCCGTTGGCGAGCATCAACATCTGTCTCACCAAGCCTACTGCAGGGGAGGAGGTGATTGACACGCGGGGTTTCGGAGACTGGACATGTTGAGTTCTCCCGTAGTGAATTGGGAACACACACGGCACGTCACACTCTGTCACTCTCTTTTGGTTTCCAATTTCTTTGCTTTTTTCTCAAGAGTGATGGGACTGGATGGCGGTTCAAAACCATTGCATGGCCCATCCTGGAGGGAGAAAAAAAATGTCACGCGCTCTCTTTTTTGCAACCAGTCCCGTGTCTCTTCACACCGGCCTTCTCACCGTCGACCGTGATTGCTGTCGATTTCACACACACACATAGCGGGATTTTTTGTTCATCTCCTTTGGCGTTTGGCCTCTTGCTTTTTCCATCCTATCAACATCAGCATCAACACGAACCCACCCAACTTGAACTTGGAGGGGCGGCAGCAGCGGCAGCAGCGGCAAACAAACAAGAACGGCGGCCTCCACATCGATCCTTACTAGCGACCTTGTCGTTGTACACGTCAAAAAAGTGTGGCTGCGGCACTGCTGCACGGTCACCGAGGCAAAAAATGTCCAACTCGGGAGCGTGGGGTCCGACTCCTCCGGGAGTGGACCTGACGGAGAATCAGAACGAGAATATCATCGGCTCAGTAGTGGCCATCATGGTCATTGGCATCTTTGCTGTCCTCTTGCGTGTCTTTACCCGCCTGATGAAGACGGGACCGGGGTTGGCAATGGATGACTACGTGATCCTCTTTGCAGCGGTAAATTCCACCACCATCCACCCACCCATCCATCCATCCATCCATCCATCCATCCAATGTCCGGTCATTTGATAGCACTGTCAAAGTCTCTCGCGAGGGGAATTATGTGTTTTTCAAATTTTTGGACTGTGACAGACAGACAGACAGAAAACAGAAACTAATCATGAAATGAGTGAGGAAATAAAGGTCATGGGCATCGGAACGGGCGTGTGCTGTCTCATCAGTGTGCCGTGGGGCGGAGGCAAGCATCTCTGGGTGGTGACGCACGAAGAGTTTACCAAGTTGTACCAGACGACCTACGCCTTTGTCATTGTCTACATCACCTGCATCTCGGCCACCAAGCTGTCGATTCTGCTGTTTTACCGCCGCATCTTCGGCACCAACATTGTGTGGCACATCGTGTTGGTCTTTACCTGCGCTCATTGGGCCGAGGTAACCATCACATGGCTCACGGGATGTCGACCCATCGACTACTACTGGCGCCAATACACGGATCCGACGGCCACGGGCACTTGTATCGACGCCCCTCTATTTTATTTCTGCAACGGCATCATCGGGTTAGTCATTGATGTGGCCATCCTGTTGGTGCCGACGCCAACTAGTGAGTGCTGATCCCCCCACCCTCTTTTCGTGCCTTCGGGATACTCGTCGTGGAATAGCGGGCATTATATTTTTCAGAGCCTTTTTGTAGGAGCCTGACATTGACGCCGTGGGAATTATCACATACAGTTTGGAAACTCAATCTGCCAACCACAAAGAAGTTCTTCATCGGCGGAATCCTGCTACTCGGCGGCTTGTAAGTCCAGTCCAGCGCCCTGTCACCCACATGAACCCACAGTCACATGCATAGACGCACAGCTCGGGCATACTGAGACTTGGCGAAAAAGAAAAAGAATTGGGCACTAATATAGGATTTCATCACACAGTGTATGCGTCGCTTCGGCCATCCGCATCGTCATGATGGACCAGCTCGTCAAATCACCCGACTTCACCTGGGCCATGTCCAAGGTTTTCATCTGGTCATGCTGCGAGCCTTTTGTGGGCATCGTCTGCGCCTGTCTACCGACATATGCACCTCTCGTTCGCAGCCTGTGGCGACGAGGCGGTTCATCCTACGCGGGAATGCCGGACAATTACGCGTCCGACCGGTCCAAGTCCGCCAACATGAAATTGAAGGTAGGAGGAGAAGGAGGAGTAGGAGCAAGTGTCACAGGGAACAGCGGCAGCAGCAGAGTTCGCAGCCTCCATCACCACAGCCGCAAGGACAGTGCATATCGCGGCGACGACGAGATCGAGTTGACGGTGGACATTTCGGGCCAGAAGCTGGCACCTCCGTCCTCACGCAGCTCTTCAAAGACAAAGATTGACGAGACAGCGGGATACCAGCTCGAGCCCAACGAAATCATGGTCCGCAAGGACTTTTCGTGGAGTAGCAGCAGCTGACTCTTTGATCCTCCTGCCTCTGGCCCGGGCTCCGTCAATGAGACTGAGCCGGTGCAGGAGGAGCTCAAAGTGGTTTAGGGAAAGAAGAGGGAGGGAGGAGAGAGAGAGAGAGAGAGATGTTGGGGGGATAGAAAGTAACATAAGAACATGAAGGACTGGGCTGGGACATGGGAGAGGTAAAGCGTTGCATTTTTTTTTTTTCCTTCTTCTCAACTTTCTCGACTGACCGGGGAACGAGAAACACGGCGTGCGGTGCGTTTTGTATTTAAAAAGTATTAATATCCCATACCTGTATACATTGGTACCTGAAGACTGGAATATTCCTGCCCGACAGGACCTAAACTCCTATGTGCATGACGTGGGAACATGAAGTCGACGGCTATCTTCGGGCACCATTGTTTTTGAGTTTAAAAAAAATTGTCCACCTGATCAACATTTGCACTCCTTCCTCAGGGGAAAAAGGTGATATCGTGTCTGACTGGACAGAACATTAAACTTTCTGCCGCCAGAAGCGACAATCTCCAGTCACCCGCCGATGCAAGCCGCCGCCTGGGCTAATACGGCCTTGGATTGGGCCGGAGGGGTTCAATCGATGGGGCCAGCAACACCCAATCCACAAATGAGCCAAAAAGGATGGAACGGGTACGATTTTCATTCGACACACACTGTTTTTTAAAAATACAAAACACTAAGAAGTGAAACATTGGAACAAATAACAAAAACATTAGAACAGCGCAAACATTAACATCGTCCGGTTCTTCTCCTCCTCCAGCCCAGTCCAGTAACTCCCTCCCCCCATTCCCCCCAGATTTTCTCTCTTGTTCATCTCTCTCTCACTCTCTCTCTCTCTCTCACACACACACACACCTCAAATCTCCACTTCAAAGCTGGGAGTCTCCTTTGCGTCCTCATACCACTCCCAAGTCTTTTGCGCAATGTTGTCGGGATTCCACGCTTCATGGTCGGGACTGACGGGTCCCCCCACATTGACGACGCCAATATGTACGCCCTGAGCAGCATACGTCAGGTTCAAGCTCTGGACCAGATTCCGCTGCGCCGCCTTAACCAGCGACAGGGCAAAGAACGGTGGGTACGGATGGTGCGGCAGCGCCGAGCTGGTGACGATGAGAGACGGATGCGACGATGCATCGGCCTTGGCGAGCTTTACGAGGTAGGGAACATAACGCTGCGCGATATTGTACAGCGCGCTGACGCACACCTGTTTTTGATACAATATAGAATTAGCCAACCGACTCTCTTCTCTCCTCTCCTCTTTTCTCTCTGTCTCCCCGCTCTCCCCCCCCCCCCCCCCCTTCTACCT
>Ga0247765_1001100_pt1 | contig 15309 bp, 15 predicted proteins | sample UWRJL106311C6_FD_179949 | JGI IMG/M metagenome (GOLD analysis project Ga0247765, IMG submission 179949) | Plant litter microbial communities from Arlington Agricultural Research Station in Wisconsin, United States - UWRJ-L106-311C-6 | ecosystem: Environmental > Terrestrial > Plant litter >... | reverse complement strand
GCTGCAAGACTTTAGAATCCAAGCTCCACTTGCTTGACATTTTACATCTAGCCAATGTAAATAAAAAAATGAAATTGCAAAACCAAAACCAAAACCAAAACCCAAACCCAAACTCGGAGGGGTGGTTAGTACCTAGGTACCTAGGTACCCACGCTGCACAAGTCATCTGATCCGTATGTTGTGACACCCACCATTACGGCCAGCTTTATCTAACCGCCTACCTACTTTACAATCAATGCCTATCCAATCATCAGACACTTTTGCCGAACATTGTGAGACAAACGTTCCAAGCCATTGCATTCCTTCCTTCGTTCTTTCTCACAGGAGTCCTCCTCCAAGCGAAGAAAAACCCACAAAACGCATGCAGCGCAGTGCAGGGTAGAGACGACAACTTAACCCCGACACAGCCCATACAAAAAGAAAGAAAGAAAGAAAGCAAACATGAAAGTGGGGGGTCACCATTCCATCATCCATCAGCCGCTGCTGGCTGCTAAACTACTAGTGGCTGCTACTACGTGGCTGCTTCTTGCTGCTGCTGCCCCAACCCCCCCCTTAGCTACCTGTCAGTCACCCTGGTCACAACAATTCTTGAATGCCAACCACCCAACCACCCAATCACCCAGCCACCCTCTTCCAACCGACGAAATACAAAATTCCCTTCTGCTTGTCCTATGTTTGTGTACTGTCACACTGCATGGGCCAGGTGGACAGGACATGGATGCTAATTTCTCTTTTTCTATTTCTCTTTTCGTTTTCTTCCGACTGAGCGTGGTGGAAGGTGATGGCAGAGTGACGTATTTTAGCAGCAGTGGGGCAAAGGGGGGAGGGGCAGGACCGGGGAGTGGGAAAGGCGAGCGGGGAGGAGGAAAAAGAGAAAAGAAAAAAAACAGGAATCCCCCCACCTCCACTTCCGAAAGCATACACATTCCAGAAGGAGATAGGGACTTGAGGTGCAGGACAGGGACACCACAACATAACCCCTGTCCAATTCAGGTTCGATTGGCACACTTGATTTCATTACAAAGAATGACTATTTTTGACGAGAATAATGAAAAAGGCTTAAAAACGCGGGTGACGATAGCCAATAAAATGTGGAATGTCAGTATAGTATGGAATGCTGTGTGACGTGCGAGAAGGCAAGAAACGCCAAGGGAGAAATGAATATTCCAAAGAGGCATTCCAGTGAGGAAATCACCAATGACTCTGCGAGGCCTGTGACTCCCGTCCCCCTCCCTCCCGGGGGGCCGGCGTGTGCTCCAGAGCATGAAGCTAACCAACCTAGGGCGGCGCTACCCCTTAGGTTCCCATTTCCCCACTCTGTCCTACACTACACTACTAATTTGGGGGACCAGGAGCCCCCCCACCGCTGCTGCTGCTGCTTCTCGACGATTCCTTTTCAAGCGAGAGTTGCTTTAACATGGCCTCTAGGCGCCGTTCTTCGGGATTCTGGGCTAGGCTGACAACGTAGACAGGAATTTGTGTGTGCACTTGACTGGACTTGATAGCTTCGCCTGGGGATTTATCCGACTGGTGAACGACACTCTCAACCAGCGCCTTGTCATCAGGGTCCAGATTACCGCCAAAGACGCTGGAGATGGCGCGTGTGACATATTGGTAGTTCCCTTGCTCGCTAATGCCCTTGGCCGCGAGGGCGAGCGATGAGCGTAGGTCTTCGAGGAGCGCGGGATCTGGGTTTCCGGATCTCCTTATCTCCAGCAGTTCGCGAATGGTGAGTCCCGCAAGTACCATCAGGCCATGCACTACCATGCAGTCGCTGAAGTTGAAGCCGTGGCGCAGGTAGTATAGCCGAATGACCGTCTCCATTGATGCCTTTGCAGCCGACAAGATGTCTTGAGGGTTGTTGGGGATGGTCCACAATGAGCTCCATTCCATAGGGTCATCCTCCTGGACCTCGAGGGCTGCCTCAAACAAGTTGATCAACACGTTATAGTATTGGATGCTGGTTGTTTTGCTCCTGTTAACAGCGGCAACACAACGTTGACAAGGGACGACACTCAAGACAAGACGTACTGGAGCTTTAGGTGAGCCGGAGAAAAAATGTTCCTGGGCGTGAGGCACACTGGGAGACCCTGGTACCAGCCGAGAAGCCGGTGATACGTGCGGTAGAGGAGGTCGATACTGGGAAGCACCGGAGCACCAGGCTGTTGGAATAGAGCGAAAGCCACGTCATTGAGGATGCACTGAAACTGGTGTCTTGCACGCAGGTACTGAGGCAAGTGACTGGACCACAGCCTTTCGTCTCCGGCATACCTGAGCATGAATTCGCCGTACCATGCAGGGTCTGTCGATGGATCCGGCGGGGCGGATGCTGGCGGAGTAGACAATGACGGAGGCAGGAACATGTAGTAACTGTTGTAGCTGTTCCATATTCGTTCAGCTGGTGACTATAGCAAACAGGAAATGACCCATACATGGACATAAAAATGTTACCTCTGCATCGAGAAGAAGGCCCATGCCGTATTTTCCCGGACGCGCCGCATGGCAGGGTTCTGCGCCTCGTCTGTTCTATCGAAAAGGTGTAGCTCGTAGGCCATGGCCAAACCCCGTTCAGCGTAGGCCGAGCCTAATTTGTCGGCAGCCAGTGCCGCATACAACTCCGTGATGATGATGGATGCCTGCACTGTGGTGATACGTGGCTTGCCCTGCTTAAGTTCCCATAGTCTTCGCGTTTCGGCAAGGAATCGGTAAAGCAGGGAATCGGGCTTCCAGAATTCGGAACGGTTCGGAACAAGGGGGTCAACCATCTGTGTGTGACTTCCAGTTAGTGGAAGTCCTCGAAACTGGACCAGGGAAGATGTAGGTACGTAGGTAGGTGGACACTTACGGAACCATAGGCTAATACTGCGTTGACCAGAAGCCGTGAACAGAAGCGATGTCGCCCTGCCTGCATGTCGGCAAGCAGATAATCTTTGTTGAATGGTACCGACTGTTGAAACTCGCACATGAAGTAGCTGCGAATGAGCCGCCGCATTAGAACGTCATCGGAACTAACCGCAGTCCACTTTGACGGTTCCACGGCCTCCAAGATGGGTTCGATGATGGTAGCCGTGTGATAAGGCTTCATGTACGGGCTCTTGTCCTGGGCCTGGCCGCCTTGGCTGCTGCTCTGCGCAGATGTTTCTGACCCGTATTGTCCCGATTGCCCAATGGTCGGACGAGAGGCGTCCGGGAACACGAATTCGTAGATTTGTGACTCGAAATATGGGTTATCGTGGGTTTCGACGAGGAACGACGGCATTTCCGACCCGTACGGGGTTTGGTAACGCAGTCTCGTCTCGGGCACGAGGGATAGCTGCAGGAGAAGGTCTCCATCGCGGACGGTTCGGAGGACGGACTCGGGATTATCGCTGGTTCGAATGCGGTCGAGGATGCTGCTGGCCTCGTGGCGCGGCCGGCTCTGAAGAAAGCCGTAAATCTCCTCGTAAATGTTCTTTTCCGTCTCGAGCCTGCTTATCCGCGAGAGCGCCTGCTGGCGTGACTCGATGGCAACCTCATCGTAAACGCATTCGGTCGACTTGAGGATGCAAGTGCGACACTTGGGACGCGCTGCATTGCACTGGGGAGGGGGGTTCGGTGTGTTGGTTACATACGGGTCAAAGAGAAATTTTTTTTCCTTTGCAAGGCATTGTGATGTGATGAGCCGTGATTACCTACCTTGGACTTTCTTTTGCGACATGCAAGGCACGGACTGCCAGCTTGGCCTCTTGATCTCCGGCTGTCTGGCGGCAATACAGGGCGATTAGGGGGCTCCGGGGGAAGGGACCGTGTTGGAACAGGAAGGAGCGGCCGAAGTGGCTCCCGTTGAGCACTGTCTTCATCCATTCTTCTTCTGGGGACTCGTGGTTTGATAGATTGTGCTACCTATGTTAAACCAGCATTTCCCTTTTGGATTTGCAACCCGTAACAAAAAACAGTGAGTGCAAGGCTTTTCTTTTTCTTTTTCTTTTTCTTTTTTTTCGTAAAACTGCTGGAGAACTGTGTGCTCAGGATACAATTTCCAGAGTGATGTCACTCGGTTAGGAAAAGGGGAACTCTTGTTTTATAAGTGGGCATCCAGCACCTTTCAGCCTGCGCAGCGCTAAGTTGCAAAGGGGGAAAATAATAATAATAGCGGGGTTGGTTTCCTTTGCAGTGTGACACAACGATCATGAACAAACAATTATCTCAACTGCTTCGGGATAGCACCGCTAATCCCCAACGTCTGTTTCTTCATCCGCACATGATGCATAGTTAAAAATGCTCACTGGCCCAAAATCTATTCGTACAACTTGTTATCTTCCCCATAAATATCATACGATTTGATGATTCGTGTCTGGTCAATACTTCATGTGCTTGGTCATATCTGTCTGCAGGTCACCAACCGGGACATGCAGTGGGCCACATGTGGACAACTCTCGCCAATAAAGTCTGAAAGCTTGACTCGGCACATTGTCTTTAATCACCTCATATCATTTCTCACCCAACAGCCGTGCAGCCTCGAGCTCCGAAAGATACACGGCCTCTTGTATCGCGGTGATCAAGGTAGACAGAGCCGCCTTGCACCCCAGCGACCTGGCTCCATGACATGGCATACGGCGTCTCTCGCCTCGGGTCGACGGCACACAGGTTCTAAAAACCTCCTTTTGCTGTATCCCAGAGCATTTGCATATGTTTCAGAACCCGCGTAGTCGCCGAAGTAAACCGACAGGGGGTAGGAATGGAGGCTGTCCTGGAAGGCCTCGATGTTCGACATCAGAACAACGACTGAAGAGTCAACGAACCATCGCAAGCTAACAATGGATTCAAAATGCTGAATTGCCACCATCATCTCATTGACCGTCTCATCCTCGAGTAATGTGCGATGATAGCAGTCAAGATCGACAATGAAGCAGAGGGTACTGGCCCCCTCAAACTGGTGAATCCACTTTTTGCTGCCCTCACCAGGGGAGGTCGACGTCGAAGAGCGTAATTGGCGTGCCTCTGGCCTTATTGGGCCCCCATACCTCGGGCATATGGAGACGTCCCACCCGCTTGCTGGTGTGGATTGTACAACGTAACACGTCTGTGAGTGTGGGGCGATAGCCCGGCTGACAGATGCGCATTACATCGCGGGCAAAACTATGTCACGATATAGGAAGCTTAGCAAACATAACACCTCTGGTACGGGCATACACAGATGACAGCATAGGTACTTACTATTCCTCAAGTTCTTCCTGGTTTGGCTTAGCAGCAACGGTTGCGAGGAATGCATTCCCAAATTCAGCTCTTGGGTATGAGAGCGGATCTCCCATGCTGACCACGTAGCGGTCCAAAAGGTCCAGAGAAGGCTCAAGAACGGGGTTATACGATACAACGTCTGCGCGACGAACACTGAATGTGACCGACTTTGCAGGCCTGTGAAACCACTAAAGATGGAGTCGACGTCACGGAGAACGGCAGGGGAAGCCGCATCATCCTGAACCTTGGTGAGAATTTTCCGGGACTGCTGTTTTTCAAGCAAAACGGGTTGTTCCGTGAGCGCGTTGCTAACGTTACCAACACAGTTGATGTTCAGGAATTTGCAAAACCCACAGCAAGGACCCAGAACCTGGGGAGGGTTCAATAGCTCACTAGTTACACGCTGTCAAAAGCAGCGTCAGCGCGGTTGTCTGGGCTTCAATCATCTTTTGCACGTCTTGCAAGCCCTTGGCGTTGAAAACCAGCTTCAACTTGTTCATGGTATCTAGCGTATTTTCGGGATTGACAAACTAAGAGAATTTCTGCATCGAGCTTGGCAAGAAGCAAACTGCAGCATTGGACGCAGCGATCAAGGTCGATAACTAGCTGGTGGTGGGGTGGATCCGAGATGGAGTCATTAATGGATGCCGCCCATTGTTGGATTTTGGCGAGAGCGCTGCGCATGGTTATCAGTTGCGTCTCGAAAGTCAAGACGGCCAAATTTGCGTCTTGCCATTAGCTGCGAAACGATGACAGGGTGTTGGCTGTCTTTCCCAGGACTGCAACAAGGCCGACAATGGCTGACACGGTGCCCACAACTTCGGCCATGATGAACGGTGATCGGTGATGTTGAATGGACTGAAGGAGTGGAGGAGAGAGGGCTGGACGATAAGAGAGCTTGGATGCCCGGCAGCGTCCACCCATCCCTTTTGCTGCGGTTGGGGCTGTGTTCTCCCAGTCGCAGAGCTTTGCAACACCGATGCCAAGACTAAACAAGAGTTGGGGCCCAGTGAGTTGCCTCCAAACAAGGTGACTTCATTTTGATGCTGCTAAGGCTGGCAACGATAGAAAAGTGCGCGGGAGCCCCTTTCCACTTTGTATTCCCTATTCAAGCGTTTGCATCACTCTGGGCCTCTCTAACGTCTTGGATTTGCATCCCAAGACCGCATGCAGCCTGCCTGTTTTACAACTCATTTTTGCGTGCCTCGCCGCAGTGACCGACAAACTCAAGTATGTTAACTGTCACAAGAGTTCGAAGAGCACCTCCGCGTCCCCGGGTCTGTGCTTAGTCGAAACATGCCGCAGCTGTGAGAGATTCGGCTGTGTTCGCATAGAGAATCGGTGTTGTGAAAGCAACAGGACTTTTCGACACACGGCTGACTTCTGGAGCGTCAACCTTGGACGCCATCGAATCTGGGCGCGCCCTTGGGTGGGCCGCATTCCAAAAATGGTTCCTGCGCAAGTAGGTAATTAGCACGCCAACCGGAGAACTGTTTCGAGGACCTCGGCAACACAACTTATCCGTGTAGCGAACGACACACCTTCCTTCCCCTTGCTTGGCCGTGATTGGGCTGCGCTACACATGTATAAGGATAATGGGAAGTCATAAAGCACGTGAATTGTAAGTCGCAGGGTGCCACACCGTCTATTTTCGTAGCCCGTACTTTTCTCTTCCCCGAAGTTGTTGAAAACCCAGCCTTGTAGCCTCCCAAAGACGCGCAACAACCGTCCTTTGTCCCAGTGTATAGATTGAGTACCGATATATCTCTTCTCCTGATCTTTCTCTTTTCGTCTCTCGCCAGTCAGACACCTGATGTCATCGGGATTGCCTGATTTGATGCACAGGGCACCTCGCGCATCTTGGGTGACTGCATGAACGGCTGGGGCAGAATTCGACGAGTAATGACATCTCGGGACCGGCCCTACTACAGTAACACTGCGCATACAATTGTGTCAGCAATGTGTTGGGTGTTGGGAGTGAGAGGAAGCGTTACACATGTCCAGACCCAGACAAGAGCTGATCTCTTCCTCCTAGAATCCCTATCCTTCTTCGAGCTGGACTACGCACTCTAGTTAGAGACCTTCAGCCATAATTTGGACCATTTCGTGATCCACCCACCATGTTGAGGAGGAAGCTATTCTTGGATTAGCGCTGCCGCATTTCGCGGAGAATTTATTGTGATCGCGAGAGTCGCAAGGCAGCCGACAACTTGTGGGTCTCGCTCTCCTCAATTCGACTTTGTAATTGGCCAATTGGCCACAGCCCGCTCGATTTTACTACCTGATAAATCGCTTCTTCTCGCTAGGGCAGAGCCCAGTCGCGCCGAATCGGGAATTGGGAATTGGGTCAAGGCCGTCCCCCAGAATCGTGTGACGCAACAGCGGCTCGGTACGGAGCTCACGGGACGGGAGAATAGATTGCGCGAGTAAAGGGGTGTTTATCTTGAACTTGAAGCGCCCCCGCGCGGCAGTACTCGTCCCATCGTTCCTCGCGTGGGGATTCGGAGAGCGTGGGACAGGCGGAATTTGTGAGACGTGGGTTTGTGATCTGGCATGATCGGTGGCGGAGAAACTTCGTCCGACTGCCATTGGACATTGAGCCACTGGGTGCTTACCTAACTTCTTCGACCCTTGCAGGGTCGATGGATTTGTTGAACTACATCGCAGTCGACGAGGTCAGAGATTCGCGCCCAATTTGGTTCACCGATATCGGTCAAAGGGATTTCGAGCAGATGGTGTGTTGGCTTGCATTTGGTGGGTGTCCAGTCTTTTGACAGAGGGCAAATCGCAGATTTTGTTGTCGGTGAATCGCTGCGAATAGGAATGGGCCGTCCTTTCGGTGGTGGGGCTCGACGGCTTGAGGCGGCAGAATAGACGGTGGGAGGAAAAGCCTTCTCGATTGCACCACCGTGCAAACCTCGCCTCGACGGCCTTGTCCACTTGGTCGTATTAATATCAGGTTGGGTTATCCCATTCTCGCTCAGATCCGTGCCCAAACTTCCTGCTCCTTTTTCGTTCTCGGGGATCGAGGCGGTGAGTTGGCAGGAGTCTGCTGTGAGACGTCCTTGCCAGAGATTTTCGACATTCAGAGTTCGCACCGTCGGCCCCACTTGAAGGGAAAAAGCCCGACCATTCGACACCAATAAGTTTCCAGCTTGTTTGGGCCAATAACTTCGTCATGTCACCCGAAAAAATGCTGCTGCGAGCAACTGCAGGGTGCAGCAACCCGGCAGTCCCAGCCTGACACTGTCCTGGGATATGGACCCCGCGATGATTCAGATTTGGGCAAATCGGACAAGGTCAGCGAGGGTTAGGCTTCCCCTCCATCTCTCGGCTGCCACATGGCGACTTCTGTTTCGTGGGTTCGGGCAGAAACTGATGCTGAACTTGTTAGTCACGCTCGGAAGCAGGGCGAGGAGCATATGGCTCGCTTGAAATCCTGCAGCAACCTGGAAGGGAATGACCCCAATGCGTCGCCTGCGTCGCAGCTTGCATCGCATTTGTTCGCCCGCTGTCGAGCCACCCCGAGTTTGGGCCACCCATCTTTTTGCCGACGGGATGTCCAAAGAAATGGAATTTCAACCGGAATCTCCTTCTAGCCTCACAACTCTCCAATTGCACAAAAGTGCAAGAGCTAGTCGAGGCTATGTCTGCGAGTAAGCAACTCATGGGACTGGACTGCATGTGTACGTTTCATCGACGGGTGCACATCGCCTCGTCACCGGCCTCTCAGATGTGTGCACACGCCAGAAGGCAACTGCCAACTGATGCAGCTGCGCCTTCGGATTACTTGATGCGGTTCGAGCGACATTTCTACATATTGATGCTCGGCTTGACACTCGAGGCGGGGGACTACGGTTCAAGGTTCTGGGAGCAGGACTCACCTTTTCGATCCCGTTCAACATCGTCTGCTAACCCATGATCTTCCTCGGAATACCGGAAGCCAGATTCTCGGTACCACATTTATATCTATATTCAGGCAACGGTGGCGATGAATTCGACCGAACTGCGCAAACGGAAGCCCCGGACACGCAGTGCGCTCCCCTCGGTCGTTATCGTTCGGCCGCGACTCCTCAAGTCCCATACCTGGCCGACAGATTGTAGCGCATGGCCTGCATACTTCAATCACCCTCGCGAGTTTGACTTGACCATCGAAGACGAATCATGGCAAGACTTCGTTCACGGCCATTGTCTAGACAGCAGTAGTGACGAGGATTCAGACGACTCCGCGAGTGACGAGGAAGGTGAAAGGATAGACGAAAGCGGAAACACAGCCACCGTGTCAAACTTGCAAGCCCACCCCTCAGGAAGCGTTCAGGACCCGCTGCGAACGTTTATGACCGAGCTGGGAGGCGAGGACCGAATTCCTCTAAGGACACAAGAGGTGCTCTCGTTCTGCCAACACGTCAAAGGGCAGTTAGGTGCTGAAGATGACCTGGACTCGAAACGTGTTGCGCTGGTTGATGACCAATCAACAGCCAAGGCGCAAGAGAATCTACCCCTACAAGGCGAAATGAGTTGTGATCTCCTGACTAGGAGCGAGCTGCACAAAAGACTGAGCAAGCCGGTGAGAATTAACTCTGGTTTCAAATAGCTGCCAGCCTCAACCCCCCATACTAACTGCTCGGACAGCGATTCCCTCTTGAAGGCCGAGAGGATAACTTCGGGATTCCCAGGGACTATTGCGGCTCTCCTACCGCTCATAGGCGTCTTATGTACGTTAGCCCGTGATCCCGAGGAAAATCACAGAACTAAACAAAGGCTCCGACAGATGTTACCCTGGTTTGGATGCAGAAGGAATCCGCGATCTTGCGAACACGGCACCAAGGGGTCAGCGGCCGGCTCTTGCTGCGTTTTTCTATCGCCACATCAAACCGGAGTCCATGATTTCTGTCGAGATTGAGGTAATCAACGCCGCAATAGCAGCAACGCGTGCTAACTCTAGCGGTAGTCGGGGTTCCCAACCTACGCCCTCAACTTCCACGCACCATACTACGCTCTGCGAGAGCATGAAGAAGTCCGCCAAGACCCAAGGCGCTGGCCAAGCGGGGAAACCCTAAGGGTAACGCGCACTCCGAGCTGTTTAAATACAGTTTCAACTCGACGGTGGTGTCTCTACGAGCTCCAGATCTCAATACTCGTTTATGGGATCAGCAACTGTGTATGGACGGCTTACGGGAGCTATGATGATTACCACGACGACCGTTCGAGCATTGAGAGCCAATACGACAAATGGAGCTGCAGCGAGCCCCAAGTTTTACAAGACCCTTTGACCAAGGGTGCTCTCCCAAAGTCGAGCAAAACGGGCGCTCTCATCTGGGATGGACGGACGTACTTTTTGCATGCTGTGGAGCAACAATATGTATGCATCATGAATGAGTGGGAAGCTATCATCAGTAAGCTGGAAGGCGAGGCAAAGAAACAGTAAGTTCAGTGTCACAACCCTGCGCATCCCCGAGTAGCACTGTAACTGTGCCTAGGTCTCCTCCTCCTCCCGGGTCGTCCACGGGGCTGAGAACATCCCCATCCATCCAGGCTTTTGAATCGTGGAGTGAAGACATGATACGCACCCTCACAACCCTCATAAGCTGTCTCTCTGGAATGATGAGAGCCAGGCACAGCTTTGAAACTCACAACATTCGCTACTTTGGCCCTGATCGCCCCGGCGCCAAGAGGTGTGATCACGCCGAGTCCAATTTGAAGCTACGGACCGACTTTCTTGATCATATCCAGCGTATATTCTCTGTTTTTGAAATCTACCTGGCGAGACTCAACGATTTGAAGAAACAGATGATAATAGACAACCGACACGCAGTAAGTGATGTTTATTCTTCGGTTTCTTTAAAGTGTGCTGACCCTGACGACGCAGGTGGTCACTCTCCGCAGGTCCGAGAGTCACCAGGCAACTGTCCAAGTTAACAAGATGGCAGAGGTCGTCATAGTAAGTATTTTGTGGGACTCTCTGGAACGGCGGACTTATGCACTGCTTCTCATACAGATCTTTTTGCCCTTCTCCATAGCTGCCGGCATATTCAACATGCAGCCCAATATTCTCCCCTTCAACCCGAACTTGGGTTCGTTCGTGGGGTGTGTCATTGTTGTGGGCCTAGCAGTTGCGGTCGCATATGCTCTCATGGTTAAACAGAAAGAATGGGTTGAACCAGGTATCCACATCATCTGGGCCAGGCTCCAGGCGGCCATCGACCCGGGTGCTACTTCGGAAAAGCCCCAGGCCACTACTGGGCCAGATTCTCGCTCGACAGCGCCTGCACAACCCACGGAACAGCTGTTGCCCGAAGGCACAACAGTACCAATTATACGTGTTGGGGGAACGGCAGGCCCAAAACCGCGCGAAATCGCACCCGCTTCGCATCGCGTCATGTCGAGCATGGAGGCAAGCGCGCCCCGGACGGGCAAGTCGCCTGGCTTTTGGAGACGCTTCCGAACGAGCAACTCCGAGTTTGACTCCCACGTTTGAGCAGCATCCTCCTTCATCGCGTGGGAATTGAAATGGCGAGGCAGGTTGGGAGCAGCTGCATGGAGAATGGAGCCCGGTAATAGCGAGACTGAGCGAGGGGCAGTCTCAATGTGTTCCCGTGGTTGCAGTTGTGCAACTCAACGGAGGGGAGCAGTGGAACTCGCGGGTGGGGCGGCATAGAGATTTCGTCGTTCGTCCGGCCTCTCGCTCGCGGGCTTCGCTGGAACGAATGGCAGACACGGAAGCATGGGATGACTATGGTGCTGCCGACACTGCAGGCGCCTGCTGCAGGACCAATGATGAAGCGCGAATGGCGCTGTACATGGGACGCTGCCCAACTTGGCCCAATGGTTGCCAAGGCCAGTCTGCAGATCAGGGCGGACCGGATTCACTGGCTCCGAAGAAACGGCCGGCCTGTCGTACAGCCTTTCTTTGTTGTCTGGCCCGTCGACGATGTCAGGCCTCCACAGGGCCGACGCCATCCCACGCCCCTCTGCCGAGAATGCGGGCCAACTCCACCAAACACGTTTGTTGTTGCATTTTTACCTGCCCCTCTTTTCCATCTCTTCTCTTCGCCGTCGTTTGTCATTTCTAGCATCTTCGTGGCTTGAACCTCGGTCGGTTTCGCTCCACCCTCACTCAGGCAGCATGGCAACCGAGACATTGGACGGGCTCTCAGCGCTGCTGCGGGGGCTGGATCTCGGCGGCATGCCACAATTCCCCTCAGCTGATGTCTTGCATCAACCCATCGACATCTTCCACGTATACCTAGCCGACACCCTCCAGAAACTTGTCGGTTGCGACCCCCAACACGCCTACGAGGCAATCCAGCCCGCCGACAAGACTAGCAACGGCGACCTGGACATTGTCCTCCCAAAGCTGAAGCTTCCCGGTGGACCCGATCTGCATGAGCTAGCTGCGGACCTCGTCAAGAAGGTGGGCCAATACCCAACTCTGCCCCTGAATCGTCCCGTCCGTGCCACATCCTTCGTAGGGTTGCCCGCCAACACACGCGTTGGCACGCTACTACACCCTCCCCACCACTCACACCAGTATTTTAAGCATCTGACTCTTTGTTGGCAATAGTTTCCAACCCCCCATCCCCTTTTCGTCCTCCCCTGGCGTGATGGCATCCACATCCGCTTCTATTTCTCTCCCAAAGTTCTCCCGAAACTCGTTCTGCCATACATCCTCGATCGTGGCCATCGCTATGGCATTCTCGCCGATCCAACCAGTTGCGGGAAGGGCGTCAAAGGCCCGGGGGCAGAAGGGTCCCAATCGGCGCCTCAGAAAAAAGCGCTTGTGGAGTTCTCCTCACCCAATCTGGGCCAAGACTTCCGCACCGATCATCTGAGAAGCACAATACTGGGCGGCTTCATCGCCAACATGTACGAAGCCATGGGGTGGCACGTGGTTCGCATCAACTATCTCGGGGACTGGGGGAAGCACATTGGCCTTTTGGGCATCGGCTGGGTGCGATATGGCTCGGAGGAGGTGCTCGAGAACCACGCCGACCCTTTCCGATACCTACACGAGGTTTACGCCAGGATGGAGGACGAGCTGAAGCCCAAGCTGGAAGCCAAGAAGAAGCGTGCACGAGATCGGGCCGGCCAGCTCGAGGAGGACGGGAACGAGGATGACGAGATCTTTGGGGAGCGTGATGCCACCTTCAAGAAGCTCGAAGAGGGTGACACGCAAGCCGTGGAACTCTGGGAGAAGTTGCGCCGGATCAGTATCGCATATTATGTCAACGTCTACCGACGCATTGGTGTTCAGTTTGACGATTACCCCGGAGAGTCACTCGTGTGTCGAAATCCCGAAGCAATTCTCGCCGTCGAGGCCCGGCTACGGGAGAGGGATATCTCGGACAAGGCCCCAGATGGCTCCTGGATCATCGACTTTGGCAAATACGACGCGACACGGCTAGGCGCTGTTACAATCCGGAGCAAGGACGGGACTTCGACCTACTTCTTGCGTGACCTCGCCACTGTCTGCGACCGGATGGAGGACTACAACTTCAGCACGCTGATTTACGTGGTTGGAGAACAAGACCTCCACTTCCGCCAAGTCTTCAAGACAATCGAGCTGATGGGCCATGTTGACATTGCCGAGAACCTTCAGCACCTGGCCTTTACTCGAGGACCATCCCGGTGGGGCAAAGAGCAGCTGCTCGGAGATATCCTTGACCGATGTGAGGAGTACATGCAACGCGCCCTAGCAGAGTCCTCACAAGTGCCCCCCCAACTGAGGAACCTCCCCCCATCAGCCCAAAGGAACCTCGCCATCAACTCACTGATCGTGCTGGAGCTCAACAACAAGAACAAGGCACACACAATTGGTCTCGATGCCGAAATGCTCATGTCGACTGAGGGTGAAACAGGACTTAGCCTCCAGTTGAGCTACGCTCGGCTTTCCAGCGCTCTCGAGGACCTCGAGGACCGACAGAGAAAATATCTCGGCAGCGAGACCAAGAACGGTGACTCAACGCCACCAGAGCCCGATTATCTCTCCCTCGCAGACAACCCCTGGGTCGAGCTCCCTCGCCTGCTGGTTCGGTATCCCGCCAGAGTACAGGCTGTGTACAAATCGCTTGAGCCGAGCGGCCTCATGTCGTACCTGTTTCAGGTGCTCGAGGAGGTGTGTTACTGCCTTGACGAGACGGGAGAGGGGGTCAACGGGATTGAAGATGTTGGGGACAGTGCTGCCGTGGCGGCGAGATATGCGGCAAGGATATTGCTATTTGAGTGCACCAAGCAGGTTGTGCTAAATGCGATGCGGCTGTTGGGAATTATTCCTATTAATCGCTAGGTCTCTCTTGTCGGGGACTCGAGAGAGGGGTTTTGGTGAGATGAAATCAAGTTGTATGACCGAAAAGTCAGATTTATTTGGTCCGCAGTTGGTTTGGCACGCAGCTAAGTAGGCGCAATGTTTGCAGATACCTTTGATGGCCTTCTCGTATGATATCCCAAAGATTTCTTTTTGTTCTTTGACCGTGACGCCGTCTTTCCGACGATTGTTTGGAAGCCATCAAGAACCTGTGCCACGTAAGGTAACTAGGGTGTGGGGGAAGAAGCCCTGCTAAGTAACCAAGCACCACGCCCAAAGCCGCCGAGTGTGTGCGTTGTGTTGTGTCTACCAAACATCACAGCCACAACAGCCATTAAACAGAAAATGACAAAAAGAGAGAGAAAAAGAAAAGAAAAATTGAGCTTCCCAAGCTGGGATCTCCAAACCAAAGAGAGGCTCTTTTCATTGCCCATTATCAGAATCGAACTGATGACCTTATCATATTCCTAGGTACCTACTTAGTAGTAGTAGTAGTACTAGTAGTACTAGTGATACGCTATACCACTTAGCCAAACGGGCGTTTTTGGTGGTGATTAGTTGTTATGGAGCATAGGAAAAGGGGGGTTGATGAATGAAGAGTACCTACCTACCTACCTACCTACCTACCTACCTAGCTCTGATGGGATGAGTTTGTTTTGATGAGGTCACCTGTTTGTTTAGAGAGCAGATATAGCTAGCGGGTGAGATGCAGGGGAATTGTCTTGGGATGGATACAAGAGACCGGGGGGGGGGGGGGGGGGCCATGTTTTGGTTTTCAAGAAGAGGGT